>Ga0055584_100006314_pt1 | contig 11624 bp, 7 predicted proteins | sample OSDHelmetaG_FD_58716 | JGI IMG/M metagenome (GOLD analysis project Ga0055584, IMG submission 58716) | Pelagic marine sediment microbial communities from the LTER site Helgoland, North Sea, for post-phytoplankton bloom and carbon turnover... | ecosystem: Environmental > Aquatic > Marine >...
TATCTTCAGACCAAGACGAAGAATTGCCCCTTTTCAGCACAGGTATGATAGGACAATATGCGCATGGAAACGAACCTAGCCATCATGTTGCGTATCTTTACAACTGGACAGACAAACCCGAACAAGGGCATAAGATTATCCATCAGATAATGGATGACTTCTACACCAATACTCCAGGAGGACTTTGTGGAAATGAAGACTGTGGACAGATGTCTGCATGGTACATCTTCTCAGCTATGGGATTTTATCCTGTCAATCCAGTAGGAGGCGTCTTCGAATTGGGTGTTCCTTACTTTGACCAGATGCAGTTAACTCTTCCAAATGGGAAGAAGCTAACGATTAGTCAACAAGCGTCAACAGCCAACGATAACATTAGAGAGACACGACTAAATAATAAAATTCTTACCGGACATACCATCACCTACCAACAAATAATGCAAGGTGGGAAACTGGTATTCATCCGATAAGAATAATAGAATAAGAGACACGTGTAGGGTTCTAACGAGCGAAATAGACAAAACCCCATAGACTTGGGCGATGAATATCGACCACACCTGTTGGAGCCCACACCCAGTTCTCTTCATTACCAGACCCTTCGGTACCAGGACGTTTGACATATTTACCATCCTTGACATCAACCTTAAGCCACTCTACTCTGGAGAAATTCATCCGCCAGATGGTTTTATTTTTGATGGATACATTAAGCGATTTGAAAGGGATGCGTATTTCTACTGTCCAATAGTCGTCAATATCACTTGGGTCATTGAGTGTTCCTTGAATATGTACTGCATTTTGTAGTCCCTTGATATCGAAGCCATTGAGAAACGTGCCACCTTGATAGTAAGGCTTGGTCATGAGTAAATCCCAAGGCGTATTTTGAGCATTCATCTCATATTCAAAGTAGCAGTGTCCTGTGCCATGCGGATCGATGAATACCTCAAAATCGTTGTCCCAGTAAATGGTTGCATCGCGCTCACTCACGGTACTCCATATATTTGGTTCGATGAGTTTGGCTGCTATATACAACGCCTCATCATCCCATACCATCTTGAAGCGAGTATCATATTTTGGCTTAGGCTTGGAATCGCCTACTATATCTACAAATGAATGACTCCATGGAGCAGATTCCCATACCGCTTCGTCGAGTTTTCCATCTACCGTAATAGCCGACGTGGTATGATGGCAGGTATAAGAAGGAAAGACAATATCCTTCGGGACATCAAGCCCCTTGGGTTCACTAGCAGATGCGGGTAAGCAAAGCCCCGATAAAGTGAATAGACATAGGCTTAGAGATAAAATACGGTTGTTCATAATGTGAAGATTTTAATGATTAGTTTGTTTGTTGAAAAAACAAAGATATAAATAACAATGTATAACTAAAACTGAAGATGATGAAAAAACATTTATTTATGATGCTCTGCATGTTTATCATGTGTGTGCAAGGAACTTTTGGACAAGCCCGATTTCTCACTTGGGGAGGCTATCCTAAAGACGGAAATCTAGACAAGTATTTCAAAGAAATGCATGATGTAGGATTAGATGGTATCCTAGCCAACTCATCCGTAGAAAATCTGAAGAAGATGATTCCTGTAGCTAATAAATATGGAATAGAAGTACATGCATGGCGTGAGATTCTCAGCAACGGAGCCATCGCTAAGAAACATCCTGAATGGTTAGATTATAACCGCCTAGGTCAATCTATGATGCACAAGAAAGCTTATGTAGATTATTATAAATTTCTTAACCCAATCATCCCAGGCGTACAAAAAGCCATCCTGAAACAATTAGAACCGTATGCTGAAATCGAAGGACTAGCAAGTATCAGTCTTGACTATTGTCGCTATGTAGATGCCATACTCCCAACCACATTATGGAAGAAATATGACATCGTTCAAGACAAGGTATATCCAGAATGGGATTATGGATATCATCCTGCGATGATTAAAGCCTTCGAAGAAGCCTATAGCTACGACCCTCGCAATCAAGCAGATGTCAATGGCGATGAGCAATGGGCTCAATTCCGCTTTGACGCCGTGACCCATCTAGTCAATCAGATTGAGACAATGGTCAGAAACCATGGCAAAGAATTGACTGCATCTCCATTCCCGACACCTAAAATGTCTCGTCGAATGGTTTACCAAGATTGGGGTAAATGGAATCTTGATAGAGCCTATCCTATGATTTACAATGGCTTCTACAACCAAGGACCAGAGTGGGTAGGACAATGCGTAGCAGACTGTGTCAAAGATGCCCATCAAGGAACTGCTATCTATGCAGGTCTCTATATCGCTAGCTTCAAGAAAGGAACCAAGGGAGGCACGCTCACTCAAGCAGTACATGCCGCACTCAAGGCAGGTGCCAAAGGTTTTGCGCTATTTACCTTCGGCTCGATGAGCAACCAACAGAAAAAGGAATTGAAAACCTTGATCCGTTCTATTAAAGACGAGAAATAAGATTGAAAGACAAGCTATACCTAGGCACCTTAGAACGATCAACAGCTACCTATCACTATACGATTTGCTGGTTACTTGAGCGATATTGCTGAGGTGTCTGAGTATAGAATTGTTTAAACACCTTATAAAAATGCCCTAGGTTATTAAAACCACAGTTGAGACAAATCTCTTTGATAGGAGTATCCAAAGAAGTCAACTGCAAGGCAGCCCATTGCATCTTGCGATTGTTTAGCAAGTCAGTAAGAGACATGTGAAGATGTTTACGGACTACTCGATTGATATAATCAATGTTACGTCCACATTCCTGAGCAAAACCTTCCCGCCCCATTTTGAAACTCTTTGGTGTCTTATATTGAGCCAAAGCATGATAGAGCCAGATAGGAATATCAAGCATATATTCAGATTCATCAGTGATGATGTTTCTCAAGATAAACAATAAGAGTGAATCCAATTGGATATAGCTCAAGCGATGACGCATGGCCTCATGTGCTCTGTTCGTGAAACGATCTATATGCTGATCATCAATATGTATCTTAGCTGGCAGCAATCCCTTAGACCAGAAATACTGCTCCGGATTGTCGAAATAACGGACACGCATCAATTCTGCTGTATCCGCAGAGAAAGCAATATTAATAAATGTCAATCCACCTTTATTGGCCATAATCATATGCGTATCGCTAGGACGAATCATCACCATATCACCTCGTTCGAGTGCCATACGTTGTTTATTGACTATTTGATAACCACTCCCTCTTGTAATCCATAAGATCTCATAATAATCATGGTCATGCATTACAACATTACGATGAACATCAATCTCTCGATGGACGATTTGGAAAGTCTCATCACCTTGTATAAAATCAGATAAATGATAATGGACTGTTTCTTTATTCTTTGCATTCATAACCTATAGTTTCTAGTAAACAATGGTTCAAAGATAGCAATATGATGGAGAGTAAAAAAGAATTATCAGTTAAAACTGTCGGAATAGCGTAAAGAAATAATCTAATAAAAGAACATCCACTAATAAAGGGTGTAAAAGAATACAGTATATTTGCAAGGTATATCGTATTCATAAAAACAAAGAATAGTATAAACCTTTATTGAATCATATGAAACAGAAAACCGCAACGACTCTCATGAGTATTGCTATGGGCGCTCTTTCGCTTGTAGCATGTAAACCAACTGCCAACGATGCGCAGTTACAGAAAGAAAATCTTACTCAATTCGTAGACCAACGTATCGGAGCTGCCGGACATGGACATGTCTTTATGGGTGCCGATGTCCCTTATGGTTTTGTTCAATTGGGCCCTACAAGTATTCCCGAATCATGGGATTGGTGCTCAGGATACAATGTCCGAGACACTACATGTATCGGTTTCAGCCATACCCATTTAAGTGGTACAGGTATTGGTGACTTGGCCGATATCACATTGATGCCTGTCGTAGGAGATGACGTGACTCCTGGACGAGGAACAGAAGAAGCTCCTTATTCAGGACAAGCTTCTATGTTTACCCATGCCAACGAATCATACGCTCCTGGATACTATCATGTCTTTTTAGACCGTTATAAAGTGGACGTATCACTTACAGCAACGAATCGCACAGGACTTCATCAATATGTATATCCCAAAGAAGCTACTTCTACAGGAGTAATCTTAGATTTACAAAATGGGACTTGTTGGGACGAGGCAACAGCAACAGGCGTAGTTCCTGTTGATGCTGAGACATTCAAAGGTTTCAGAAATTCTAAAGGATGGGCTGATAACCAACAACTCTCTTTCGCCATTAAGTTCAACAAACCAGTCATCAAAACGACTCTCTATGATGAGCATGGAAAGGTGCTTAGTGCTAAGCAAACGAAAGTAGACGTTCGTTTTGCTCGTTTTGATTTCGACCTTACAGATAACAAGGAACTCCTTGTAAAAGTCGGTTTATCACCAGTAGATGGAGACCATGCCTTGACTTCAATCAAAGAGGAATTACCTGACTGGTCATTTGATAAGGTACGAGAAGATGCACTTCAAGCTTGGAACAAAGAGCTCGCGCGCATCCAAGTAGCAAGTAAAGATACTGCTACCTTGAAAATATTTTATACCGCGATGTATCATACGATGATTGCGCCTTCTGTATTTATGGATAGCGATGGTAGCTACCGAGGTGCTGATGGTAAGGTCTACAAAGATACTTCATTTGTCAATTACACCACATTCTCATTGTGGGATACCTACAGAGCACTTAATCCGATGATGACTATCGTACACCCCGAGCGTGTCAACGATATCGTCAACACAATGCTACATATCTACGAACAACAAGGAAAATTGCCTGTATGGCATTTGATGGGATGTGAGACTAACTGTATGGTCGGTAATCCTGCAATCAACGTGATTGCTGATGCCATGCTAAAAGGATTCAAAGGTTTCGACTACGACTTGGCATACAAGGCGATGACCACCTCTTCTATGTTAGATGAGCGTGAACTAGATCTCCTAAAGAAATACGGTTATATCCCTAGTGACTTAGGTAGTGAGAGTATCGGTAATGATATGGAATATGCTATTGCGGATGGTTCTGTTGCTAAGATAGCTAAGATGATGGGTGACCAGAAATCAGCTGATTATTTCACCACACGTAGCCATAGCTACCGTCATTACTTTGACCCAGAGACTCATTTCGTTCGTGGACGTTTCGCTGATGGCAGCTGGCGCACTCCTTTCGATCCATTCTTCGCTAGTCATAGAGATTGTGATTATGTAGAGGGAAATGCTTATCAATATTCTTGGTTAGTTCCTCATGACTTAGATGGATTAGTCGAACTATTTGGCGGTCGCAAAGAGACATTAGCAAAATTAGACTCTCTGTTTACTGCATCTCCAGAACTCCAAAAAGGAGCTTCTAGTGATATGACCGGACTCATTGGTCAATACGTACATGGCAACGAACCAAGTCACCATATCCTATACTTCTACACCCTACTCAACGAACCATGGAAAGGGGCTGACAAGCTACGTGAAGTATACAGCACACTCTATACAACAGAAGCTGATGGCTTGGCTGGTAATGAAGATGTAGGTCAAATGTCTGCATGGTATATCCTCTCTAGCATGGGACTTTATCAAGTAGATCCTGCAGGAGGTGATTATATCTTCGGTTCTCCTCTATTGGATGAAGCATCAATCAAACTCCCTGGAGACAAGACCTTTGTCATCAAAGCAGAGAACAACAGCGCAACCAATAAATACATCCAAAGCATCACGCTTAATGGAAAAGACTATACCCAAGCAGGTATCTCTTACGAGAATATCATGCAGGGTGGTGAACTCGTATTCCATATGGGTAATAAAGCAATTTCTTGGATAAAATAACGAATCATATAATTAATCAGAAATGAGAAATCTATTTAGGCTATTTATCGTATTGTCTAGTGCCGGTTTACTTAGTGCTTGCACTAATAAACCTGATACAGAGTCGATTGCAGTTGTAACAGACCCTGTATCATATGTCAACACCTTAGTAGGAAGTCAATCTGACTCGGCTTTGTCTACAGGTAACACTTATCCTGCCATCGCTTTGCCTTGGGGAATGAACTTTTGGACTCCTCAGACAGGAAAGAATGGTGACGGCTGGGCATATACCTATACAGCTAAGACCATACGAGGCTTTAAACAAACTCACCAACCAAGTCCATGGATCAATGACTATGGACAGTTCTCTCTGATGCCGGTGACCAATTTCACGACAGTAGATGAGAACTTACGGGCGAGTCATTTCTCACATCAAGCTGAAAAGGCACATCCTTACTATTATAGTGTCTATCTAGCAGACCATGACGTACTTGCTGAGGTGACCCCTACAGAACGTGCAGCCATGCTCCGTTTTACTTTCCCTGAAAGTAACAGTTCTGCTGTCATCATAGATGCTTTTGATAAAGGCTCTGAGCTGAAATTATTAGAAGACAATCAGACAGTTACTGGATACACCACACGCAATAGCGGTGGTGTACCAGCTAATTTTAAGAACTACTTCGTAATCAAATTTGATCACCCTGTAGAGAAAGCAGAATTGTACAGTGATATCACACCGACCAAAAAGCATCAATTGACTGCTGACCACGTACAAGCTGCCATTCATTTCAAAACTAAAAAAGGAGAACAAATCATCGCTCAAGTAGCTAGTTCATTTATTTCTCCTGAACAAGCACTCGTCAACCTACGCGAGCTAGAAGGTCATCAATTTGGCGAAATCGTCAAGATGGGACAGAACAGATGGGACAAAGTACTTGGTAAGATTCAAGTAGGTGGGGGTACTGTAGACCAGTATCGCACTTTTTACTCTTGCCTCTACAGAAGCACCCTATTCCCTCGCAAGTTATGGGAAGTAAATGCTGATGGTCAGATCGTACACTACAGCCCATACAACGGCGAAGTACGTCCAGGATACATGTATACCGATACAGGTTTCTGGGATACCTTCCGTGCCTTATTCCCACTGCTCAATCTGGTATATCCTGAAGAGAACCAAAAAATTCAAGCAGGCCTCATCAATGCAAGTCAAGAAAATGATTTCTTACCTGAATGGTCGAGTCCAGGACATCGTGATTGTATGGTCGGTAACAATTCAGCAAGTGTAGTTGCTGATGCGATTCTGAAAGGAGTAAACACAAAAGAGCTGACACAGTTGTACGAGATCTTGCAGCATGATGCAAACAATGTACATCCTGAGGTCAAATCAAGTGGCCGACTAGGCTATGAATATTACAATAAGCTGGGATATGTCCCTTACAATGTAGGTATCAACGAAAATGTAGCTCGTACACTAGAATATGCCTATGATGACTGGTGTATCTTGCAAGTAGCCAAGAAATTAAATCGTCCTCAAGAGGAGATTGACCTACTAACCAAACGGGCTCAAAACTACCGCAACGTATTTGATCCTAAAGTAGGATTGATGCGCGGACGTAATGAAGATGGAAGTTTCCAGAAACCATTCAGTCCTTTTAAATGGGGTGATGCCTTCACAGAAGGAAATAGCTGGCACTATACATGGAGTGTATTCCATGACATCAACGGACTAATCAAGTTGATGGGTGGTAAAAAAGAATTTATCAAGCAATTGGATTACCTATTCGTAGCACCTCCTATCTATGATGACAGCTATTATGGCTCACGCATCCATGAGATTCTAGAGATGCAAATAGCTGACATGGGCAATTATGCACACGGGAATCAACCTGCTCAGCATATCACTTACCTATACGATTATGCAGGTCAACCATGGAAGACTCAGTTCTGGGTACGTGAAGTGATGAATCGCTTGTATCAAGCGACTCCAAATGGCTATTGTGGTGATGAAGACAACGGACAGACTTCTGCTTGGTATATCTTCTCGGCATTGGGATTCTATCCTGTATGTCCTGGTAGCCCTCAGTATGCTCTTGGTGCTCCACTCTTTAAGAAGACAATTATCCATCTTGAGAATGGAAAAAGTATCCATATTGATGCGCCGAAAAATAGTGTAGACAATCGCTATATCGACCACTTACTCATCAATGGAGCGACTTACGATAAGAATTATCTCTCTTATCCTGAATTGATCAAAGGGATGACTCTTCAATTTGACATGCAATCTAAACCGAATATGCAACGAGGTGTTTCTGACGAAGCTGCCCCTTATTCGATGAGTACTGCTAAATAATCACTATTATAACTCTAGACACTATGGCAAATAAAAAGCCGCTATCACCTGTAGCTTGGGTACCGACGCTATACTTTGCGATGGGATTACCCTTTATCATCATCTCCTTGGTCTCAGTACTTATGTTCTCGGACTTTGGAGTCAGTGACTCTTTAATCGCTTTCTGGGTTTCATTAATCATGTTACCTTGGACATTGAAGCCTTTATGGAGCCCATTTATGGAGCTCTATAAGACAAAGAAATTCTTTGTAGTCCTCACTCAGATGGTATCGGGATTAGCCTTTGCTTTGGTTGCATTGTGCTTGCCTTTACCGAATAACTTTGCTATCGCCATCGCACTGATGGGGGTAGTTGCCATCAGTGGAGCTTCTCATGACATAGCTGCTGATGGAGTATACCTGACAGAATTGACCAAAGAAGAGCAATCAAAATATATTGGTTGGCAAGGTGCCTTTTACAATTTTGCGAAGATTCTCGCAAACGGCGCATTGGTCTTCTTAGCCGGAACCTTGAAAGATTCTTTTGGTGCCGTATATGCATGGATGATTATCATGTTTATTTGCAGTGCACTACTCATTTTTGCTGCCCTATACCATGCACGCGTCTTACCGACAAAATTCCAAAAGAAAAGTGAGGTAAAATCAAGTGCTGAGGCGATGAGTAAACTATGGGAAGTACTAACCAGTTTCTTCCAGAAAAAGTACATCTGGATATATATCGGATTTATTATCCTTTACCGTTTCGCTGAAGGATTTGCGATGAAGATAGTTCCCTTATTTCTCAAGGCATCGGTAGAAAAAGGAGGACTCGGCCTTTCGGTGCAGGATATAGGTATCGTTTACGGCACAGCAGGTTCTGCAGCATTTATCATAGGCTCTATCCTAGGTGGCTATTTCATTGCTTCTCGGGGCTTGAAACGCAGTCTGTTTATCCTCTGTTGCATCTTCAATATTCCTTTTGTCGTCTATTTCTTTCTTGCCATCTATCAGCCAGAGAGTATCTACGTGATTGGAGCTGCCATCTTCGGTGAATACTTCGGATATGGTTTCGGATTCGTCGGATTGATGCTATTTATGATGCAACAAGTAGCGCCTGGCAAACACCAGATGGCTCATTATGCATTTGCCTCAGGAATCATGAACCTAGGAGTGATGATACCTGGGTTAATCAGTGGTTATATCAGTGACAGTATCGGTTATCATAACTTCTTCATCGTGGTATTGATAGCTACTATACCTGCTTTCTTAGCGACTTGGTTCGTACCTTTTACGTATCCTGACCCTGAGAAAACGACCAAATAACATCGACTAAAAATAATAAAAGACAATATCTAATTTAAGAATGAATATGAAAAAAGATTTAAGAATTGAAGGTCTATCTGTTCCCAACATGCCTTGGGAAGAGAAGCCAAAGGATTGTAACCGTACCGTATGGAGATACAGCCAAAATCCAATCATCAAACGCGATTTACTACCTACATCAAATAGTATTTTCAATAGTGCTGTCGTTCCTTTTGAGGACGGATTTGCAGGTGTTTTTCGTTGCGATGACACCAATCGTCGTATGGTTCTCCATGTTGGTTTCTCTGACAATGGTATCGATTGGAATATCAATCCTGAACCTTTGAAATTTGAATGTGACAATGAAGAAATCGGTCAATGGGTATATGGTTATGACCCTCGTGTGACTTGGATAGATGATCGCTATTATGTGACTTGGTGCAATGGTTACCACGGACCTACTATCGGCGTGGCTTATACCTTCGATTTCAAAACGTTCCACCAATTGGAAAATGCGTTTATTCCTTTCAACAGAAATGGCGTATTATTCCCTCGTAAAATCAATGGTAACTTCGCGATGCTTAGCCGTCCTAGTGACAATGGACATACTCCATTCGGTGATATCTTCTATAGCGAGACACCAGACATGACTTATTGGGGAAAGCACCGTCACGTGATGTCTCCTTCTGCTTTTGAGCAAAGTGCATGGCAATGTACCAAGATTGGAGCAGGTCCTATTCCGATTGAGACATCTGAAGGATGGCTTATGTTCTATCATGGTGTATTGAAGAGTTGCAATGGCTACGTCTATGCCTTTGGTAGTGCCTTACTTGACCTAGATGAGCCATGGAAAGTAAAATACCGCTCGGGTCCTTATTTGATTACTCCTGAGACTCCTTACGAATGTATGGGTGATGTACCAAATGTATGTTTCCCATGTGCTTCGATTCATGATAAAGATACCGGTCGTGTGGCAATCTATTATGGATGTGCAGATACGGTAACAGGATTGGTTTTCGGTTATATCGATGAGATCATCGAATTTACCAAGAAAAACTCAATCGTTTAAACCATTTCAATCAACAACCTGTTGCCTTTTCTTCATTCAAGAAAGGACTGCAGGTTGTTTTTATTTAAAAGAAAACAACTATGTGGAGTTCAAAGAAAATACGTGAGATTAGCCTGAAGGGATTCGTTTACGGATTAGTATTCTTCTCGGGTTGCATGGTCAATGCAACAGAGAACAAGAGCAAAATTGTTTCAGAGCCAGCGGTATCCCAAGACAATAAAGATGTCCTACAATGGGTCAACCCTTTTATCGGAACCACCAACTTCGGTGCGACAAATCCAGGAGCAGTATGTCCAAACGGCATGATGTCTGTAGCTCCATTCAATGTGATGGGGTCTGATACCAACAAGTATGACAAGGATGCTCGATGGTGGTCCACGCCTTATGAATATACCAATAGTTATTTTACCGGACTAGCCCATGTCAATCTAAGTGGTGTGGGATGCCCTGATTTAGGCTCACTCTTATTGATGCCGACCACAGGTGCCTTGGATGTCGACTATCACGATTATGGAAGTGCTTATCATGATGAGAAGGCATCTCCGGGTTACTATTCTATATTTCTGGACAAATATGGAATCAAGGTAGAGACCACGGCAACCAAACGAACTTCATGCACTCGCTTCACTTTCCCTAAAGGAAAGGGAAATATCTTATTGAACCTCGGAGAAGGGCTCACCAATGAGAGTGGTAGTTATATGCGTCAAGTAAGCAATAATGAAGTCGAGGGGATGAAACTACTCGGCACATTCTGCTATAATCTCCAATCTGTATTTCCAGTCTATTTCGTGATGCGTATCGAAAAAGCAAACCTGACCGCTACATACTGGAAGAAACAACCTAAGATGACGGGAGTAGAAGCCGAATGGGATGCAACGAATGGCAAAAACAAATTGTATCATTCATACACCAAAGATATAGCTGGAGACCGTATCGGTATCGCCTATTCATTTGATACTCAAGAAAAGGAGCAAGTCATCGTAAGGATGGGCGTATCCTTCGTAAGCATGGCCAATGCACGTGAGAACCTCGATGCAGAACAAAAGACCAAACAAATGCAAGCCGCTTCGTTTGATCAATTACTACAACAAGCTGAAGATGCCTGGATACAGGACCTAAACCGTA
>Ga0055584_100006315_pt1 | contig 11624 bp, 6 predicted proteins | sample OSDHelmetaG_FD_58716 | JGI IMG/M metagenome (GOLD analysis project Ga0055584, IMG submission 58716) | Pelagic marine sediment microbial communities from the LTER site Helgoland, North Sea, for post-phytoplankton bloom and carbon turnover... | ecosystem: Environmental > Aquatic > Marine >...
AATTATTATGATACTAGGTCAAAAGACAATAAAAAACTTCACACAAAACCCTAAAAACGATATTTTATCAGGGCTTACTGTAGCTTTGGCCTTGGTTCCAGAAGCTGTTGCTTTTGCTTTTGTAGCTGGCGTAGATCCACTTGTAGGCTTGTATGGGGCTTTTATGATGGGACTCATCACTTCACTTTTTGGCGGACGCCCTGGAATGATTTCTGGTGCCACTGGAGCTATGGCCGTTGTTATGGTTCATCTCATTCAAAAAGGAAATGAAGTTGGAGCTAGCCTAGTAACCCCAATTGAAAATCTGGGATTACAATGGCTCTTTATTACTTTATTATTAGTAGGTATAATACAAATTCTTGCTGGAGTTTTCAAATTAGGTAAATTCGTAAGATTGATTCCTCATCCTGTTATGATGGGATTTGTTAATGGATTGGCCATTGTTATTTTCTTATCTCAATTAAAGTTGTTTCCAAACGCAGTTCCAGCAGATATTTCTTTTATTGATAATACTTCTGACTGGTTTTCTGCATTATTTTCAAACATCGATTTTTGGAAAATGATAGGCTTTATTGCCTTGACTATGGGGATTATGTATGGTTTACCTAAGCTTACTAAAAAAATACCTGCTGCCTTGGTAGCTATAGTTGTTGTTGCTGGTATAACCATTTTTGGGAATATTGAAGTTAGCACTGTTGGTTCTTTTATAGCAGAAGGTGGCGGACAAGGATTAAAAGGAGGTTTACCAACATTTCAACATCAAATTTTTGGATTGTTTGACACCATATCAGGTCATTGGGATATTATCATTTCTACAGCATTCATTTTGGCTGCAGTTGGTTTAATTGAATCTTTAATGACGTTAAATCTCGTTGATGAAATCACAGAAACTCGAGGGAACGGAAATCGTGAATGTATTGCACAAGGTAGCGCTAATATGGTAAATGGTCTTTTTGGTGGTATGGGAGGTTGTGCTATGATTGGACAATCTATCATCAATGTAGATTCTGGAGGTCGTGGTAGACTTTCAGGTGCTTTTGCTGCTTTAGCACTTTTAGGATTTATCCTTTATGCTGCCCCTTTAATTGAACAAATACCAATAGCAGCCTTAGTTGGTGTAATGTTTATGGTGGTCATTGGTACGTTTGCTTGGTCAAGCTTTAGAATCATCCGCAAGATTCCTATCTCTGATGCTATAGTTTTAATAGTTGTTTCTGCCATAACCGTATGGAAAGACTTGGCCATTGCTGTTATTGCTGGGGTTATCATTTCTGCCTTAGTTTTTGCATGGAAAAATGCAACAATGATTAGAGCTCGTAAACGCATACAAGCTGATGGTACTAAAACTTATGAAATTTGGGGACCACTTTTCTTTGGTTCTGTTCAAAGTTTTAATTCTAAGTTTGATGTAAAAAACGATCCTGAAAATGTAGAAATCGATTTTATTGAATCTCGTGTAAGTGATCATTCGGCATTGGAAGCGATTTTTAATTTAATAAATAAGTACGAAGCTGCAGGGAAGAGTTTGAAGTTAAAACACCTTAGTGAAGACTGCAAACGTCTTATGTATAAAGCAAGTCCTAAATTCAAAGAGGTTATCGTTGAAGATATTAATGATCCACGCTACTATCTAGCTGCAAATCCTGAAGAATTCACAAAACCTCTTTCAGAATATGATTTATAAAAAAAGCGACTCAAATTGAGTCGCTTTTTTATTTAATATGATAATAATTCTAAAATCTTAGATTTTACTTTCTCGGTTGAAGGAATCATGGTTTGTTCCAATGTAGAATTTAACGGTATGGCAGGCATATTTTCACTCCCAATAGTCATTACTGGCGCATCCAGATACTTGAAACATTCTTCTTGGATTTTTCCTGATAAAGCTCTTGCAAAACTATTATTACTTGGCTCTTCGGTCACAACCAAACATTTAGCTGTTTTCTTTACAGACTTCATAATGGTATCCTCATCCAAAGGATAAAGTGTTCTTAAATCTATAATTTCAATTCGATCTTTCATACCTAATTCTTCACTGGCATTCATTGCCCAATGTACTCCCATTCCGTAAGTGACAATGGTACATGTTTCTATGCTGTCCTGCTTCCAAATTTCTTGTAATACCCAAGCCTTACCCAATGGCAGCACATAATCTTCAGCAGGTTCTATGGATGTTGCACCTTGTGTTCCTGGAACCTTAGACCAATACAATCCTTTATGTTCAAAAATCACCACAGGATTTGGGTCATAAAAAGCCGCTTTCATCAAGCCTTTCAAATCAGCACCATTGCTTGGATAGGCAATTTTAATACCTCTTATATTGGTAACTACACTTTCTACTGAAGATGAATGATAAGGACCACCACTACCATAAGCTCCTATGGGCACGCGCAATATCATACTTACTGGCCATTTTCCATTACTTAAATAACAGCTTCTGCTCACTTCTGTAAAAAGTTGATTTAATCCTGGCCAAATATAATCGGCAAACTGAACCTCAACAATAGGTTTTAGTCCAACGGCACTCATTCCTACTGTAGAACCTATAATAAAAGCTTCTTGTATGGGTGTATTAAACACGCGGTCGTCACCAAATTTTTGCGCTAAAGTTGCCGCTTCACGAAATACTCCTCCAAGTCTTCCTCCAACGTCTTGTCCATAGAGTAAACACTCTTTGTGTTTTTTCATTAATTCTTCTACTGCAAATAATGCACAATCCACCATTACAACTTTATCAGCACCTTTAGGTGATCGTTCTCCTTGCTCCTCTATGATGGGTGTTGGCGCAAAATCGTGGGTAAACAAATCTTCAGGTTTTGGATCTTCAGCTTGTTGTGCTCTTTCAAAATCTGTTTGAACGATTTTCTTTACAGAAGTTTCTATATCTTGAAGTTCCTGTTCTGAAAATCCATGTTCTAACATTTGCTGTTTCAAAACAGGGTAAGGGTCTCTAGATTTTGCTTCTTCCAAATCATCTCGATACCATTCCATTCGCACTCCAGACGTATGATGATTGAGCAAAGGTACTCTAGCATGTACTAAAAAAGGTCGACGCTCTTCACGTATAGTTTTTATAACTCTATTTAAGGTTTCATAAGATTCTATAAAGTTAGTTCCATCAATGGATATTGCTTCCAATCCATGAAATCCTTGAGCATATTCAGCAGCATTTTGCGCTCTAGTCTCGGCTTCATTTGCCGAAATATCCCAACCATTGTCTTGTACTAGATATAAAATTGGCATTTGTTTTAAAGCTGCCATCTGAAAGGCTTCTGCAACCTCACCTTCAGTTACTGATGCATCACCCAAACTACAAACGGTAATCGGTTTTAGTTGGGACTGTTCATTTTGTTTAACATTTGGATTGCTCAATCCCTGTTTTTCCAAATAATGCATTCCCATAGCAACACCAGTTGCGGGAATAGCTTGCATGCCAGTTGCTGAAGATTGATGAGGAATTTTAGGTTTATCGATATCTTTCAAACTTGGGTGCGAATAATAGGTACGCCCACCTGAAAATGGATCTTCCTTTTTTGCTAATACTTGCAACATCAAATCGTAAGGGGTCATACCTAAAGCCAACAACATAGCATCATCACGATAATATGGAAATGCATAATCTTGTGGTAATAATTGCATTCCTAATGCGGTTTGTACAGCTTCATGTCCTCGTGATGTAGCATGTACGTATTTAGATACAATCTTGAAATTATCTTCGTACAATTCTGCCATTGTTTTGGCAGTTACCAAATTGGTAAAACCCTGTTTTAATAACTCTTTTTTCATCTTAAACCTCTTCTTGTTCAACTTTTAACATCCAGTTGAATTTATCTTCAATCTTACCTGTTTTTATAGCATTCAATGTATTATTGATATCCAATCCTACAGGACTTTCGTTAGACACGTGAATCTCTCCTTCTTCTGTCCCTATACTTTGAATGTAAGCAATACCTACAGCAGTACCAGTTCCAAAAGCTTCTTCCAAAGTACCTTTTTCTGAAGCTTCTTTTATTTCAGTTAAGGTAATTGGACGTTCAATAACCTCATAGCCTTTATCTCTTAACAGAGCAATAACACTCATACGTGTAATACCATCGAGGATAGCTCCTTCAAGGCTTGGGGTAATGATTTTCCCATCTATTTTAAAGAAAATATTCATAGTCCCTACCTCTTGAATGTACTGATGTTCTACAGCATCCAACCACAATATTTGATCATAGCCTTTCGCTTTTGCCAATTCTGTTGGTCTAATGGCAGCTGCATAATTACCAGCTGCTTTAGCTTCTCCTGTCCCTCCTTTTACGGCACGAACAAACTTTTTTTCTGCCCATAGCTTAATACGCTTACTAAAAAATGGTCCAGCAGGAGAAGCCATAATGATGAATTTATAACTTGTTGCAGCACGCATTCCTATAAAAGCTTCATCAGCATACATAAATGGACGTAAATACAAGGCACTTCCTTCTTGAGGCGGAATCCATGCTTTATCTAATGCTACTAATTTTTTTAATCCTCCAATAAACAAATCTTCAGGAACGTTTGGCATTCCCATACGCTCTGCACTGAAATTGAATCGTGCTGCATTTTTATCGGCGCGAAACAACATTGGTGTACCATTAGCATCTACAGTAGCCTTCATTCCTTCAAAAATAGCTTGCCCATAATGCAAGGCCATTGCTGCTGGATGTGTTGGTATTAAATTCAGAGGCTCTATCCTTGGGTTTTGCCATTGGCCTTCCTTATATTCACAAATAAACATATGGTCTGTAAATGAGGTACCCAATGGAATGTTATTAAAATCCAAATCTTTGATTTTGGATGCTTGAGTTTTGGTTATTGAAATGTTATAATTCATTTTTTTTGTTTTAGTTGGTTTAATGAAAATAAATTTTTTTGATAATTTCATCTTCAAAAACTTACTTCTAAATGACACAGATTTATCTGTGTTACACTGTTTAAAATAAATATATCACAGTGTTCTATTGATATCAAATTGTTCTAAATAATCTGCAACGCGTCTTAAGAAACTTCCTCCCAAGAATCCATCGACCACTCTATGGTCAAAAGACAATGACAAGTACATCATATTACGTATAGCAATTTCATCCCCTTTTTCAGTTTCAATGACTTCAGCACGTTTTTTTATAATTCCCAATGCCAAAATAGCCACTTCAGGTTGATTGATGATAGGTGTTCCCATCACACTGCCAAAAGTACCAACATTGGATATAGTGAAGGTGCTACCTTTAATATCATCAGGATTTAATTTATTTTCCCTTGCTCTTTCGGCTAATTGATTTACTGTTTTTGCTAAGGTTTTTAAATCTTTGGTGTCAGCATTTTTTACAACAGGAACAATTAAATTCCCACTTGGCAATGCCGTTGCCATACCAATATTTATATTTTCCTTAACGATAATATTATTCCCATCTACCGAAGCATTAATGTTTGGAAAATCTTTAATTGCTTTGGCTACAGCTTCTACAAATAATGGGGTAAAGGTTAGTTTTTCTCCATATTTTTTTTGAAAAGCAACTTTATTTTCATTTCGCCAATTAACCATATTAGTTAAATCTGCTTCTACATAAGCGGTGACATGTGGAGATGTGTGTTTGGAATACACCATATGCTCAGCAATCATTTGGCGCATTCTGTCCATTTCTACAATTTTCCCTTTTCCTTTATCGAAGGTCAACTGTGGAATGCGATATGCTGTTGGGTCGTGCATTATTGGTTGGGCAAACTTGTAGGGTCTTCCTTCTTCAATATAATTAAACACATCGCTTTTTCGTAAACGCCCGTCGTTTCCTGTTGCTGGAATTCTAGAGAGTTCTTCAAAACTAATATGGTGTTGTTTGGCTATTGAGATGACCAAAGGAGAAAAGAATGTATTGGTGTTTGATGTTGAAAATGAAACTGGATTTTGGGTTATTTTTTTCGTTTTTTCTTTAGGTTTCTGAATGTTTTGTTTTTTGGGGGTAGAATTTGTGTTGGTAAGTGGTTTTGGTTGGCTTGTTTCTGAAAGTTCCAAAACAGCTATTACTTCTCCTACCTTCACAACATCTTTAGCCTGAAACTTGATTTCCAACAAAGTACCTGAAGCTGGCGCTGGCACTTCATTATCCACTTTATCAGTGGCCACCTCCAATAAAACATCTCCTTCTTCAAAGGAATCTCCTGGGTTTACCAACCAATTTATGATGGTTCCTTCTGATATGCTTTCACCCATTTTGGGCATTTTTAACTCGAATTTCGACATAGTCTCTTTTCTTCAATTTTATGGATTCTTTATTAGATTCAGAACCTCAAAGTACATTATGTAATATTTTTGTTTTTAATGTTTCTTTCTGCGTTAGCGATTGAAACGGCATCCTTTTTTGCTCTAAAGCAAAAAAGATATAGTGTAAAGCGCGACCCTTGTGGTAACGCCCAAAAAATTAGTTTTTCATAAACTCGCGAAGTGTTTTATAAACATCTTCTTGTATTTTCATATTGTTTGGTATTTGTCTCAATGGTTCAACAGGTCTTAAACTTTCGTGACACTGTTTTGGTAATTGTTGATAGAGTTGAGTTCCTTTGGTTTTCCAAGCAATCATTTCGTCGCTGACTTGCTTGATGACTTTGGCTGGATTGCCAACCACCAAACTACGTGGCGGGATTTTGGTTTCGGCCTTAACAAAGGCCATAGCGCCAACAATACTTTCATCTCCTATTTCGGCATCGTCCATAATGACAGCATTCATTCCAATGAGGCAATTGCGTCCTAGGTTGGCTCCGTGTATAATAGCTCCATGACCAACGTGTGCACTTTCCTTGAGTGTGATGGATTTTCCTGGAAACATATGAACGGTGCAATTTTCTTGAACATTAACACCATCTTCCAAGATGATTTGCCCCCAGTCACCACGAATAGCCGCTCCTGGACCTATATAACAGTTTTTACCAATAATAACATTACCCGTAACAGCTGCTAAGGGATGAACAAAACTGCTTTCGTGTACGACTGGTATATAACCTTGAAATTCGTAAATCATTATTTGAATCGTTTTAAGGTTTCTTTGGTAAACTCACTTAACACCAATCTTCCACTTATTGCTGCACGTTCAGACAAGAGAGTATCCCAGTTTTCTGTTCCTTGCCAAAACATAGTTTTTATTTCTTTCATGGCTTCAGGGTTGTAGTTGCAAAGATTTTCTGCAAAGGATTTTACTGCTTGGTCAAGTTCTTCGGTAGTTTCAAACACTTTTGTGTAGAGTCCTTTTTCTTTTGCCCATTGTGCAGGATAAAACGTATTGGCATCGATGGCTATTTGTGACATTGCACTCAATCCCAATTTACGCTGAACGGCAGGTCCGACTACAAATGGACCAATACCTACGTTAAGTTCGCTTAACTTGATGGCTGCAAATTTTGTGGCCATACAATAATCGGTTGCTGAAGCCAGACCGACGCCACCACCAACAGTTTTTCCTTGTACTCGACCTATGATGAATTTTGGGCATTTGCGCATAGCGTTTATCACATTAGCAAAGCCTGAAAAGAAGATTTTCCCTGTAGCTTCATCATTGATATTAATGAGTTCATTGAAACTTGCTCCAGCGCAAAAAGTCCTATCACCTCCACTTTTTAAGACAATGACTTTGATATCTTCATTGTTTCCAGCTTCGGTAATGGTTTGTGCCAATTTTGCTAAAATATCTCCCGGTAGGGAATTGTGAGCAGGATGAAAAAATTCGATATATCCTACTTGATTTTCTATGGTTTGTTTTACGTATGGTTGTTGATTTGACATAACTATATTAATCCAAATTGTTCAAAATGATGGTTAAGATGCTTTCGTTCCAATAAATACCACTCGTACCTATTGAGTTCTCCAAAAACTATATTTTTCAATTTTGCTTCTGGGTTTTCCTTAAAGAACTCTATATATTTTTCACGTTGCTCTTTAAATTTTTCAATGGCTGTTTGTAAGTCAGGATGTTTTAATTCTTCTAACTTATCCTTTTCGAGTAATGGAAAGCTAGAATTTTTTGGGAATTTCTCGTAATTGTATAAGCTTGCATAGACTTTTTCTAAGATTTTTTCTGGTGTTGCTATTTCAAAATCTTGAATTTCCCCTGATGCAATTTTATAAGTATATTCCAAATGTTCTACCATATGCTGTGGCGTCATTATTCCCCATTTAGGTTTAGTATCAGCTGTTAGTTTTGACAAGCATTCATCGATTTTTTCATCGGTCATTTCAACAAAGGTTTGTTGCTTTTTGCGCACCATTGTCAAGACTGTTGCTAAGGCCACCAATTCATCATTGGCATCAAAGATTTCGGCAAGCCATTTAACAATTCCGCTGGGGTGTTCAGCTCCATTAACATCTCGATCTACTTTTTGTTTACAAGTCAGGCGAACATAGATAGTGTCGTTATGGTACAGTGGGCGCAAGAATCGACATTCTTCCAATCCATAATTTGCTGCTACAGGACCTTTATTGGGATACACAAACAATCCAGCCGCAGCTGAAATGATGAAATAGCCATGAGCTGTACGTTTTTCAAAAATACTACCATCCAAAGAAGTGATATCTGTATGTGCATAGAAATGATCCCAAGTGAGATTTGAAAAATTAATGATATCAGAATCTGTTATGGTACGTTTATGTGTTTTCATGGACATTCCTGGTTGAATGTCTTCCCAATGGTATTTAAAAGGATGCTGTTCTGCTTCCTTATATTTTGCTTTCTGTTGGTAAATTCCTGTGATTTCGGTAATTGTTGTAGGAGTTCCTTGAATAGCCGTACGTTGCAAATAATGCTTGATGCCACGCATACCACCCATTTCTTCACCACCACCAGCACGTCCTGGACCTCCATGTACCAAGTAAGGTAATGGAGAGCCATGTCCTGTGCTTTGTTTGGCCATTTCTCTATTTATCACCAAAATACGTCCATGATGACTTGCTGCATTTACAACATAATCTCGAGCAATAGCATCATCATAAGTTGCTATGGAAGATACTAAAGAGCCTTTCCCCATTTGAGCCAAAGTGATTGCTTCGTCTAAGGTTTTATAAGGCATTATAGTACTTACTGGGCCGAAAGCTTCTGTTTGATGAACGGCTAAATTTGTAAACGGCTGATCTTCACGAAGCAAAATAGGACTTAAAAACGCTCCTTTTTGAGCATCGGCACCTATGGTTTTTATTTTATCTAAGCCGCCATAAACAATACTCGCTGTTTTGGCCAATTCTTGAACACGCTCTCTAACTTCTGCCACTTGGTCTTTACTTACTAAAGCTCCCATTCTAACCTCTTTAAGTCGTGGATCTCCAATAGTAATTTTATCTAATGCTTTACCTAAAGCGATCTGCACATCCTCAACCAAATTTTGAGGCACTATAATTCTACGTATTGCCGTACATTTTTGTCCACACTTCACCGTCATTTCGTTTCGAACTTCTTTAATGAACAAATCAAATTCCGGTGTTCCAGGAATGGCATCTTCACCAAGTATTGAAGCGTTTAGCGAGTCGGCTTCCATATTAAATGGCACGGATTCTTCAATCAATCTAGGATGAGCTTTAAGCATTTGTCCTGTTTCTGCAGAGCCTGTAAAGGTAACTACATCTTGCGATTCTACGGTATCCAAGATTGTTCTTGCAGATCCTGTAATAAGCTGTAATGCACCTTCTGGCAAAATTCCAGATGCAATGATTTCTCTCACAACTGCTTCTGTTAAAAAAGAGGTGTTTGTTGCTGGTTTAACCACAGCAGGAACTCCAGCCATCCAATTAACAGCACATTTTTCCAACATGCCCCAGACAGGAAAGTTAAACGCATTGATATGAATTGCGACACCTCGTTTAGGTACCATGATATGGTGGGCCATAAAATGTCCTCCTCGAGATAAATCGATTGCATCACCTTCTACGTGATATGGCAAATTGGGGAATTGTTTTCTTAAAGAAGCATTAGCAAACAAATTACCAAATCCACCTTCAATGTCTATCCAGCTATCCACTTTAGTAGCACCGGTACGATAACTTAATTCGTAGAATGCGTCTTTCTTTTTAACGAGATGAAGTGCCAATTTTTTGAGCATATTGCCACGTTCTTGAAAGGTCATTTTACGAAGTTTTTCTCCACCTTTTGTTCTTCCGTATTGAAGAATTTCGGCAAAGTCTAAACCTTTGGTGTCTGAAAGCGCTACCACTTCTCCTGTAATGGCATCGAACATTGGGATGCCTTCTCCTTTACCTTCTATCCATTGTCCTGTGACGTAATTTTGTATTTTTTTCATCGATACGTTTATTTATCGTTTCCTTAAAAAAGGAAATTTAATTTATGTCTTCTCGATACAATTCTGATAGAAACGAATCGGAATCATTCGAACTGACGTTATTTTTTATTCAATAAACTACGCACGCGTTAGCGATTGCAGCGGCATCCTTTTTTGCCATTAAAAGCAAAAAAGATATAGCGGAAAGCGCGACCCTTGTGGTAACGCCCAAAATATTTTATTTACTTGTGTTTTCAATCACACAAGCGTAACCTTGTCCTACGCCAATGCACATCGTTACTAAGGCATAGCGTTTGTTTTGTTCTTTCAGTTCTAAAGCAGCTGAATAGGCGATTCTGGTTCCTGTAACTCCTAAAGGATGTCCAATAGCAATGGCTCCTCCATTTGGATTAAGCCTTTGGTCATCATCCTTTAAGCCCCAAGCACGAGTGCATGCCAAAGCTTGCGCGGCAAAGGCTTCGTTGAGTTCAATGATATCCATATCATCCATAGTCAATCCTGCTTTTGCTAAGGCTTTATTGGAGGCTTCAACTGGACCAATACCCATGATTCTTGGTTCGACACCAACTACGGCAGAACTAACGATTCTTGCTAATGGTTTTAGGTTGTATTTTTTAACGGCCTCTTCTGAAGCGATAATTGTTGCGGCAGCTCCATCATTTAATCCTGAAGCGTTTCCTGCCGTGACACTACCTCCTTCTTTTTTGAAAGCAGGTTTTAATTTTGCTAAAATTTCTTTAGTTGTTGTTGGTTTTATAAATTCATCTTTTGAAAAGATAATTGGGTCTTTTTTGCGTTGAGGGATTTCAACTGAAACAATTTCTTTTGCCAATCGACCATTTTCTTGAGCTTTGGAAGCTTTCATTTGGCTCCAATAGGCGAATGCATCTTGGTCTTCTCGTGAAATATTATATTTTTCTACAAGGTTTTCGGCAGTCATTCCCATACCATCAGTTCCATACATTTCGTGCATTTTGGGATTTATGAACCTCCAGCCAAAGGTTGAATCGTACATTTTGGAGTCGCCGCCAAAAGCAGTTGAAGGTTTTGCGATAACGTATGGTCCTCTAGTCATGTTTTCAACACCTCCAGAGATAAATAGTTCTCCATCTCCAGCTTTGATAGCTCTATTAGCATGAATGATTGCAGACAAGCCAGAGCTACATAGTCTATTTACAGTTTCTCCAGGCACGGAAAACGGCAGTCCTGCTAAGAGCAATGCCATTCTTGCCACGTTACGATTGTCTTCGCCTGCTTGGTTAGCACAGCCAAAAATAACATCGTCGTAAGCTTCTTTTGGGATGTTTGGGTTTCGTTTAACGAGTTCTTTA
>Ga0055584_100006316_pt1 | contig 11624 bp, 8 predicted proteins | sample OSDHelmetaG_FD_58716 | JGI IMG/M metagenome (GOLD analysis project Ga0055584, IMG submission 58716) | Pelagic marine sediment microbial communities from the LTER site Helgoland, North Sea, for post-phytoplankton bloom and carbon turnover... | ecosystem: Environmental > Aquatic > Marine >...
GTGCAACTAATTTGGGGAGGTTTACAGTACCACCTGAAATCGTGAAACTCCCCGTCAAATCTGAAGTTAACGTAAAAATAGCGGGTCAAAGAGAAATACAATAATTTGTCTGAATTGGGTCAAAATTGGATACAAATCAACAATCACACGAAGACAGCCAGGGTATAGCGTCTAGTGGGCATCTCTGACCTCCTGTTTCGATCCTGTTTACGGTAAATACTAAATGTAAACGTGGATTCGTTCAAAGGGGGCAGGTCAGACCCAGAAGATGTGGCCGGATCTCTATGTCCAGATACATCCTGGCCGGGCCGCAACCTGAGTATCGACGCCGCCAACTACAGCCGCGTGTTTCAGACCACCTCGCGCTGGAACGCATTCACCGCAGTGGCGATAATGAACAAGTTTTCCAGGGTGGAAGAACTTACCATGGTCGCGCTGATCATGGCGCTTTCGGTCATCCCGTTGAATGTGATCGAACGGAGTGGTCTAGAAATGGTCTCTGGGATATTTCTGATCCCATGACTTACTGAACACTTTCCGATTGTGTTCCCAGGCAACGCTTTCTGCTTTGAGATAGAAGAAGTCCTGATCGCAGGTGATTTCCGTTCGGGTCCAGGTTTTAGTGACCCATTCCTCACCTCTGCTGTAGTGCCACTCCCATTCATATTCGGCCTTGGCGGACAGCGGATTATCGGGATGAATGGTGTAGCGCTGTAAGTTGGTTGATGCCATTTGCAATTGGCTGTCATCAAGCCGGATCGCACCATTGTCGGCGTTGATTTCCCAGATATTGTTACCGTTTTTCGGGTCTACGGTAATGGCGCGGGTCTGTTTAGTTTCCCGCAGTTGAGTGTTGCTAACGGGTTGACCTAGTTCGGTATCTTTAAAAGTTGTGAGTTTTGCTTCGCTCGCCTTGCCGGAATGTAATGGCAGATGAAGTTTGCTGTGGCCGCAATTTAGGCGAACTGTTGGTGTGTTCGGTGAGGGCCAGGCTATGGGCCAATAGCTGGTGGATATTGCTAACCGCAGGCGATGACCGATAGGTACGACATAGCCAACGTGGTTCAGATCAATGGTGACAGTGTAAGTTTGGTCAGGCACTAATGGCGTTGGTGTTCCCTTACCTGTTCGTTGACTCAAGTTCATGATGCCGCGAGTAATCAATGTGCTGGCGCCGTCGGGCCAGACGTCACATAGTCTCACTGCCAATAATGCTTGTGGCTGATCGCATTGAAAGCTGATCTCAGCTTGGGGGTTGCCAACAATTTTCAGAGATTCAGTTACGTTAAAATCAAACATGACGGATTTGCGGTCTTCGCATTGTTGATCATCAGGAAGTTCATCTGCCATCCCGAATGCAAACCATGGCATATATTCTCCGGACTTGAGTCCGACATGTTGCGGTGAGCTAATAGAAACTTCTGACAGTTCAGGTGGTTGATCCACAAGAACTTGTCGATCAAGAAAGAACACTCTGCTTTGAATATTATCCGATGGCCAGCTGTTTTCTCCAATCCAACGGCCAGGCCTCAATTCATAGAATGGTTGGGGCCGGACACTGTCTTGAAGATATACCTGATAGGTTGCTTCCTCCATGATGCCGGTGTCTTCCTGCTTCAGCCACTGGGTAAACCATCGATTGGCATCTTCCAAAAAACCAATAGCAGGGCCAGGAATTGCAAGATGGGGATAGCGATGACACCAGGCCCCTTGCAAGCCCCGGGTCGGCACAGAGAGGTTTTCAAGCAACCGGGGAACGGTGTTGGGCCAGCAATCGGCATGACCACTTACCGCATAAACGGGAATTTTGATGGCATCGTAGTCGGTTCCTACTGTGCCGCGCAACCAGTATTCATCTTCTCGCTGATGGCTGAACCAGTGCTCCATATAGTGCGGCGTATTGTTCAAGCGATCCAACCATAATTCTCGCCAGCCCTCCCCCACCAGCCCAGGATCAGGGGGGCGAGTGTTGTAACCAAACATAATCGCCGCCCAACCGATGGTCTGGCCGGTCATGCAGCCCATGTAATAGGCGCCATCGTCATAGTAACGAAACTCCGTAGAGCCCAGGGTGATGATGGTTTTCAATGCTTCCGGTTGTTTTTGGGCGAGTTGCAAGCCGGTAATGCCACCCCAGGAAATACCCATCATGCCAACCCGTTGGTTACACCAGGGTTGCTTGGCTATCCAATCGATGACCTCAACACCATCGTTAATTTCCTGATCACTATATTCATCAAACATCACGCCATCAGAACTGCCGGAGCCGCGCATATCCACTCGTATACAGGCATAACCCTTGGTGGCAAACCATGCGACGGTGGTGGAGTCCCTGATCGCAGAATAATCATCTTTACGATAGGGAATGTATTCGAGGATGGCGGGGACAGGTTGGTCCGCTGCGGTCTCAGGTAACCACAATCGTGCACCAAGACGGGTGCCATCAGACAAGGGAATCCAGGTGTGGTCGATGCGCTTTACCATGATCAGTTTAATCCTTCGTGTTTATGAGCAAGTCCGTGGCACTGTGGGCGTCCATTGCCGCTTAAAAATAGTTTTGTCATTTTCAATGATCTCTAGATTGCCTTGCAAGTGAAAGTTAGTGGTGGACGAACGACATTCAGCGCTGCTGGTTACGCGGACTTCCCAATCGTCACGAGAGAAGTACAGCGTGTACTGGAAGTGTGACACTGCGCTGTTTGGGTCGTCGAAGTTAATCTCGTGGCGTGCATCGATTTCAAAGCCAAACCGAAGATTGATATCAGGATGATAGACACAGTAAAACGGTTGTCGCCAATGGGTTCCGTGCTGCCCGGCATCCGGGTTGGTTTCCAACCAGCGTTCCAGTTGTGGTGCGGCAATTACTTCATGGTTGGTCGGCAATTCTTCAGGGTTTAGTGGCGCGATAAAATTGACTTCATTGTTCGACGTCGTTTGTTTGCGAACAGGAAGAGAAAACGCACTGTTGGTTAGATTAAGCGTAAGTTTGGCGGCAGTGGGGCTGGGCCAGATGATGGGCCAGTAAGAACTGGAGATGGCAATTCTGATTTGATGTCCTTTGGCAAATCGATAGGCCGTGTTGGGGAAATCCAGTGCTACCGATAATGGCTTGTTGATATCCGGTTGTTCAGCTTTCTCGCCATTTTGATTCAGGATAAGGTTTTTAATCGCGTAGCAGACCCGGGCAACACTGCCATCGGCATGCACATCACTCAAGCGCACCACAAGAGTTGTGGGTAACTGATCAGCAGTCAGATTAACCTTAATTTTTGGATTGCCTAATACGTCAATATCATCTGCCAATGCATCAGTTTGAAAAACCAACGACTGTTTATCATCCACACGTTGATCCATGGGAAGTCCGCCTAACCTGCCGAAATAGCCCGTGTCTCCTGCAGCACTGCCAACGGATAGAGACCAAGGCACTTCCGCAAGGGCATCTTTTTCGGGTTTAAATTGCACCAGACTGTTCTGTTCAAAATAGAACATTTGATTTTTGATATTGGCGGAGGGCCATTGTGCTTCGCTGATCCAATGTCCCGGTCGCGTCGTAATGAAATTTTCAGGCGGGGCATATTCCTGCATCCAGACCCGCAGCTGGGGTTCCTGATCAATGCCATTTTCTTTTCCCTTTAACCAATGATCCCACCAACGCACTGCTTCCTGTTGGAAGCCGATACCGGGGCCGGGACTTGCCTGGTCCGGATAGTGATGTCCCCAGGGGCCGACAATTCCCCAACTCTGATCCTTTGACTGGTTGAGGAAATTCATTACGGTGTTGCTGTAACGATCACTCCACCCCCCCACCATCAATACCGGACAATCAATGGACTCCGGCCCTTCGTTAACGCTGCCCCAGCGCCAGTATTTATCCCGGGACTCGTGGCGTACCCAGCTCTCCAATGGAAATTCCAGGTGCTGCAATCGCTGCAGCCAAATCTCTCGCCATTCAGGTCCGACGGTTTCCACATCCGGCGGTGCGGCAAGAATAGCGGGGAGAGTCGCGCCCCATTCCACGGAGTCGACAAGTAAACAGCCGCCCATATGATGTATGTCGTCATCAAACCGATTGTTGTTGGCACAGACCGCGAGCACCGCCTTCAATGCTTCCGGCCGTCTACTGGCGGCCTGCAGGCTGGCGGTGCCGCCCCATGATGTCCCCATCATGCCTACCCGACCGTTACACCACGGTTGCGTCGAAATCCATTCAATGACTTCGATGGCATCATCCAGTTCCCTGGGGGCATACATATCGGGCATGGTGCCTTCTGAATCGCCGGAGCCACGCATATCAACCCGTATCGACACATAGCCATGTTTGGCAAAGTAGGGATGATTTCTTTGATCACGCAAACGCACCATGTCCCGCTTGCGATAGGGAATGTATTCAAGAATTGCTGGCACGCTCTGGTTTGATTGATGGTCCTCCTGCAAAGCCGGTAACCATAGTCTGGCAGACAGCCTTACGCCGTCAGACATAGTGATCCATTGGTGCTCAATTTGCTTAATTTGAACCAACACTGGTGCCTTCTTTTCTGTCGCTGGCTAACCCGTCGAAGCAATCAGAGGATTACGTCGAGAGTATTCTTGCCATGAATAATAGCCTAATATCCCGTTAGAAGTCTCCGGAAAAATTGTTATGGTCACGACCCAAGCCATCCAACCCACCGCCTCGTTGTCCCAACATGCGGATCATGACTATCGCCATATTGAACTGCGCCCACTGAATGGCGCATTGGGTGCGGAGCTGGGAGGTGTGGATTTGTCCCAACCGCTGAACGGCGACCAGCTTGCGGAAATCACTCAGGCGCTGAACAACCATCAGGTCATCATGTTCCGGCAACAGTCTTTGCTGCCACAACATCTGGTTGCCCTTGGCAAACAATTTGGCAGCTTGCATCAAAACCCGTTTGTCAGAGGGTTGGAGAGTTTTCCGGATGTGATTGAAATCCGATCTGAAGAAAACCATGAGAAACAATTCACTGGTCTGTGGCATAGCGATATCAGTTGGTCCGATACCCCGTCCATGGGTTCGTTGTTGTATGCCGTGAATGTGCCTGCGTTTGGCGGCGACACTTTATTCGCCAATATGTATCAGGCCTTTGATGGTCTTTCTCCCGGTATGCAGAAAATGCTCCAGGAGCTGCGGGCAGAACATCGAGTGGATCGGCACCACAAATCCAATGCAGATTTTGCGGACATACCGGAAGATGGCGTGATCCATCCTGTTATCACCACCCATCCTGATACCGGGCGCAAAGTTTTATTCGTTAACGAATACTTCACCACCCGGTTTGAAAACATGACCGAACAGGAAAGCGAGCCATTGCTGAATTACCTGTTTCAACATTCTGTGCGACCGGACTTCACCTGCCGCATTCACTGGGAGCCGGGCACTCTGGTGTTTTGGGATAACCGCTGCACCCTGCACTACGCCACCAATGATTACCCTGGCCAGAGCAGACTGATGCATCGCGTGACTATTACCGGGGAAAAGCCAGTCTGAAACTTATCGGGGCCTATCGGGGGTAGTGACAAGTCAGCCAGTGTTGGTTGTCGCTATGGACCGGCGGAAATGTCTGGTCACAACCTTCTGCAACAAATGGACAACGGGTATGAAATTCGCAGCCCCTGGGGCGCATCAGCAAACTGGGCACTTCGCCCTTTAGCTCTATACGATTGATCTGGGCGTCGGGATCCGCTTCCGGATTGGCAGACAACAACGCCAACGTGTAAGGGTGTTTCGCCTGGGCAAAAATGGCATCGGTGTCGCCCAGTTCCACGAATCGCCCCAGATACATGATGGCGGTTTGGTCTGAGATATGACGCACAATATTCAGGTTATGGGTAATCACAAACATGCTGACGCCCAACTCATCCTGCAAACGATTCAGCAGGTTCAGTATCTCTCCCTGGACCGATACATCCAGCCCGGCGGTGGGTTCGTCCGCAATGATAAGCTTTGGGTGCAGCGCCAACGCTCGGGCAACGCCAACACGGCGGGCCTGACCGCCACTTAACTGGTGGGGGTAGCGCTCCGAAAAGTGAGCAGGTAAACCCACGAGCTTTAGCAGCCGATCACTTTCTGCGCGCAGATCCTGTTGCTTCAAGCCGTGAATTTTAAAGGGCTCGGTGATCAGGGACCCCACACTAAGGCGAGGGCTTAGCGAGCCAACGGGGTTCTGCCACATAAAGGAAATTTGTTTGCGATAGGTTTGCATCGCATCGTCGTCCATGGTGGTGACATCATCGCCGTTAAACAGAATCGATCCTTCCGCCGCTTTATGCAGTCCGGCCACGGCCATGGCCAAAGTAGATTTGCCAGAACCGCTTTCCCCCACCAGGGTGAAGGTTTCACCTTCTTTGACAGAAAACGAAACATCTCTTACCGCATCAATATATGGATCACTGTTACCCTGCACTAAGGCCTGCAATGCGCCCTGGCTGCGAAACCGCACCCTGACATTGGCAACTTCAAGAATATTGCTCATTCTCTTGCTCGGTGACAGGTCACAAAGTGACCCGGTCGACATTCATCCCACAGCGGCACCACGGTGGAACATTGCTCCATGGCCTGCTCGCAACGATTGCGGAACACACAACCTGGGGGCACCTCCACCAGGTTCGGAATCTCTCCTGGAATGGTGGGCAGATGGCGGCTTTTTTCGGCAATAACTGCGGGATCACATTGCAATAGTTTCTGGGTATAAGGATGTGTAGGGCGATGAAATACATCCCGCACCGAGCCTTCTTCCACCACTTCACCGGCATACATTACCACCACAAAATCACATAGTTCGGCAATCACCCCAAGATGATGGGAGATAAATAAAATCGAACAGCCCATATTGGTTTGCAGCTCTTTGAGTAAATGAATAATCTGCACTTCCAACGTTGCATCCAGCGCCGTGGTGGGTTCGTCGGCAATTAACAGCGACGGGTTGGCCTGTAGCGCCATGGCAATGGATATCCTCTGTTGCATACCGCCGGAAAACTCATGGGGGAATTGTTTGAGCCTTCCCGCCGGGTCGGGTATGCCCACACTGGCCAGCATTTCCGTAGAGCGCGCTAATTTCTCAGCGTAACTCTTTTTATCCCGATACTGGATATCCACCATCTGCCGGCCGATGGACAACACCGGGTTCAGGGTGGACATGGGGTCCTGAAAAACAATCGACATTGAGTTGCCACGGATCGCTCGCATCTGGTCCTGGTTCAGTTTGATCAGGTCATTCCCTTCAAACTCGATACTGCCATTGGGGACGTCGGCATTGTCGGCCAGTAATCGGATGATAGAGCCGATCAAGGTTGATTTGCCGCATCCGCTTTCCCCCACAACCCCCACAATAGATCCCCGAGGTACGTCCAGATTGATATGGCGAAGGGCTTTGAGTACCCCGGCGTTGGTGGCATAGTGCACCGACAAGTCCTTGATGGTGAGAACGTTATCGCTCACAGACTTTTCCTCAGCTTGGGGTCGATAAGGTCACGTAGCGACTCGCCAAGAAACGTGAATCCAAGGGTAATCAACACCAGGGGAAGGCTTCCGGCAATAATCGGCCAGGGGGTATTTCGAATCAGGGTATAACCATCGTTCAGGATACTGCCCCAGGATGGCGTTGGCGGTTTAACGCCCATGCCCAGAAAGCTCAATCCCGCTTCCAGGGCCACCACCGTGGGGATGTCCATGGAAGCAAGAATCATCAAAGGGCCCATGACATTTGGCAATACATGAACCCAGAGAATGCGGCCAAGGGAGGCCCCCATCACGCGTTCGGCCTGAATAAACTCGTTGTTCTTGATGGTCAGCGTCTGGGTGCGAATCACCCGGCCATAGTTGGGAATAGAGGTAATGACGATGACCACAATCACCGTACTCAGGGATGGGCCTACCAATGCCACCGTGGCCAGGGCGAACATCACCGTGGGAAAGGAGCGAATGGTGTCGAAGAACAGCATGATCAGGTTGTCGAGCCAGCTCGGACCAAAACCGGCCAGCATACCAAGCAGCACACCAATACTGAGGGCCAGGGCAATGGAGATTAAGGCCACCTTGAGCGCTACCTGCCCGCCATACAACACTCTGGAAAAAAGATCCCGACCCAGTTGGTCTGTGCCCAGAATATAGTTGGCAGAAGGGCCCTGAAGGCGATCCACAATATTCAGGGCAATAGGATCATGGGGCGCAATTACACTGGCTAGCAGTGCGCTTAAGCTGATCAAGACCACCAGCACCAGGCCTAGCAGGCCCATGGGCTCGCGGCAGATGCGTTTCAGTAACAGGATCACAATGAAGCCCGTATACGCGGGTCCAGCCACGCGTTGATCAGATCAGATATTGTAGTGCTGGCAACAAATAAAATCGTGCTGACCAACACCGAGCCCATCACCACCGGATAATTGCGGGTGATGATGGAGTCATAGATCAGCTTGCCAATCCCTGGTCGCGCAAAAACAATCTCGGTGAACAGTGCCGCCGACAACAGAAAGCCCATACCTACCCCAATCACCGTGACCGTTGGCAGTACCGCCAGCTTAAGAGCGTAACGAAACACGACCACCCGTTCAGGTAATCCATAGGCCCGGGCGGTGCGAATGTGATTTTCGCCCATGACTTCCAGCATTGAGGCGCGCACCAAGCGGGCCAAATATCCAATCCAGGACAGCCCGATGGCAAAGGCGGGTAAAACAATATGGGCAACCTGATCCCCAAAGTTACCCCTTTCGCCGGCACCCACTGCGGGAAACCATTGCAACCACACCGCAAAAATCAACAACGAAAACAGCGCCACCACAAAAGCGGGGGCAGTAATACAGGCAATAGACAAGATGCCAGTGATGCGATCGATCAAGGTATTACGATGCAAGGCGGAGTAGCAACCAAGCGGAATACCAATCAGCGCCGCGAAGGTGATGGCAGTGAAGATCAACCACAGAGTAAAGGGCAGCTGACCAAAAACGATTTCTGCCACCGGGCGCTTGGTGATGACATCCATGCCAAGATCACCGCGAAACAGGTTGCCAAAGAATTTCAGAATCTGTATTGGTAATGGTTGGTCGAGCCCCATTCGAGAAGACATGGTGGCGATCATTTCCGTGGTCGCCCTGGGACCCAATAGAATTCGGGCAGGATCGCCAGGCACCAAATGGATCATGACGAACAGCACAGTCACTGCTAATATGACGATGACAACGCCAAGTAGTAGCCGCTTGGTTATATAGAGAAGCATATCAGGGGCAGGGACAAGGGGCGCGAAGATGGGCTTGAAGCCAGCCCATGGGTGGCATCATGTTTTGATCTGATCCGTGGAGCACATCATGCTCCACAGATCAGCATTCACATCTACGCCCTTTGCTCTATGGCCGCTTGGCTTGATTACGCCTCAGAAAAATGACGTAACAACGGCAAACCATCCGGACGGAAAGCCGGATTGATGGTATTGCGATAGAGCACCGGAGTGGACTCATGGGTGATAAACCGGTAGGCCCCGCTGGCTTCCATCATGTCCTGCATCTCTCGATACATGGTCGCGCGCTTGTCATTGTCGACTTCAGCCTTGGCCGCTGCTTCCAGCTTGTCGAATTCAGGATCGCTATAGCGCTCCCAGTTCCAGATGCCTTTCTGCTCGGTGACAAACCAGGCGGTGGCATAGGACGCATCCGGGCCCATGGAATAGCGATTGAGGATAAGCTGAATGTCTTTGTAACGTTCCCCAGCACTGGAATCCCCCAGCGACCAGAAGGCCCCGGATTCATGGAGATTCACTTCTACATTGATCCCAACCTGGGCGCAGGTTGCTTGAATGACCTGGGCCGTAGTGACATTGGCGGCTTTGTTGAGCACATCCAGGGTCACTGAAGTACCACCATCGAGTCCTGCCGCTGACAGATATTCCTTGGCCTTGGCAAAGTCTGCTGCGGGGGCAACCAATGCCTGCTCTCGATGACCGATCAGTCCGGGGGCGACCATACCGGTTGCTACGTCAGCAGCACCATAGTAAGAAGCCTCGAGAATAGAAGGCACATCAATACAATGCTGTATCGCTTTTCGCAGGTTTTCGTTAGAAGTAGTTTCGTTCTCCACATTCATGCCTACCCAGACATAGTACAGCGATGGGTATTCGGCCAGTGTAGAGCCCTCCGGGGCAGAAGCCCTGAGGGTGCCTACAGAGCTGACCGGCACCCGGGTGCAATCGATGTCACCAGATTCAAACGCAATCTGTGCGGTGCTCTCATCATCGATAGGGAAGATTTGAATCTCATCGAACGCTGCGGTGCCACCATGCCAATCCGGATTACGCACCAGAATGGTTTTTTGTTTCGGTTGCCACTCCTGATGCATATAGGGACCCGACGCACAGGGTGTAGTGGTATCTACCTTGCCACCCGCTTCTTCCCAGGCTTTCTTGCTGATGATGTTGCCAACAATATAGGGGAGGGCAATATTCCAGGCAGGGGGATAAGGCTGTTCGAATACGATGGTACCTTCGAACTTGCTGTCCACCGTCACTTCTTTGAGCGTACCCCAATCCGGTTTGTTGGTGGACTCAATAGTATCGGCCAAAATTCGTTCGAAAGAATACTTCACATCTTCCGCAGTCATTTCGCCATGACCATTGGTAAACATGATGCCCTGCTTGAGCTTGAATTTGATATGGGTTGGATCAACTTGCTCTATGGATTCCGCTGCATCTAATTCCCAGCCCCAATCGCGACCGGGTTTGTATTGAATCAGTTTGCTGTAAATCGAACTCTGAATCTCTTCATCGACAATGCCTTGTGAATAGGCTGGATCAAGACTTCGCATATCTGCATAAGTGCGAATCTTTAGGATTTTTTTGTCCTGGGCAAAAGCAATTTCGTACATACCACCTGCCGCAGCAGTGATACCCAGGGCGCTAGTGGTTTTAAGGAACTCTCGGCGGTCAAGCTCGGAGATCAATCTTTTAGATGTTTTCTTTGTCACGTTATCCTCCAAGATAATCGGGTGCAGGGTGAATACAGATATATTTATGGGGCCATTGTTAGGTAGAGCTTACAATCAGGCACACCGTGTAACTTTATACTATCTTCTAAAGAAAATTCGAGGAAAATCTCTGTAGAAGCGACCCGATAGTGTCGCTTCCGCGCAATGCATTCCCAGGAACATGAATACGAAATGGATTTTATTGGTTAGTCAGATGATTTCAGATTCAAACAAACCGTCCAGAGTAGCCTGTCGAATTGCGTTAAATCCCGATTCATCAATATGTCCAATCAACACCAGCTCAGACATGCCTATTTCTTCTTCTGCAGGGGTAAGCTGGTGACGATAGGCGACTCGATTCCTGTGATAACAACCACTTTGTAGTTTTAATCGAGCCTTCCCCCTGATTACAGAGTCGGGTAATGATTCGACAAATCTTTTGAATGCTTCGTTATCGATCGTATTTTCATTGTGAAAAGCCAGGCTTTGAAAAACACCTTTGATATGTGTGTGTGGGGAGAAGCAGCGACGTTGTTGTTGGTCGTTTGCGTATCAGTGCTAAAAAAAAGCGCGATGGGAATGTCTGCCTGCTGTGCCTGAATTAGCGGAACTGTATCCCGTCAGAACATATGGGGCCAAAGTGCTCTAAATATTACGA
>Ga0055584_100006317_pt1 | contig 11622 bp, 9 predicted proteins | sample OSDHelmetaG_FD_58716 | JGI IMG/M metagenome (GOLD analysis project Ga0055584, IMG submission 58716) | Pelagic marine sediment microbial communities from the LTER site Helgoland, North Sea, for post-phytoplankton bloom and carbon turnover... | ecosystem: Environmental > Aquatic > Marine >...
AGAATCAGAAATGCTCGATGCCGGAGCTTCAATTTTCCTCGCCAAGCCCTTGGACATCGCCAAATTGACCGACACGATCAGTCAGTTGTTGAATCCCATAACACCTTAGCCCAGAAACCATCTCGTCGTGAACAATCGGCCGACTCGAATCATCCTTAGCTGCGAATACGGCTCCCGACACGTTCCGCTCGATTACGAAGAATTCTTTCGGGAAACCGACGCCGCCCTACAATCCCACGGCTCTTGGGACATCGGCGCGGATGAGATGGCTCGCAGATTGGCGGAAGCGACCGGTGCGTGGCTGCAAAGCGGGAGAGTCACCCGCCTGCTGGTGGACTACAATCGGCGCGGAAACGATCCGGACCTGTGGTCGGAATTCACCCGTGAGTTGCCCCGCGTTTCCAAGAATCACATCCGCCGCGTCTACCATCACCCGTATCGCATGGCCCTCCATCGGCGAATTCGCAGGCTCATCGACGAAGGAGCGGATGTGCTGCATATACGCATCCGAACCTTCACCCCTGCATTTGCCGGCAAACGGCGGAAGTGCGATGTCGGCGTCTGCTTTGATCCGAGCTTCGACCGAGCCCAAGAAGCCGGTGAAGTGCTGCACGCGTGGCTGTCCTTTGCTCAATCCGACCTGTCCATCCAGACTAACTCGCCGGGAGAACTCATGGAGTCAGGTATCGAAGAATGGCTCCGCGAAAACTGCCCAGCAGATCGCTATGCCGGAATCGTGATCGCTTTCAATCAGGACCTCTATGCGCGACGGCGACAGACCTGGCGCGACCTACAGGAAGCGGTTGGCTTCTATCTGGACGTCATTGCAGGCGACGATACCGTGAATAAACCACTCGATCGCCGCAACCGCCTGGATGACGATCTCCTTGCTTCCCGGTAGTAGAAATTCAGGAGAGGTGCACCTGTTTAACCAGTGTTTTTCACCGGACTACCCAACGGATTCACTTAGATGCTGGCGGGTTCTGTGATTTTCAGCTCAATCGGATTTTCATAAGCCTCTTTTGAGGCATCTGATCCGAATCGATCGCGGGCAGTCCCTCCGGATCAATTCAACGGACCGAAGACCTGCTACCTGAGTTATCGCGATGATAACCCGGTTATCATCTCCCCGGTCCTCACGCCGCCGACCGCTTCCACTAATTCCCGCAATTGCCGTATCAATGCGATTTGCGGCGTCCTCCGGCAATTGGCATGCCAGGCGCTATCAGGGAATCAATGAATGACTCATGCAAATCGACAGGTGCTGCGGTGAGTGACATCGTCGGCAGCCTTCACCTCCAGCAACCCTCCGCCGCCAAGCAACGCGGTGACTTCAAAGTCGTGCTCGTCTTTGATTCGGTCGCGTCACGCTTTCGCGGTCTGGACGTCGGCCGCCGGGTGCAGGCGGGGTTTTCTGGTGAGCACGATTTGTCGTGTAGCCTGTGGCGTTCGGAAATGTTGGGCAATCCGCGCCTTACATCGATTGCCGTGCAGCAGGCAGTCGCAGCAGATCTGATCATAGTGGCGGTCGAGGGTAACGCCGGACTGCCGGATCGGGTTGCGCGATGGCTGGGCGCTTGGGCAAATCGTCCTGGCTCCCGTCGCGGCGCGCTGATGCTCGTGGTTGACGAGCGCAATCTGGACAATCCGAACTGGGCGGGCATGCGTCGGAGAGTTGCCGATCTGGTGGCCAACACCGCGTCGGACCTGTTCACTGTCTCTCACAGCGGCCCGGAACCAGACTATTTGAACGAGTTCGTGCCCGTGATTGCCAGCGCACAGTTGGGAGACGCGACGGGGCCGGAAGACGTAAAGCATCGCTTCGACAAACCTCAACCCCTTGTCGGGTGATGAACCCCGACCCTCGCCAATTTCACACTTTGGGACTGGAAGAGCTGGGAACATCCCCCGGTTCCCTTGGCGTATCCCCACACAACGACGCCAGCGATTCCAGTCCCTCCCTTTCCGGCGAGGGGCCGTTCAGTCGCTACGGTGTCGAAATCGAATACGCCGTGGTTGATAAAGACTCACTCGATGTCCGCCCGGTTGTGGACGAACTGTTCGACCAGGTCTCGGGCAGTTACGACGCCTTCGAGCATGACGACATCACCTGGTCCAATGAACTCGTTGGCCATGTGCTCAAACTCCGATTAACCGAACCCTCGGTATCTCTGGAAGGCATCGCCGAGCGATTTCAGGGCGATGTGCAATATGCCAATGCCAAGCTCGCCGGGCTTGATTGCCGCCTGCTGCCGACGGGCATGCATCCGTGGATGGAACCGTCTGCGGAAACGGTCCTGTGGAAACACCGGGATCGGGAAGTCTGCGAAGCCTACAACCGGATCTTCAATTGTCGTCGGCATGGCTGGGCCAATGTGCAATCCGCACAACTGATTCTGCCCTTCGCGAACGACGAGGAGTTCCGCCGCCTGCATTCCGCCATTCGATTGCTCCTGCCGCTGATGCCGGCGCTGGCCGCGAGTTCACCCTACGCTGAAAGCTCGGCTACGGGATCTCTGGATACGCGGATGAAAGTTCGCCGGACGAACTCGGAAGCCATCCCATCAATGGCCGGTCACTTCGTGCCCGAACTCATTCTAAATCGTAGCCAATACGAACAGGAGATACTGCACCGCGTCTATCGGGACATCCTCCCGCACGATCCGGATCACGTGCTGGGCAATCGCTGGGTGAATGCGCGAGGTGCCATTGCCCGCTTTGAGCACAACACCATTGAGATCCGAACGCTCGATGCCCAGGAGTGTCCGGCCGCCGACCTAGCCATTTTCCAATTCATCGTCGCCGTATTGAAACGCCTCGTGGACGAGAGCATCTGTCCGCTCGAACATCAGGAAGAAGCCAGCCTGCTACGTCTGGCCATGGAATTCCGTAACGTGGTTCGCACCGGACGCAGCGCCGAAATCACCGACAAGATGATGCTCCGCGCCTTTGGTCATCCCGACGCTGAGGGCATTACTGCCGGGCAGATCTGGACGGAACTCCTGGAACGAATTCCAGTCGATGAATCAGCCGCTTGGCGCGGCCCGATTGAAATGATCCTTTGCGAAGGTTGTCTGGCAGAACGCATTGTCAGAGCTGGTGGTGCACATCCCGACGTAGGCAGCCTTCGCGAATTTTACCAGAAGCTCGCCACCTGTCTGGCTCGCGGGCAGATGTTCGAGTAAGCCGAATTGGTCGTCGGCAGCCTCTGCCCGTATTCCTTGGTGCGGGCAGCAGACTGTCGATGGCTACACCGCTTCCTGATCGGCAAGTCATTTGGCAACCTGCTAATTCTCCGAGCAGGCGGGAGGTCGTCCAAATGGCATGCCCTCCGTTTTTCCGGCAAATACGCTCTCGGGCGTTGGCATACTACTGGCTAAGGTGGCACTGCATGATTCGATTCCGAGCAGTTTTATGGGCAGCTCTATTGCCGTTGTTGGTTCACGGACAGGACGCGGCGACGACCAATGGCGTCGCCCCGCTGTCCCAAACCAATCTCACGGTCGCCGCCTTTCAGGTCTTCATCACCAATTTTCAGGCGAAATTGGAAGTCCCCGAGGCCGTGCGCAAGTCCGCGCTCGAATCTTATCAAGCGGCACTCAAACTGGCCGGTGATCGGGATGGCTTCGCCGCCGTCTTGGCGAAGCACGAGGAAAACATCGCTGGGGCATCCAATCTGGTGGCTTCGCTGAAAGGAGAACTCTCCGGGGATGCGATCCGCCAAACGAACGCCGTGGACACCGCGCTGGGTTCCAAGGAAACCGACACAATTATCAACCAAGTGGAGTCCGACCTGCGGGTGGCGCGAGAAGCCCTCACGTCATTGCAGGCCGAGCCCAAGCGACGCTCGAACCGAAAAGAGGAGATTCCCAAGGCGGTTTCCGCCGCGAAGGCCAAGCTCGACGAGATCGGTCTCGCCTTGAAGGCCAAGGCTCCCGAGGGACAGGCCGCCGAGGTGACGCAGGCGATCCGCAGGCATCTGCTCACGCGCCAGAATTTTCGGCGGAGTGAGATCGCCGCTTTGGAAGCCGAAGTGCGGGCATACGATGCCACGGACGAACTGTTGACCCTTCAGACCGATCGCCAAGCCTTGCGCGTCTCGCAGTTGACCAAACAGCTGGAGGCCCTGCGTGCCCACTTCAACGCGGCCAAAAAAACGGAATCCAAGGCTGCCGCCGACAAGGCGAGAGCGGAACTCGAAAGTCGATTGCTCCGCGACTACCTCACGCTCAACGAACTTGCTCAAGGCAATCTTACGCTGGCCACCAACCAGTTGACAGTCACGGATGACTTGAGAAAGGCCACCCGCGATCTCACGAGCAGCGAACAAGAACTGGCTGCCCTCAAGACTTCCTTCCGCACGCTGGTCGAACGGGTGAAGGCCAACGAATCCGCCGGGGTGCGGATCAGCGATTCAGTGGGACGCCTGTTGCGCCGCCATCGTGCTGAACTGGCCCGCAAAGCCGGACTTCATCAACGAGTGCGCGCCCGCCTGAGCCAGATCAACGACGCCCAATTGGCCGAGTTGGAACGCCAGGAAGACAAGTCTGCGCTGGTGGATCTGGAAGGAGCCGTCGAACGGACCGTGCAGGCGATCAAGGTCGATCAGCCGAAACTTTTGGAGGAAGAACAACAACGGGTCACCGCCAAAAGCCGCGACTTGCTGAAGAGCCGTCGCACCCTGCTGACGGAACTTGTCGATTCTTATCAGTCGCTCAACGACGCCCTGATCAAGCTCAACCAGACTGAGATTGAAATGGACAAACAGGTCGGCGCGTTTGCCAACTACGTGGAAGAACGCGTCCTCTGGGTGCGCAGCACTGACAACCTGGGAGTGTCCGGTTTGGCCGGCGAAATCTCGACCATTGGCAGGTTGTTGAACCCGGCCAATTGGAACAAAGCCGTCAATGCCGCAAGCCGTTCCTTTGCCGATTCACCAGTGGTCAACGGCCTGTGGTTGATCCTCCTGATCCTGGCTTTCTTCTTCCAGCCCAAGGCACGCAAAGCCCTGCGTCTCTTCTCCGAGTCCGCGCAGGAAAGGGAACAGGTCTCGCTGCTTCCCACATTGCGTTCAGTCTTCTTGACCGTGGTTCTCGCCGTTCCGGGACCGCTCGCCATGTGCCTATGCGGCAGCCTCTTGCAGCAGGCTGAATCGACGGACCTGTTTATCAGCGGACTGGCCAAGGGACTGTCGGTCGGGGCGCTGCTCTACTTTACGCTCGGGCTGTATCGTCACGTCGCCCGTATGCAGGGGCTTGGCGGTGGACATTTCGGCTGGCCCGAAACGAACATCAAGCTGATCCGCCGTCACCTTATCTGGTTCATGCCCCCGGCAATCGTGTTGGTGACCGTTATCGCCTTCATCGAAGCGCAGGCCGCCGAAGGAACGCCCGCCCGGCTTTCCTTGATCGCACTGGCGGTTCTTACGTCGGCCGTGTGCTACTTCCTGCTGCATCCCACTCGGGGAATCAGCTACACGACCATGGGCGGCATCCAGCACGAAGGCCGTCGTCGTATCCGCTTTCTGGCCGGCATCCTCGTTCCCATTGCCATCGCGATCGTCTCCGCCCGTGGCTACCACTTCACTGCCGTTGAATTCGGTTGGCGGATGATGAACTCGGTCTGGTTGATCGTGGGCATCACCTTGCTGAGCGCCGTCATTCTTCGTTGGTTCTACCTGGAGCGAAAAGCCATCGCCTTGGAAAAGCTCCGCAAGAAACGGGAAGCTGCCGCTGCCGACCCCGAAGCCGCGAAAGCCATCGCGCAGGAAATTCCGGAGGTCAACATCACCGAGGTGAAGGAACAGACTCAGAGCCTATTGCGCACCGTTGTCCTTGTGACCGTGCTGGGAGGACTCTGGTTGATCTGGTCGGACGTGCTGCCCGCCTTGAACGTCTTTGAGAAACGAACCCTCTGGCACGTCAAGGCCGCTGTCGAAGAAACGCCTGCCGAGGAACAGGAAAGTAAGATCCCCGGTCTGGCTCTTCCGGTTGCCGGAAGCCCCGAGACCACTCCGGCAGCCGCCAACGAATCCACCCCCAAGACCATCCTGAAACCCATCACGCTGGCGGATCTGCTTACGGCCGCAATCATTGTTCTGCTCACGTTCATCGCTGGCCGCAATCTACCCGGCTTCTTGGAGATCAGTCTCCTCAAGCATCTGCAACTCGAACCCGGCGGGGGATACGCCGTCACCACGCTCGTTCAGTATGTCGTCGCCCTCGTCGGCACCATTGCCGCCTTTGCCGCCATCGGCATCACCTGGGAAAAAGTCCAATGGCTGGCCGCCGCGATCACGCTGGGCATCGGCTTTGGCTTGCAGGAAATCTTTGCCAACTTCGTCGCCGGCCTGATCATCCTCTTTGAACGTCCCATTCGCAAAGACGACACCGTGACCGTCGGGGAAGTGACCGGCACCGTCACCAAGATCCGCATCCGCGCCACCACCATCACCGATTGGGATCGCAAAGAACTCGTCGTCCCCAACAAGGAATTCATCACCGGCCAACTCGTGAACTGGTCCCTCACCGACAGCATCACCCGCTTCGTGCTGAACGTTGGCGTTGCCTACGGCTCTGACACCGACCTGACCACCAAGCTGCTCTACGAGGTGGCTGCCGAACATCCCCGTGTCCTCAACGATCCCGAACCCCGAGTCGTATTCAGCGCCTTCGGTGCCAGCTCACTCGACTTTCAACTGCTGATGTATTTCCCGAATCTCGACCGTTTCTGGCGCACCAAGCACGAACTGCACATGGCCGTGGACAAGAAATTCCGCGAGCACAAGGTCGAGATCGCCTTCCCGCAACTCGACCTCCACGTCCGCGATCTGCCCGCCACGGTGGAAACCAAGTCCGGCATCGCCAAGCCCGTTCAAGACGCGCCCCAAGCCTGACCCTAGGCCGGCAACCGGATCGCAAACGACGTCCCGCGCCCTTCGGACGTCGTGAAGGAAAGCTCCCCGTGATGTTTGCGCACAATATTGCGCGCAATGGAGAGCCCCAATCCGGTCCCCGCCGGCTTCTTACTAAAGAAAGGCGTGAACAGATCCTTTTGATAGTCCGATGGAATCCCGGAGCCATTGTCCGACACCTTGATCAACAACTCATCACCGTCTCGCAGAGCCGACAGGGCCACTCGGCCTCCCTCCGGCGCGCAAGCCTCTCCGGCATTGCGCACCAAATTCAAAATCACCTGCTTTAACTGCATCGGATCAAAACGCCCCTCCACGCTTTCGCCCGACTGCAAGACAAGCGCAATCCCCTTGGCCTCCAACTCCGGCTCCAACAACTCGCGAATCTCCTCCAGATAGCCCGGCAGCGAAACCGCCTGCACATCCGGCTCTGACGGTCGCGCAAAATCCAACACACTCCGCACCAACCGCTCCAGCCGATCGATCTCACCCTCGATCACCTCCGCCTGCTTGATCGCCTTCGGATTCTCATCCACCAACGCCTTCAACGCATAAGCCCGCGCCTTCATTGCCGTCAGCGGATTACGAATCTCATGCGCTATGCCCGAAGCCAGCGTCCCGATGTTCGCCAATTCCTCCCGCTGACCCGCCAAAGCCTTTGCCGCCACCAGTTCGCCCCGAAGAGGCGCAAAGAAAACCCGATACCCCAGCCAAACCAAAACTGCCAACACGATGACCAACACCCCAAGAGAAGCTACAATCGACCGCTGCAACCCACGAGCCGACACCCGGTAATCCGCCAGCAACTTGCGAAACGAATCCTTCCGCGCATCACCAAGCTCGTTCGCCAACTCGATGATCCCATCGAGTTCACCCTTCACACGCTCAATCCGTTCCGCCGACAACTCCGCCTGCGCCCGTCCATCCATCAACGCCTTCGCGTCCTCAAAGTAATCCGCCAAATTGCCCTCGATCTCCCGCAACGTCGCCTTCTCCTCCTTCGTATCCAGCAACACCCGATTGTCCTCAATGAACTGATTGAGCAGCTCCCGGTTCCGGTCAAAACGAGCGCGAAACACCTCATCCCCGGTGACCTGATACCGCAACATCGAAGCACTCAGCCGATGCACCTGCACCCGCAACTTTGCCGCAATCCGAAACCGTCGCAATTCCAGATCATCCGAAGCCGCCTGAATCACCTCAATCCCCCCAATCGCCCGCACCGTCAACCAGGCCGACAATCCACCGACCACCACCACCGCCAGCAGCAGTCCATAAAACAGATTCTTGAGTCGTTCCTGTGTCATAGCGTCGCTAGGCGATTAGACCAACGACAGCGGGTGGCGGGCGACTGAATAATATTAAGCAGGCTGTGGTATCAAGAAGGGCTCCCCATCAGCTGGCAGAGTTTGTAGCGGCTGACGATGCTCGGGATATGGATTCCTTGCTCCCAATTCGCGATCGAACCGCGGTGAACGCCTACCAAAAGGGCAACACTCGTCCTCAGCAACCGGTTGTCCATTCGCCACTTCCTGATCCGATCCCCGTAAGTCTTGGGATGCTCGGGATAGGCTTGAGTGCTGACAAAACCCTTGGAAATAAGGGGTAAATCGCCACTTATGACGATTTCATAAAAAGGCAACGCACACAGTGATGTGCATGGCGTTGACCAGGCAGAGGCCGTCTTTCACACCGCTCTTCTTGACCAGGTCTTCCACGATCGGGGTGATATTGAGGAAATCGCGGCGGTCCGGGATTTCAAACCAAAGTTCTTCGCGCAGTGATTTCATGCGGATCAGCGTAGCCGGTCAAATGGGAAAAGGAAGTCGATGCCATCAATTCGATGTCAACTGGCGCAGGTGCGGGATCAGTATCACCGCCGAACCACAGACGCAGATTGCGGCGCCGACCAGGTCCCAGCGGTCCGGGTTCTGGCCGTCGACCCATTTGAGCCATACGAGCGAGGCAGCAATGTAGATCCCTCCGTAAGCCGCATAGGTGCGGCCGGCAACGGTCGGATGCAGGGTCAACAACCACGCGAATGCGGCCAGACTCAACAGTCCCGGCAACAACCACATCGGCGAGCGTTTGAGCGCAAAGAATGCGTGAAATGAGTAGCAGCCGAAGATTTCAGCAAAGGCGGTGACGACAAACAGCAGGATGGCGTTGAGCGGTGGATTCATGCGCGAGTTCAAGCAACATCGTGACCCGCTCAGTTTTCAGCAAGTCCGGTCTGTGGACTTTGGCTTTGCGAAGTCCGACATCGCGGGTATTGAACGGCATGCGCTTCCGACTTTTTTTCACCTTGTTCGCAATCACGGCATCGCTCCCGGTTCGCGCCGCCACGGCTCCCAAGATCGTTGCCCCAAAGGCGGGAATCGAAATACCGCCGAAGATCGAGAGCGAACTGCTGCGTGGTATCAAGGCGGCGGAGGCTCGCAGTGTTCAGCTGCGGAAGAAACTCATCGGGAAACCGAAATTGCTTCGGTTCATGCCCGACGTCGACGTGTTTCACGTGTCGGTGAAGCGCACCCTGGAAGATCGCATCTTCTTTCGGGCGCGTGAATTCGACATCGCCAAGAAGTTGTTGCAGCTCGGTGCCGAACGTTCGGCCCAGCTTGCTGCGGGCAACGCTCCATGGAACTCGGCCACGGGGCTGGTCGTGCGGGCCTATATCTCGCGGATCGATGACTCGCTGCAACCTTACGGACTCTGGGTTTCACCCGATTATCAGAAGGACGGCAACCATCGGCGGCTCGACGTCTGGTATCACGGCCGGAACGACAAGCTGAGTGAGGTCGCGTTTCTGGATCGTCGCCTGAACCGACCGGCTCCTTTCTCTCCCGGCAATTCGATCGTCCTCTATCCCTACGGTCGGTTCTGCAATGCGATGAAATTTGCGGGCGAGACGGACACGTGGGAGGCCTTGGAACATGTCCGTCGGTTCTACGACATTGATTCCAATCGCATCTCCGTGCGCGGCTTCTCCATGGGCGGCGCGGCGGCCTGGCACTTTGGCGCTCATCACGCGTCCCGTTGGGCGGCGGTGAATCCCGGTGCCGGCTTCGTGGACACCAAGATCTACCAGAGTCTGACCGCTCAGCTCGATCAGTTCCCTTCGTACGAGAAGAAGCTTTGGCGCCTCTACGACGCGTTGGACTATGCCATCAATCTTGAGAACACCGGGCTCGTGGCTTACAGCGGTGAGATCGACAAGCAGAAGGCGGCGGCAGATCTCATGGAATCCGCATTGCAGCGCAGCGGCACTCAGATGACGCATATCATCGGCCCGAAGACGGGGCACAAATATGAGAAAGGCGCGCGCAACACGGTGGAACAATTGGTCGACGAAACGGTCGCCCGTGGCAGGAACCTGATCCCCAAGCAGATCCGTTTCGCCACCTACACTCTGAAATACAACCAGATGCATTGGGTGACGATTGACGCACTCGATCAACATTGGGAAAGGGCAGAGGTCACCGCGGAACTGACTTCGCTGGGGATCAAGGCGACGACGCGCAATTCGGATGCAATCACGTTCTCCCCGATGAACCTAAAGACCACGCGTCCGCAGGTGGAGATCGACGGCCAGGTGTTGGCAGCTCCCCGCGTATCCGCCCTCGCCGGTTGGTCCGTCAGTTATCAGAAATCCAAAGGCAAGTGGGTTCCCGCAAAAACCTCCACCGCATTGGCGAAGCAGCATGACTTGCAGGGACCGATCGATGACGCCTTCATGGATTCTTTCATCATGATTCCACCCTCCAACAAGGGGTTGGACAAGATGACCGATCAATGGATCGCTGACGAACTCGCTGACAGTCTGTTCCAATGGCGTCGGCAATTCCGCGGAGAGGCCCGAGTGAAATCCGTTGCGGACGTGAGTGCCTACGACATTGAAAACTCACATCTAGTGCTCTGGGGTGATCCGGCGAGCAATCCGCTCATTGAACGGCTGCTGCCGTTCTTGCCGATCAAATGGACAGCGGATTCACTGGCGATGGCAGGGAAGAACTATGAAGGAACCAAACGAGTCCCAGCACTGATCTTCCCCAATCCCCTCAATCCCAAGAGATACGTCGTGCTCAACTCGGGTTTCACGTTTGCGCACTGGAGCGCGATGAGCAATTCGCGACAGACTCCCAAGCTTCCGGATTGGGCGGTGCTGGATACCGAGGTTTCCGCAACCGACCGCAAGATGGGGCATGGGGTGGCAGCAGCCGGATTTTTCGATGAGAATTGGGAAGTTCGTTGAGGGCAATACCATCCGCGAGGTGTTCAAAATATCTGGTGGGGACAGCGTCCCCACGAGCCCACTTCAAGGCATCGGAAGGGCGACAGAGACAGGTGTAATCCCTTCGGGATATTGACCAGGGCTCGCGGGTACGCTCTCCCCACCGAAGTTGTTGATCGCTGGCTCTGGCAACCGCAACGCTACTCCACCTTCGTGCCGGTGAAGTCGGTGACGCCGGTGTGGCCGGCGATGTCGAAGTCCATTTTGCCGACGAGTTTGCCGTTCTTGATTTTGCCTCGATAAGTGACCGACCATGTTGCGCTGCGGGCGGTGAAGATGATTGAATCCCCGTTCAACTTCACGTCTTGCGCCTCGTATTCCTCACCATCGGAGGCGGCAGTGTAAACACCGGTTGACTTGCCATGAGTCTGCGCCAGCCGGATCAACGGATGATGAACGCCACCCTCCGGGTCAGTGA
>Ga0055584_100006318_pt1 | contig 11622 bp, 7 predicted proteins | sample OSDHelmetaG_FD_58716 | JGI IMG/M metagenome (GOLD analysis project Ga0055584, IMG submission 58716) | Pelagic marine sediment microbial communities from the LTER site Helgoland, North Sea, for post-phytoplankton bloom and carbon turnover... | ecosystem: Environmental > Aquatic > Marine >...
ATAAAACAGCTCATCCTCATCTTTATGGTCATGCCAAATGAATTCACCTTCCACCTTAGCAAGGATAACTTGTTGTCCATTCAACTCGGCAATTCTCCTTGGCGACCATTTTTCATCAAAAAGGTCAAACTTTGACAAGACATTTATTGGTTTCATATTATTGGTCTATAATTAAAAAAGTAATAATAAAGATCTGGAGATCTCATAAACAAACTACCAAATCTTAGCTTCCATAAGCAGTATATAAGCGACACCAGCAGCTGCTCCAGAAACAAAAAGAATCCATTCTCTTTGCTTCACTTTCAGAATATTCATAAATATATATGCAGCGATCATGGTAAGAGCAACTATGATCAATTGTCCTAATTCGACACCAACATTAAAGGCCAAAAGGGGCATTATTACACTCTCTTCTTTCCCTAGTAGAGCTTTGAAATAATTAGAAAATCCAAGGCCATGAATAAAACCAAAAAAAAGTGCCATAAGATAGTTCGCATTTACATTGAGATGGTTTTTCTTAGTTTTAACTACATTATAAAGCGCTGTAATCAAAATGGTGAGAGGTATCAGAAACTCTATAATTTTAGCATTAAAACTTACTACGTTCAATGCTGACATGGCTAAAGTGATACTATGACCTATGGTAAATGCAGTTACTAAAATGAGAATTTTTTTCCATTCACTTACTTTGTAAACTGCACATAGCACTATTACAAATAGGATATGGTCATACCCCTTAAAATCTAATATATGATCAAAGCCTAATTCAAGGTAAGTAGAGAACATCAATGGGAATTTTAGGTTTCTAACTATTAGAAGCTAAAGTAACACCTCGTGAGCGGAATCTAAAATTAACCAAATGAGCTAATAGTATTGAAATGCCTCCTATAGTGGAAAGGAAAATATTAAGATAAGCTACCTCAACTTCATGTCCAATAATCAAAAAAGAAAACCCAATTAGGGCAAGAAAGATCACTCCTAGATTTCTATGAATTTTTATATATGCTTCTAGTAAAGAAAAAGAAGCGATAGCAAGACTTACTACTAGAAAAATCAATTCTACTTCATGGCTGAGCATCCACCCAAAACTTGATCCTAGACCTAAGATCAAAAGAATAGGAAGGACTGAACAGTGCACAGCACAAAGTCCGGATATGAACATTCCGGCCTTATCTAATAGTATTGTATTTTTCTCTTGTATTCGCATATATAATGCAATCGTGTTGCAAATATAAACTACAAACAGGACATCGTGCAACATTGTTGCAAATAGATTATGAATTATGATAAATTACAATAACAAAATATTCAAACCAATATCAGTTTCTTCCAATGGAGAAGTTTCAGATGAGGTTTTATTTCATTACCATCAAGAAGGAGACATTTTATATTGTTCTTATAAAGGAGGTCAAATTAAGTATGGGCATCTGATCGGAAAAGTCAATAAAAACGGGGAAATAGATATCAGATATCATCAAGTTAACTCAATGAATGAGCTTGTGACAGGGACATGTCACTCTGTTCCAAAAATAAATAAATATGGAAAAATCCTTTTGTCTGAAACTTGGCAATGGACCTCAGGAGATAAGAGCAAAGGGACTTCCGTTCTTATTGAAATCTGATTTATTTTTCTTGAAAGACTCTGATATAATCAACTTGCATTTCCTGAGGGAACATTGTTGTGTCATCTGGGTTACCGGGCCAATTGCCACCTATTGCTAGGTTAAATAGAAGGTAGAAAGGATCATTGAATGGATATACAGTATTAGTCACATTAGCCGGTGTGATTGTATGAAAAAGCTGCTCATCCATATACCATTTCAATAAATCTTCTTGCCATAACAATGTGAATACATGAAAGTTTTCCGAATACTTTTGCTCAAATGATTGAGTTCCACTTATAAACGTGGAATTATTTCCTTGAGGACCCCAATGAGCAGTTCCATGAACTTTTTGTGGTTCGTGACCTACAAGTTCCATAATATCAATTTCACCACAATTTGGCCATCCTACTTCATCTATATTAGTTCCGAGCATCCAGAGAGCTGGCCAAATGCCTTGGCCTTCAGGTAATTTAGCCCTTATATCTATTCTTCCAAATGTGAATTCTTTTTTACCCTTAGTTATGAGACGAGTAGAAGTAAGTCCATTTATTGGATCTTTTTGTGCTCTGATGACAAGTTTTCCATCTTTAACAAAAACATTATTTTCACTATCTGTATAACTCTGTAATTCATTGTTTCCCCATCCGCATAAATCAGGACAACCATCACCTATATCTAAGGAAAAGGCATTTAAATCCAAACCATTCTCAAACTCTTCACCCCATTCTAAGTCATATCCATAATGATTTTCAGATGTGGTATATCCCTCCAAATTGTCAACTGAAATATCATCGTTGTCAATAATAACTCCCACGGCCGATGCAATACTTATCTCAGCATTTATGGCATTATTAATTCTAAAAATTACTGCTTCCTGAACCTCATTTTCATCGTCATCTATTGTCGGAATTGTAATAAATGTTTCTTTCTGTCCTGCCTGTATTACTGCTGTCCCAGCAATATTTTCAAAGTCTTTGCCTGGTTCAGCTGTACCTCCAAGAACTTCATAGTCAACAGAAACGTCCTCCTCCCAAGTTTTATCCAATCTGATTTCGAACGAAAGTCTATTACCTTCAGAGGTAGAGGCATCACCAATAAACAACTTTGGATCCGGGGTATCAGGCACAGAATCGTCAGGTCCTGCTCCTGAAGAATTTGTACATGAAAACAATAATAACGATAGAAATATGACAATCTTCATTTCTAAGAATTTCACAAAATCCATTTTAATCACTTCAAAAATAATATCTTTTAAATCCTTCGATAGCCTCATATTCTGCTAATCCTAATTGATCATAAATTCTGGCAGTATTATGGTTTCTGTCCTCTGATCTCTGCCAAAATTCTCTTGGATCACTTCCCGGAAATACTGGTCTATCTTTTTGGGATTGATGTTTAAATATGGCCTTACGTTTCTTTAACAATTCTTCAGGACTTAATGGTATAGCCATATCAATATCTTCTATTGCCCATTCTTGCCATGCGCCTTTGTATAACCATACATAGCAATCTTCAATCCATTTGTCTCCTTCAGCTTTACATTGATCCAGTGCTGTGGTTATAGCTTTAAGACATACTCTATGCGTACCATGAGGGTCACTTAAATCTCCAGCAGCATAAATTTGATGCGGTTTGGTTTTTCTCAATAATTCTTTAGTAATATCAACATCCAATTGAGACAAGTCATTCTTCTTTACAGCACCTGTTTCATAAAAAGGCATATCCATAAAGTATACGTTTTCATCTTTGATACCTACATATCTAGAAGCTGATTTAGATTCACCCCTTCTTATAAGGCCCTTTATTGATCTTACTCTATCATCATCGATGTCGCCAGGTTTCTTCTGATCCAGTTTATTCCTGATTTCTCCAAACATGTTTTCTAATAAATCACTTTTTACTTCAAACAGCTTTCCGAAATCTTTTACAAAATCTGTAAATCTCAAAACTTCATCATCAAATACAGCAATATTACCTGAAGTTTGAAAAGCTACATGAACGTCATGTTTTTGTTCGTGCAACCTTATAAAGGTTCCTCCCATAGATATCACATCATCATCAGGGTGAGGGCTAAAGATGAGACACTTCTTACACTTAGGATTAGCTCTTTCCGGTCTATGTGTATCATCTGCTCCATATTTACCTCCGGGCCATCCAGTAATTGTTCTTTGTAAAATATTAAAGATTTCTATGTTGATATTATAAGCATCATCATATTCTGTAATCAGATCTGACATGCCATTTTCACTATAATCTCTATTTGTCAGTTTAAGAATTGGCTTATCCAATTTCTGACTTAACCAGATAGTGGCCCTTTTTATCAGAATCTTGTCTTCCCATTCACAAGGACCTAATGTCCATGGTAACTGCATTCTTGTCAACGCAGAACCCGAAGCTTCATCTAGAAAGAATGTTGTGTTATCATGACCTTGGAGGTATGTTGCAGGTACATGATCAGAAACCTGACCCTCTACCGCTTTTTGAACAATCGAAGCTTTCCCTTCACCCCAAGCCATGATTATGACCCGCTTAGCCTTCATTATGGTACCAATACCCATCGTTATTGCCTTAATAGGAACATTTTCTTCACCATAAAAATCACCACTTGCATCTAGTATGGTGATGTAATCCAAAGTGACCAATCTAGTAGGGGATCCCAGCCCAGATCCTGGTTCATTAAAACCTATGTGACCAGTTCTTCCAATTCCTAAGATTTGTAGATCCAAACCACCTAAATCATCTATTTTTTGCTCGTAGTCTTCACAAAATGAGGTCACATGAGACTTATCTAAAGTCCCATCCGGAATGTGAATGTTTGATTTTGGAATATCCACGTGATCAAACAAGTGAATATGCATGAAGTTCCAATAACTTTGCATCTCTTCACGAGCCATAGGATAATATTCATCAAGATTAAATGTGTGAACATTTATGAATGAAAGTCCCTCCTCCTTGTGCTTTCTTACTAACTCCTGATATACTTTGATTGGCGACGAGCCAGTAGCTAAACCAAGAACACAATTTCTATTTTGACTTTGTTTTTCACTTATCAATTCAGCTACTTCATTCGCTATTTTCAACGATGCTGCATCAGAGGAGTCAAAAATATTTGTGGCTATTTTCTCTTTTCTTCTGAATGCTTTTGAATTATTATTGAACATGTGGATAGAATATGACTTTCAAATCTCAAAAAATCTTTAGCGGTCTCTTGCTAGAACACTAAATCATTGATTATCAATAGCTTTTAAAAAAAATAAATTAATAATCTGACAACATGAACTTAGGTCATTCTAAATAGTCTACATTTTACTAAAATATCCAATGTTGGTATTATTCTGACTTATGTTTGGTGGTGTTACCACCTCCATGCTATATTAGCTCTAAGGCAAAAGCCGAAATATTATTTAACATAGTCATTAAAAAATGAAAAAACTATTCTACAACTTGAAGCCCTTGGGGCTCTTATGTTTTTTTCTGATGCTCTCAATGGGTATTTCTGCCCAAGTAACGGGAGTGATCACTGACGAAAGTAATGGTGAAGCATTGATTGGAGCTTCAGTGTTTGTGAAGGGTACCAATACCGGTACAATTTCAGATATTGATGGTTCATTTAGTATCAATGCTGTATCCAGTGATGTTCTTGTGATCTCATTTGTAGGGTACGAAGATGTGGAGGTTCCAGTAGGAAATCAAACCAACATCAGTGTATCCCTAAGCCAAGGAGTCCTTGTGGACGAGGTGGTTGTTACTGGTTATACCTCTCAGCGGAAGAGAGATATTACATCTGCGGTTTCTGTAGTAGATACCAAAGATTTAAATCTTGTACCTGGTGCAAGTGTAGGTCAAAAATTAGCTGGTAAAGCTGCTGGTGTGACCATTAGTACGTCAGGTACTCCTGGAGATGGTACAGCTATTCGAATCAGAGGATTTAACTCTTTAACGAATAATGATCCTCTTTTTGTGATCGATGGTGTGCCGACAAGAGACAACTTCTTAAACAGTATTAATCCTAATGACATCGAAAGTATTCAGGTACTTAAAGATGCTGCATCAGCTTCAGTATATGGAGCAAGAGCAAGTAATGGTGTGATTGTAATCACTACTAAAAAAGGAAAAGCTGGAAAGACTAAAGTTACACTTGACTCATATTATGGAGTTCAAAATGCAGTAAACCGACCAGATATTATTACTAGCTCTTCTCAGTTCAGAGAGTATGTACAAGCTGCTACATTGGCCACAGGAGGCGAGGTTCCAGCTCTATATCAAGGAAGTTCATTCCCTGAATATTATAATGGAGATCCTAGCCAACCTTATGCACCAGGAACTATTGGTGTCCCAGGTAGTGGCAACTTACTTATGAGACCTAACCAGCAGGGTACTGACTGGTGGGATGAGGTAATCGGAAGTGCTCCTATCACTGAGCATAACTTAAATATCTCCGGTGGTAGTGACAATGCTACTTTCAATATCTCTGGAAACTATTTTAATCAAGAAGGTACTATTCTGTCTACTTTCTTTGAGAGATATACTTTGAGAGCTAATAGTTCATTCAAAGCTGGAAAATTCACATTTGGTGAAAACATTTCAGTATCAAGAATAAATCAATTGGGTCAACGATCAGGAAATCAGAGTGAGCAAAATATTATTACAAATGTAATTAGATCTCAACCTACAACTCCAGTTTTTGATGAAGGTGGAAACTTTGCAGGACCAAAAGCTCCTGGAATGGGATTAGGTAACAATCCACTTAAAGGAATAGAAGATGATAAAGACGATGTAGGAAACTTTAATAGATTATTTGGTAATGTATATGGTGCTGTAGAATTGATCGAAGGATTAGAAGTGAAATCTAGTTTAGGATTTGATTATGGAAATGGATTCACTCAGAATGCTACTTTCCCTAATTTTGAAGCAAGAGAGCCTAATCAGTTTACTTTTAATTACTCTGAAAACTGGAATACTAACTTCCAATGGACATGGACTAATACTGCCAATTACTCAAGAGTAATAGATGATATCCATGATTTCAAAGCATTAGTGGGATATGAAGCTAGTAAATCTAATGGAAGAAATATCGGCGGTGGACTCGTAGACTACTTTGTATTTGGAGTTGATTCTAGATATATTAATACTGGTCTTGCTGATCCAAGTTCTAGAAGTGTTGGCTCAGGAGGATTCCAAAGAAGTTTCAATTCAGTATTCGCAAAATTGGATTATGTGTATGATGACTTCATTATATTAAGTGGTACAGTGAGAAATGACGGAGCATCAGAATTTGGTTCTAATAATAGAAGAGGAACTTTCCCAGCAGGTAGTATTGGAGTAAGATTGACTAAATTCTTAGAAAGTGATGCTATAGAAGATTTCAAAGTGAGATATAGCTTTGGTATTAACGGTAACAATGCAATTAGATCTGATAATGCATTTGCAATATTTGGTGGTGGAACAGGATCTTCTTTCTATGATATCTCTGGTACTAATAACAGCTTAGCAACAGGATTTGCTCTTCAAGCAAGAGGAAATGCAGATGGCAAATGGGAAGAACTAAAGCAACATAACTTTGGAATTGACCTTTCTTTATTGAATGGAAAATTTGGAGTTGTCTTTGATGTATTCTCTAAAGAAACTCAAGATTTACTATTTACAGCTGCTGAACCAGGTACTGCAGGTTCTGCTAATCCTGCAGCAAGGAATATTGCTACAATGAAGAATACAGGATTTGATGCAAGATTGACATGGAGAGATCAGCTTACTAGTGACTTAGGAATTGATCTTGGATTAAATATTGGTAGTTATAAAAATGAGATAACGAGAGTTTCTGATTCTCAGACTCAATTCTTCACTAACAATGGAAGTAGAATTGGTACAACAACTATAAACAGAATAGGTGATGCATTAGGTTCTTTCTATGGACTAGAGCAAGATGGAATCTTTGCTAGTCAAGCGGAAGTAGATGCACATGCTTCTCAACCAGGAGCTGCTGTGGGGAGAATCAGATTTACTGATTTGAACAATGATGGAGCTATTGATGATAATGATAGAACTATTCTTGGAAGTTTCCACCCTTCTTTGACTACAGGATTGAATGTTGGACTGACATATAAAGATTTTGATCTTTCTGCATTTGTATTCGGATCATTTGGAAATGAAATTTTCAATTTCAACAGACTATTTACTGATTTCTCTCAGTTTGAAGCAAATGTAAGAACTGAAGTACTTGAAAATGCTTGGTCTCCACAAAATTTAGATTCTGATATTCCAGCACCTGATTATGGTGGAAGAGGATTCAACAGTAGACCAAGTTCATACTACGTAGAAGATGCATCTTATGTTCGTCTTGAAAACATTCAAGTAGGTTATAGAATTAACAACATCGGTGGAAGTGAATATTCAGCAAGATTGTACGTTCAAGGACAAAATTTGTTTACTGCTACTGGTTATACAGGTTTAGACCCTGCAATGTCCATATTTGGAGTTGGAGATACTTCAGCTGGTTTGGACCTAGGTAACTACCCTTCGAACAAATCAGTGATTTTTGGGTTTAATTTATCTTTCTAAGTAAAAAAATAAATTTCAAGCAATGAAATATTTAAAATTATTAATGGTCATAGGCGCTTTCGGGTTAGCTTTTGCCTGTAGCGAAGATTTCCTAGAGCTAAATCCACAAGGGGCTCTAGATGGATCCGCACTTCAAAGCCCAGCGGGCATTGAAGCTTCACTAGTTTCTGCATATTCATTATTAGATGGATGGAATGGACAGTGGGGTAACTTTGGTCCTTGGGGTAGAGATGCTGGACACTGGATTTGGTCTGGTGTTGCTTCTGACGATGCTCATAAAGGATCAGATGCTTCTGATATTGCTGATATTACTCAAATCGAGTTGTATCAATGGTTACCGAGTAATGGACTTCTGAATGATTTCTTCACTTCAAGATTTGAGGGTGTGGCACGTGTAAATGCTACAATGTTATTAAACAATTCTTCAGAATCTATTGCTGCTGACAGAAAAGCAGAAATCGATGCAGAGAGCAGGATGTTAAGAGCTCATTATCACTTTGATATGTATAGAATGTTTAAAAACATTCCTTACTACATAGAAAGCGATGATGACTTTAGAAAAGCAAATGGAACGGATATTCTTCCAGACATTATTGCTGATTTAGAAATTGCAGCCAGTAATTTACCAGTTTCTCAAGCAGAAGTAGGTAGAGCAAGTAGAGGAGCGGCTCAAGCGTATTTAGGTAAAGCTAAATTATTTGCAGGTGACTTTGCAGGTGCAAAGACTGCCTTAAATGCAGTTGTAAGTGGTGGACAGTACAGTTTAGCACCTTGTTTTCATGATAACTTTGATGCTAGCAAAGACAATAATTCTGAATCAGTATTTGCAGTACAATTTTCTGTAAATGATGGCGATCCAGGAGGGAACAATGCAAACTATGGAACGAGATTAGGTTACCCTCACTCTGGTAGTCCTTTTGGTTGTTGTGGATTTAATCAGCCTACACAGGATTTAGTAAATGCATTTAAAACTGATGCAAATGGACTTCCTACTAGTGCAGGAGGAGACGTACAGGGTGCTAATGCAGCTGATGTTGTAGATCCTCGATTAGATTGGACAGCTGGTAGAGACGATGTTCCATATTATGATCATGGACTTCACGCCCCTTCTTGGATTAGAGATAGAAACTTTGGTGGTCAATTTAGTCCTAAGAAGACTCAGTATCATGCTGATCAAGTTGAATTTAGTTCAGCTGCATCAGCAGGTGCTTGGGGACCTCAGGCTTCAGCAATAAATTATAATATAATCAGATATGCTGATGTATTATTAATGTTAGCGGAGGCAGAAGTTGAAACAGGAAACCTTGAAAGAGCAAGAGAATTAGTGAACATGGTAAGATCTAGAGCTGGTGATTGTGCTCAAAGTCCAAGTGGCATATCAACTTCAACAGATGATGCGGGTATCACATGGGCTACTTATAACGTAGGCACATATAATGATGCATGGACAGATGCCGGTGCAGCTAGAGCTGCTGTAAGGTTAGAGAGAAGATTAGAGCTTGCTATGGAAGGTCACAGAATGTATGACTTGAGAAGATGGGGAACCCTAGCTTCTACGATGAATGCATACTTTGCTGCTAATAATTCTAGAAGTGATGACGATATCGCTAAAAGAAAATACTTAAGCGCAGCCTTCAATGTAGAAGGAAAACACGATGCATTTCCTCTTCCTGGTACTCAAGTTGACTTGAGTGAGCAGGATGGAACTCCTATGTTACAGCAAAATTCTGGATTCTAAGAAAAGAATTTATATAATTCATATAGAGACGAGTCATTTATGGCTCGTCTCTTTTTATTTTTGGTCTATGCGATATTATCTTTTATTCCCTCTATTCGCTTTCGGGTTGGCATGTAATGATGTTCAAAATGAAAATACTCTTTTTCATCTTTTGACTCATCAGAACTCAGGTATAGATTTTTCAAATGAAGTGCTTGATCAAAAAGACTTTAATGTGCTCACTTATAGGAATTATTATAACGGTGGAGGAGTAGCCATAGGTGATATCAATAATGATGGTCTAGCTGATATATACTTTACAGCTAATATGGCTGAGAACAAACTATTTCTTAACAAAGGAAATCTACTTTTTGAAGACATTTCTGATCGTTCTGGCACATCTGGTAGAATGTCTTGGAGTACAGGAGTCACTATGGCAGACATTAACGGAGATGGCTTACTAGATATCTATGTATGTAATTCTGGAGATGTTTCAGGAGAGAATAAAAAAAATGAACTATTCATCAACAATGGAGATATGACGTTTGAAGAAAAAGCCGCTGAATTTGGACTAGATGATAGTGGCTTTTCTACTCATGGCTCCTTCTTTGATTATGACCGAGATGGTGACCTAGACTTCTACTTACTCAATAATAGTTTCAAAGACCCAAGTCGCATTGATTTTACAAATGTCAGAAATATAAGAGACAAAGAGGGAGGTGATAAATTATTCAGAAATGACGGAGAAACCTTCACTGATGTAAGTGAATCAGCCGGTATATATGGCAGTAAAATTGGTTTTGGTCTAGGAATATCAGTATCTGATATTGATGGTGACCACTGGCCAGACATCTACATTAGCAATGACTTTTGGGAAAGGGATTATTTATATATTAACCAACAAGATGGTACTTTCTCAGAAGAGTTAACAACTAGGATACCTATGACTTCTACAGCAAGCATGGGTGCTGACATTGCAGATCTCAATAATGATGGCGCATTCGAAATATTCAGTACGGATATGCTTCCGGCTACTAATAAAAGACTGAAAGAGACTACTATTTTCAATAGTTATAATCTAGAAGATCTTAGATATAGGAATGATTATCATTATCAATACTCCCAAAACTGTTTACAACTTAATGATGGCACAGGTCACTTCAAAGAGATTGCACATTTCACAGGTATGGCTGCAACGGACTGGAGTTGGGCAGCTCTTTCATTTGATTTTAACAATGATGGGTGGAAAGACATATTTGTCAGTAATGGTGTAAAAAAAGACATCACTGATTTAGATTTTTCAAGTTTCATCGAAGATGAAGAAGAAGTGGCTAAAATTATAAAAGAAAAAGGCAAATTTGATTTTAATGACTTCTTAGAATATCTGCCATCAACTCCACTTAGAAATTATGCATTTGTAAATCAAGAAAATCTAAAATTCTCAAATGAAGCCATAGAACTAGGTCTTGGCCAATTTTCATTTAGCAATGGATCTGCATACGGCGACCTTGATAATGATGGAGATTTGGATCTAGTAATTAATGCTCTCAATGATAAAGCCTTGGTTTATGAGAACAAAAGCCATGAAGGAGAGAATCACTTTATTTCTCTCTCCTTTGAATCAGAACAAGCTAACAAGTTCGGTATTGGAGCATCTGTTGTACTAAAATCAGGAGAGCTTGAAATTCATCAACAGAATTATCAAACTAGAGGGTTTCAAAGTGCAACTGAACCAAAGATGAC
>Ga0055584_100006319_pt1 | contig 11619 bp, 10 predicted proteins | sample OSDHelmetaG_FD_58716 | JGI IMG/M metagenome (GOLD analysis project Ga0055584, IMG submission 58716) | Pelagic marine sediment microbial communities from the LTER site Helgoland, North Sea, for post-phytoplankton bloom and carbon turnover... | ecosystem: Environmental > Aquatic > Marine >...
CCGGGTGTTACCCGGCACCGTTTTCCCGTGGAGCCCGGACTTTCCTCTACCGGCCCCGAAGGGCCGACAGCGATCATCCGGCCGCCTGGCGCATCTAACCTACGCCGCCGTCATCAAACGTCAATAAAGAGGGCGACGAGCCCTGCAAGCGTCGCGCGGGTCTCGGCATCGGCGGCGCCATCGACTTGGGCTTGGCGGTAATGGCGCTGAAACGCGGTGACGACCGCCTGGGTGGCGGGACCGTAGGCACCGTCGGCAATAATCCCGTAGCCGACCGACCCTAAATCGGCCTGCAACGCCAAAACATCATCGTTGGCGTCACCGTCTTTAAGCGTGTCGAACCCGGCCGGCTGGGGATCGGGCAAGATCGCCAAGCCCTGGGCCGCGAGACGGGGCCAATCGAAGAGTTCGCCAGGGTCTTGTTTGCGCAGTGGCGCAACGTCGGCATGCCCGAGCACGCGGGCAGCCGAAATGTCATGCCGCGCCATAATCTCGGTGCAGAGTCGTTCGAGGGTCTGCATTTGGGGTTCGGGAAACGCGCGGTAGCCGAACTCATGGCCCGGATTGACCAATTCGATCCCAATCGAGAGGCCGTTGATGTCGGTCTCGCCGTGCCACGATGCGACACCGGCGTGCCAAGCGCGACGCGTCTCATCGACCAGTCCATACAACGTACCGTCTTCGTCAATCAGGTAGTGCGCGCTGACCTTGGCATCGGGATCGCACAAGCGCGACAGCGCACTTTCGGCGTCGTTCATCCCGGTGTAGTGCAGCACGATCATATCAATGTCGTGCGCACGGGCATCATGGTTGGGCGAGGGTCGCGCGATAACCTTCGACGTCATGGCGCGGCCTTCTCGGGCACGGTCGCCCCCTTTCCGGCCGAACGGATGGCAATGACAGCCACGCCAAAGATTGTCATGAAACCGCCTGCGAGAATCTGGATCGTTGGTTGATCGCCATACACCGTCACGCCGAAGAAGATCGCAAATACCGGCGCGAGTAAGAAGAGCGGATTCACCCAACTGACGGGATAGCGTTTCAACAAGAAGTACAATCCGCCATGACCGATCAGCGATGCGGCGAGCACAGCGTAAACAATGCCCGCGATGGGCGCGAAGGGCGCCGTGCGTAGCGCTTCGATTTGGCCGCTTTCAAATAGTGTGGTGAGTAGAAGGTAGGCCGGGATGCCGACGACACCGGTCCAAGCCTGCACCTGAAGCGGGCCGACGCCAGTGAGCCGCCGCAACATGATCGTGGCAATCGCCATGGGGATGGCACTCACGACGACGATCGCCAGAGCGTCGAGATGATTGACCACGACCGGATCGAACGAAATGACGACGGTGCCGGTGAATGCGACCGCGATCGCGGCGGTACGCCAAAGACCCACGCGTTCGCCAAGAAACATCACCGCGAGAATCGTTCCGAAGGGAATGAAAAGCTGTGTTGCGATGGCCGCCGATGAGACATCGCCCGACATGCCAAGGCCGGAGAAGTTCAGCGAAAAGTGAAACACCCCGATCATGAAAGCGACGCCGATCACAGGGCGTAGCTTGTCGCGCGGGACACGCAAGAACGGAAACAAAATGGCGCTGAGTAGGATGAAGCGCAGCAAGAGCATTTCGAACGGCGGGAAATGATCGAGTGCGGTTTTGGCCGCGACGAAGTTGAACCCCCACAACACGGTGATCAGTAAAGCAAGCGCGAGGTGTTGTGGTTTCATGGCGTCGTCGCGTCGGTGTCCTCTTTGGGCTTTTTGTCGAAGTCGACCTCGCCGCCTTCGCCCTCCCGGGTGCGGAACACGATAATCGCAACGCCGGCCAACGTCAGCGCCCCGCCCAGGGCAATCTGCGACGACAAGACATCACCATAAACGGCAATGCCCGACCCGATGCCGAAGACCGGCAGCAAGAGCATCAACGGCGCGACGGTGCTGACGGGGTAGCGCCGCAACAGGTAATACCAGCCCGCGTGGAAAAGCGTGCCCACGAAGATCGTGTAGACGAACCCATACCAAGCGATGGCCGACGCATCAGGCACGGCGGCCCAACGATCAAGCTCGAAGATCAGCGATAGCGCCAACATCTGCGGCGCTGCGAGGAATGATATCCAGAACTGCAGCTGAAAGACGGTGATGCCGCTCAATTTGCGCATGAACAACGACGAAATGGATAGAGACATCGCCGACAACGTCACGAACATCATGGCGTCGAGTTGGCGGAACGCGCCGGGGTCGAAGCCCATCACCACGACGCCGCTAAACGCGATGGCAATGGCGATGCTTCGCACCCACCCGATGCGCTCGCCCAAAAAGATGACACCGAGGATTGTCGAGAACGGGACGTAGAGTTGGTTAGTGATCGCCATCGTCGAGACGTCCTCCGACATGCTCAACGACTGGAACATAAAGCCGAACTGCATCACCCCGAGCGTTACGGCGACCAAGAAGACGTTGAGCATCTGGCCCTTGAACACGCGCGCGAACGGCAACAAGACGACCGACAAGATCGCAAAGCGCATCGCGACGGTCAGAAACGGCGGCAACGTATCGACGGCAATTTTGGACGCGACCCAATTGGTGCCCGCCGCCGCGGCCATCGTCAGCGCAAAAATAAGATGTTGGAGGCGCATTGAGGGCTAGACCAAGCCCCGCTCTTTCTCGATCCGATCATAAGCCACGTTGATGGCGGCGAGTTTGTCGTTGGCCACCTGGACGAATTCTTCCGGCACGCCCTGGGCGATCAACGCATCGGGGTGATGCTCGCGAATAAGCTGACGATAGACTTTCTTCACTTCGGCATCCGAGGCATCACGCGCGACGCCGAGAACCTGGTAGGGGTCGGCCTGATCGGGCCCAAGATGCGATTCTTGGATGCGGGCAAAATCGTTCGCGTCGAAACCAAAGATCCGCGCGACGTTTTCCAGGTACTCGAGTTCAGCCGGGTGCATGACGTTGTCGGCCTTGGCGATGTGGAACAGCCCGTCGATCAGATCTTCGAGGACGCGCGGGTTCTCTTTGAAAAGCCCGGCAATCTGGTGGGCATAAATCTCGTAGCCGCGAACATCCTTACGCGCCATATCGAAGACCCGCGCCACGTTCTTCATCTCCTCGGGCGGGATGCGGAATACTTCCTTGAAGGCTTGGACTTCGTCCGCGGTAACTTGACCATCGGCCTTGGCCATTTTGGCGCCGAGCGCGATGACTCCGATGGTGAAGGCGATTTGTTTGGTCGCATCACCACCGTCTTCGTCGCCACGGCCGCGATGCCGGTCATAAACGTGGCCAGCCAGTCCGCCGACAAGCGCACCAATAGGTCCGCCCACCGCGAACCCGGTGGTTGCCCCGATGATTTTGCCCCAAACGCTCATGACTTGGCTCCTGCGCGAACCTACCGCGCGGACCCGCGTTGCACCAGCCATTCGCGCGGGCTGCCCGCGCTAGGACCACCCGGGCCGATGTGTTATCGAAGCCGTCATGGATGCAAAGTGGCAATTCTGGATTGATCGCGGTGGCACGTTTACCGACGTGGTGGCGCGCGCGCCCGACGGCTCGTTGCAAGCCCGCAAACTGCTGTCTGAAAACCCCGAGCATTACCGGGATGCGGCGCTTCAGGGCATTCGCGAGACACTTGACGTGCCGGACGGCGATCCCATTCCGGCCGAGCGGATTGCCTCGGTGAAGATGGGGACGACGGTGGCGACCAATGCGTTGCTGGAGCGCAAGGGTGACCGCACGGTGTTGGTGATCAGCGAAGGGCTGGGCGATGCCTTGCGCATCGGATACCAGAACCGACCCAAATTATTCGTCCGGCACATTGAACTACCGGAGATGTTGTACGAGCGCGTCATTGAAGCACCCGAGCGCCTGCTGGCGGACGGCACGGTGCGCAAAGCGCTCGACGAGGACGCGGTCCGGCGCGATTTGCAGGCGGCGTTTGACGCCGGCATTCGGGCGGCGGCAATCATCTTGATGCATGGCTACCGTTACCCCGCGCACGAAGCGCGCATCGGGGCGATCGCGCGCGATATTGGCTTTACGCAGGTCTCGGTCTCGCACGAAGTCAGCCCGTTGATGAAACTGGTCAGCCGGGGCGACACCACGGTTGTGGACGCGTATCTGTCCCCGATATTGCGCCGCTACATCGACGGCCTGGCCGGTGAACTTGGCGGCACTCGGCTGATGTTCATGCAATCCAGCGGCGGATTGGCGCGCGCCGACTTTTTCCAGGGTAAGGATTCGATCCTGTCGGGACCGGCAGGCGGCGTGGTCGGTGCGGTGCGCACCAGCGAACGCGCAGGCCTGCCCCGCATCATTGGCTTTGACATGGGCGGCACATCGACGGATGTCTCGCATTACGACGGCGAGTTTGAACGGGCTTTCGAGACCGAAGTCGCCGGGGTGCGCATGCGCGCGCCGATGATGGCGATCCACACGGTGGCGGCGGGCGGCGGTTCAATCCTGCACTTTGACGGGTCGCGCTACCGGGTCGGTCCCGATTCGGCCGGCGCCAACCCGGGCCCGGCGTGTTATCGGCGCGGCGGGCCGCTGACCGTGACCGACGCCAATGTCTGCGTCGGCAAGCTACAGCCCGATTCGTTTCCCGCCGTATTCGGCCCCAACGCGGATCAGCCGATCGACGCCGATGTCGTGCGGCAACGTTTTGAGGACCTCGCCAAGGAAATCGAATCCGCGACCGGCGACAAGCGGTCGGCACAAGAAGTGGCCAACGGGTTCATCGCGATCGCGGTTGAGAACATGGCCAACGCCATCAAGAAAATCTCGATCCAACGCGGCTATGACGTCACCGAATACACGCTGTGTTGTTTCGGCGGTGCCGGGGCGCAGCATGCGTGCCTGGTCGCCGATGCGTTAGGGATGACCAAGGTCATCATTCACCCGCTGGCGGGGTTGTTGTCGGCCTACGGCATGGGCTTGGCCGATACGACCTCCATGCGCGAGCGTGCCGTTGAGGCCGTGCTGGATGACGATCAAGTCACCCAGTTGCGTGACAGCGTCGCCGAGTTGGAAAAAGAAGCGTTAGCGGAGCTGGCGGGCCAAGCGATACCGGCCGATCGGATCGACGTCCTGCGCAAAGTTCATTTGCGCTACGACGGCAGCGACACGCCGCTGATTGTCGATCTGGACGAAACCGCAGGGATGCGCGCCCAGTTCGAGGCGGTGCATCGCCAACGCTTTGGCTTTGCAGCGCCCGATAAGCCATTGATCGTTGAGGCCGTGGCCGTCGAAGGACGCGGCCGCGCCGAAGACAGCAAAGCGTTCTTGCAAGATGCAGTGGCCGGCGCAGGCCCCCTGCCCGCCCCGGGCAGCAGCACAACGGTCCATACCATCGAAGGGACCCACGACACGCCGATCTTTGAGCGCGCGCAGGTGCCGGCGGACACCCCGGTCCCAGGGCCGGCCATCATCACCGAACCGAACTCGACCATCGTCATCGAACCGGGCTGGCAAGCGGTGCTGAACGACCGTGCCGAGCTGTTGCTGACCCGTGTAGTCGCCAAAGAGCGGGCCCACGCGATCGGCACCGAGGTCGATCCGGTGATGCTCGAGATTTTCAACAACCTGTTCATGTCGATTGCCGAGCAGATGGGCTCGACCCTGCAAAACACCGCCTCATCGGTGAATATCAAGGAGCGTTTGGATTTTTCCTGTGCGGTCTTCGATGCGACCGGCAACCTCGTCGCCAATGCCCCGCATATGCCGGTGCATCTCGGCTCGATGAGCGAGAGTATTAAGGCCGTGATCCGTGAGCGTGGCGACACCATCAAGAAGGGCGATGTCTACGTGCTGAACGCGCCTTACAACGGCGGTACCCATTTGCCCGACGTGACGGTGATTACGCCGGTGTTCGATGCCGACACCGAAGAACTGCTGTTCTTCACCGGCAGCCGTGGGCACCAAGCCGACATTGGCGGCATTTCGCCGGGATCAATGCCACCCGATTCGACGACCATCGAAGAGGAAGGCATCTTGATCGATAACTTCACGTTGGTAGATGGTGGTCACCTACGTGAGGCCGAGATGCTGGAGCTGCTGACTTCCGGTCCCTACCCCGCCCGCAACCCCGCACAAAACATGGCCGACCTGAAAGCCCAAGTCGCTGCCTGCGAAAAGGGCGTGCAGGAATTGCGGCGCATGGTCGATCACTTCGGGCTCGATGTCGTGCAAGCCTATATGGGGCATGTTCAAGATAACGCCGAAGAATCGGTGCGCCGCGTCATCGACCGGCTGCATGACGGCAGTTTTGTTTATCCGTTCGACGATGGCTTTGAGTTGCGTGTGGCGATTAAGGTGAACCATGACGCGCGTTCGCTGAAGATCGATTTCACCGGCACTTCGGGCCAACACCCCGGCAACTACAACGCGCCGCGCGCAGTGACGATGGCCGCTGTGTTGTATGTCTTTCGGATGCTGGTCGACGACGACATTCCGTTAAATCAGGGTTGTTTGAAACCGATCGAGATCATTATTCCCGACGGCTCCATGTTGGATTCGAGTTATCCGGCGGCGGTCGTCGCGGGGAACGTCGAGACCTCGCAGAACTTGACCGACACGCTGATAGGCGCGCTGGGTGTATTGGGTGCGGCGCAAGGCACGATGAACAACTTCACGTTCGGCAATGCGCGCTACCAATACTATGAAACGATTTCAGGCGGTTCGGGTGCAGGGCCTGGCTTCGATGGGACGGCGGCCGTACAGGTGCACATGACCAACACGCGCCTCACCGACCCGGAAGTGTTGGAGTGGCGTTACCCCGTCATGCTGGACAGCCACCGCATTCGCCCGGGCTCGGGCGGTCCCGGACAATGGACCGGGGGCGACGGCACGATCCGGCGCATTCGCTTTCTGGAACCCATGACCGCCGGCATATTGGCCAGCCATCGCGTCGTGCCGCCATTTGGCGCAGCGGGTGCCGAACCCGGCCAGTGCGGGCGCAACTGGGTCGAGCGCGCCGACGGCACGCGCGACGAAAGCAAGTCCGGACGCTGGGAAGTCGAGATGAACGCGGGCGACGTGTTTGTTATTCAAACGCCAACCGGCGGCGGCTTTGGGCCGGTCGCCAAACGAGCCCAGGCCGCCGAGTAACCGTGTACGACCAATCCGTCCTGCCGGTGCCGTTGCAGGATCGTTTTCTGCAGCACGAAGACTGGCGATGGGGCTATTTCACCAACGCCGATGGGGCGCGATTGCGCACGGGGTGGGCCGATCCTCGCCCGCGCTCAACCGTGCGCGCCACCGCGATTACCTTGCCGGGGTTTGGCGGCTTTGCCGAACAATGGTTCGAATTGTTCACCGACCTTCTCGACCGGGGTATCGCCATCCGCCATCTCGATTGGCAAGGCCAGGGCGGCTCGGACCGGTACCTGGACAACAGCCACAAGATGCATTCCTTGGGCTATGGCCGCGACGTGCGGGACCTGCACACCTTTATCGAACAGTTCATCGAGGTGAACCATGACAAGCCGGTGTTCTTGCTGGCGCATTCGATGGGGGCGCACATCGCGATGCGGTATTTGTCGGAACGGTCCGACGCCGTGGCGGGTGCCTTCCTGACAACACCGATGTTGGGCATTCATACCGAAAAAGCCCCGCCCGCAATTGTGTCGCAAATAGCCCACCTGATGACCACGCTGGGGTTCGGCGAACGCTATATCCCCGGGCATGAAGACTGGTGGTTTCGCCAGAACTACGCGCTAGAAGACAGCCGGCTATCGCACGATCCCGTTCGCTACCGTGTGGCACAGCTGTATTACCGACTTGAACCGAGCCTGCGCATCGGTGGCGGGACGTGGCGCTGGTTGCACGAATCGTTTCGCTCGATCCGGAAGTTGCAGCAGACGCGTGTTTTGCGCGATATCCGAACACCGATTCATATCGCGTCAGCCGGCAAGGACGTGATCGTTGATAGCCGGTCGCATGCGCGCGCGGCCCAACACCTACCGGACTGTGCGATCAGCGAGTATGACAACGCTAAGCATGACATCTGGATGGAGACCGATGCGATCCGCGACCCGTTGTTGGCGGCGCTCGATCAATTCCTAATCGAAAAGGTTGGCGTCCGTTAAGCGCCGTTAAGCACCGTCGCCAACGGTTGGTTGAGCGGCGCTTCCATGATGCGGGCTGCTAAAGCCATGGCGGCGTCGACGCCAAGGCGCGGTTCGGCGAACTTGTGGAACTTGGCGACGACCGCGTCGGGCAACATCGGCTGGTCTGGATCGCCGTCAACGCGATCGACGGCCACGCGGGTTTCCCCGGACCCCGCAGTGACGCTCAAGTGCACACCACGCCCTGTGGGGAACTCATCGGTTTCCTCGACCACAACAAGAGCCTCGAGCCGACATATCTCCGGATCGTTCAATGCTGCAGCATCGTAGGCCTCCGGCCCGAGGTCGCCGCGCGCCAAGGTGTGGGCCAACCCGTAGGTCAGACTAAACTGCGCCTGGATTGCGGAGCGGGGCGCACGATTGCCGCAATAGGTGATCGCTTCTGGATAGGTTTGCAGACGGATTGCGGTAATCGATGCGGTGTCGTTGCCAAATTGGTCCCGCCAATCGCGGGCAGCTTGCGCGCCGTAATGAACGTGACGCACAGCAGCGAATGGCTTGAAGTATCCCTGCATGACGAGCCAATCGCCCGGCGGCGCCAGTGCGACGGCTTGTGCCGGATCGAACACTAGGGCCGCGGCCTCGCCGATTGTTTGGCGGGGTGCTGTCACCCCTGCGGCCAGCGCGAGCGCTGTTTCGATGCCACGCGAGACGGCCTGCGCCGCATAGAGATTGCGCGTGGTCGCGCCTTGCCTTGCCGGTGCGTAGAGACTGGCCGGGATCATGCACGCCGCCGCGTCGATCGCCGCCAGGATCTGATCTTGTGCGCGATGGTGGAGCAACGCAGCGGCGGCCGCGGCCGCGCCAAGCGTGCCCCATGTCCCATCGACATGCATGCTGCTGCGAATACGCCAGGCGGCACCGAGGCGACCACCGATTTCGTATCCGACAACCAGGGCGTCGAGGGTGTCAGCCAGGCTGGCGCCCGTATCGAGCGCGAGCGCTACAGCCGCGGGCACGGCATGAAGTCCGGGGCGTCCATGGGCCAAGGCAAGGCCTTCGCAAGCCTCGTCCCAACAGGCCGCGATCGTCATGGCCTGCCCAAAATGGCTCGGCGTCAGTCCGTCGGGAAAACCCGGACAAGTCACATCCGACCCGGACGCGAGGCGTGCTGCGTAGGCTGCCACCTCGTCATGCCGCATGCCCGCCAACGCACAACCCAAGGTATCGAGCACCAGCAGGCGCGCGCGTTGGGTGACGGCGGGGTCCGCCGTCGGGCGAGCCTCAGACAGCCATTTCGCCACCGCGCTAAGTTGCGCATCGTGCGGGGCGAAATTCGTTGCTTGTGATTGGGACGGCACTTCACGATGATCCAGGGATGAGAACGCTTCAGCAAGTCTGTGTTCTGGCTTTTGTCGTCGTCGCGGCGTTTTTTGCGCCGGCGGCCATCGCCCAGGACGGTATCCCTGAGCGCTTTACCCAGCCCGAGGGCTGGCAATGGGGCCAGTTCACCAATGCCGAAGGCGCCGCTATCCGGTTCGGCTCTTTGCGGGCCGACAACCCACGCGCCGTGGCTGTCGTGGTGACCGGGTTTCGCGAATTCGGCGAGAAATACTTCGAGGTCGTGCGCGACCTGCACGACCGCAATTTCGATGTATGGCAAATGGATTGGCGTGGCCAAGGCGGGTCCGATCACTACCTGCCCGACAGCCAAAAGACTTGGTACCAGGGCTACGACCGGGATGCCGACGACCTGCAGCAGTTTGCCACCGAGATTGTCGACGCGCCGGACGATGTCCCAATGTTTGTCGTCGCCCATTCGATGGGCGGCCACATTGCCCTGCGCCACATGCGCAACCACCCCGAGACATTCGATTTCGCGGTAATGACCGCGCCGATGTTGCGCATCAACACCGGCGGTATTCCCAAGTGGGTGGCCAAGCCCCTAGCGTGGGGCGGCAACATCGTGAATGCCGAGGCCTATATCATCGGGGGCACGCCATGGGCCTACGACCCGGACTTTGCCGTCGAAGACAGCAGCGTGTCGCAAGATCCCGCACGTTACCGGGTCGGTCAGGAATACATGCGCCTTGATCCCACTTTGCGGTTGGGCAGCGCGACCTACGGATGGATCCGCAATGCGTTTCGCGCAAACGCCGAACTCAACGAGGAACCTTACTTAAGCGAAATCGAGACGCCGGTACTGATGGCCTCGCCGCGCAATGACCAAATCGTTTTGCCCGAGGCACACGATCGCGCCTGTCCCTTGATGAAAGCCTGCGTGCTGTTTCCGATTGCAGACGCCAAGCACGAAGTGTGGATGGAGCGGGACGATTTTCGCGACCCGTGGTTTGCGCGGGTCGACGCCTTCATCGAAGAACAACTGCGCCGTTAGGCGCTCGCGCCAATCGCGTCGATCTTGGCGGCCATGATGAAATCGTTTTCATGCAGGCCTTTGATCTTGTGCGTGTACAGCACGACGTTGGCATAGCCCCAGCCAAACGCGATATCGGGGTGGTGCCCTTCTTCCTCGGCGAGCGCCCCGACCTTATTCACGAAGTCCAATGCCGCGACGAAGTCGGCGAAACGAAAAGGCCGCTCAATGCGAGTTGCGTCATGGGTGAGCGCCCAATCCGGCACTTCCCGGCCCAACACATGCGCTTCGTTCTCAGTCAGTGGCGGGATACCGCCACGGCACGGGACGCAGGTTTTTTCGGTCAACGCCATGACGACTGGTTCTCCTTGTGCTCGGCGGCCTAGACGCCCTCGACCGCAACAACCCGACCCGTCGAGTGTTTATGCCGAATGCCAACGATCTTTCGATAATCGGGATCGTTCCAGAAGGTTTCAAGGGCCGCTTGGTCAGGAAATTCCATGACCGCCAACCGGCCTGCCCATTCGCCCTCGAGCGCTTTGGTGGCGCCGCCGCGAATAATGAACTTGCCGCCGTGGCGCGCGACCAAGCCCGGGGTTTGCGCCGTGTATTCGGCGTAGGCCTCGGCATTCTGCACCGCGATCTCGGCAATGAGGTAAGCGCTCATTCGGCGCCCTCCCACAGCCCGTGGCGACGGTGCCAAGCCTCCAGCGATTCGTCCGGGTAGCCGGGAAAATGGATGTGCCCTTCGCCTGTCGGCACCTCGACCCAAGGCGCTTTGTGATCCAGCATGATGTGGACCGTCTCGGGTGGGGTCGGCAACGGGGTGTCGATCACCCCAGCAAAGGGATGGACGAGCTCGGGCCATTCCGGGCTGTACCCCCAGAGCGCTGTCCCACAGGCGACACAATAAGCGCGTAGGGTGGAACTCGGCTCTCCCTCAGGCGCGCCGGCACCATGCTCGGTGCGCCGCTTTTCGACCTGATAGGACTTGGCGTGCTCGCCACCATGGATCCGCAACGTATCGAATTGACCGGACAGATTGATGCCATAGCCGCCCGAGCCCGCGGTCTTGCGGCAGACCGAGCAATAGCAGCGCATGTAGGGATACGGGGCAAAGGACTCCACCGAAAAGCGGACCTTGCCGCAGTGACAGCTGCCGTCGAGTTTCATACTGT
>Ga0055584_100006320_pt1 | contig 11617 bp, 10 predicted proteins | sample OSDHelmetaG_FD_58716 | JGI IMG/M metagenome (GOLD analysis project Ga0055584, IMG submission 58716) | Pelagic marine sediment microbial communities from the LTER site Helgoland, North Sea, for post-phytoplankton bloom and carbon turnover... | ecosystem: Environmental > Aquatic > Marine >...
TAAGTTTCTTTTTAGGGCTTAGGGACGAGCTGGCAAGAATTATGGAAGTAGATAGATTAGATATGATCTATAAATGTAATATAGCGCTCAAATCGCGAATCAATCTGGCTATTGTTGTCTCTAGTCCAAATGATATCCGACGATAACAGTTCTTCAATCTCTCTGAGGATGTCGTATTATGTGACCTACGGCACTAGAAGAGGTCGCATAAGTCCCGCTAGGCAAATCAATCTTAAGCTTTGGAGAGTGCATTGAAAATAAGTCGTCTAAAAATCGAGAATTTTAGGGGGATTAAATCGGCAGATCTTCTGTTTCCGGATCATGTTGTTTTACTTGGTGATAACAATACCGGTAAATCAACAATACTCGAAGCAATTGATCTTGTACTCGGTCCGGACCGGCTAAGTCGACGCCCTCCCATTGACGAACACGACTTCTATACTGGCCGATACTTCGTTGTCGGTGATTCTGACAAAGAATTAGACCCCAATGAGGAAGTTGATGTGGCAGTTTCAGTGGATGAGGCGGATTCGACTATAGAAGCTGCCGAGCCTGACAGTGAATCTGTTCCTGAAGTTCAGGAGATTACTGAACCAGAGACAGTGCAGATTAAAGTTGAAGCGACTATATCTAAATTATCCGACGAACAGAAAGCGCATTTTCGAGATTATATTGAGTTTTGGAGCACAGAAGACAATTCATTATATGCCGAGCCGGAAGTGGAAAGTATTGATGCTGATACGATTATAGAAGCTTTGCGTGTAACTTTTATTGGTGAGTATGATTTTGAAGAAGATGATTTTGTTGGTAACACCTATTTCTCACGCAGCCTCGAGGAAGGTGGAACACCACAGTATTTTGGTCGCCGGGACAAACAGTTTTGCGGTTTTCTATATTTAAGGAGTCTTCGTACTGGTAGTCGCGCCCTTAGTTTGGAACATGGCAGCTTGCTAGATATTATACTTAGATTGAAAGAAATCAGACCGCAGATGTGGGAATCTACGATCAGTGGATTATCTTCATTCGATGTCGCAAATGCCCCCGAACTTGGGATTTCTGGTGTTCTGCAAAGTATTAATGCCTCACTGAATAAGTACGTGCCGAAGGAATGGGGAGTCGAGCCTCATTTACGCGTTTCTGCCTTGACGCGTGAACACCTTAGAAAGGTTATTACTGCCTTCGTTGCAACCGGAGGAGGTTCTCACTCTGCGCCTTATTTTAGGCAGGGCACGGGCACAATTAATATGTTGGTGTTAGCAATGCTTTCCCAAATTGCCGAAGGAAAGCAAAACGTTATCTTTGCCATGGAGGAGCCAGAAACTGCGATTCCACCCTATGCTCAGAAACGGATTGTTCACGAGATTCGCAAACTTTCTGCGCAGTCTATATTTACGTCGCATTCACCATATGTATTGGAAGAGTTCGATCTAACTGAGACTCTTGTTTTGTCGCGCTCCGACGAAGGTATGCTTCTACAAGCAATAGTGGAACTACCGGATAGCGTAAAACATAAACGCTACAGACAGGAATTTCGAACAAGATTTTGCGAAGGATTGTTGTCGCGCCGCATTTTGTTAGCCGAAGGCGCTACTGAAGCTTCAGCATTTCCAGTTGTATGCCGACGTCTTTCTGAAATTGACGCAGAAAAATATAGTTCGCTGGAAGCGCTTGGTATCTGCACAATTGATGCTGGGTCTGACTCTCAGATTGAGGACTTAAGCGAACTCTATCGGGGATTAGGAAAAATTGTTTTTGCCGTTTGTGATAATCAGACTGAGGAGAACGAAGCCGCGATTCGTGCTCAGGTTGATGAGCTTTTTATGCATCCTGAAAAGGGGATTGAGGACCTCGTTCTAAAAAATACGACGACTGCAGCTCTCGAACGTTTTTCAGATATGCTTACATGGCCCCAGCACCTTTCTCAAGAATATCCTGATCCTAAGGCAAATATTGTAAATGCGCTGCGTAAATATTTCAGCTGGTCGAAGGGTAGCTGGGGACTTGCAGATTATTTGGCTCAGTGCGCTGAGGATGAAATTCCGCGATGGATGCGGGATACCTGTATTAGAATCAGGGAGTTGTCGCAGTCGCCGCCTGGTGAAGAGTCAGCTAGGGACGAGCCGGAGTTAGTCGAAATGTCAGCAGAGCCTGGGGCGACGTCTCTTACGGCGGATGAGTCTACAGGTGACGTTTAAGCTTACCGATAACCAAAAAGCAGTCTTGGCCGCCGAAGGCCACCTTTTGGTTCAAGGTGGTCCTGGATCCGGCAAAACAACTGTATCTATCCTAAAAGCTGGGAGTATCGTTAAGGGAGTCCTCAAAAGTGGCCAGTGTATCTTATTCTTGAGTTTTGCACGTGCATCCGTTTCAAGGGTCCTAGAAGCCATTGATGAAGAAGACGAAATTACCCGCGAGATTAAGCGTAAGATTGAAGTTGATACATATCACGCCTTCTTTTGGCGAGTTATTAAGACACACGGCTATTTGCTGGGTTTGCCGCGGACTATTGGAATACTCACTCCTCATAATGAGGCGGTGGCTCTGTCGGAAATAAGGAATGAATACAAATCAGATAACAAGTTGAGTCAAAAGGTACTGGAAGAAAAAAAGCAACGTGAATATGGTGCACGACAAAGTCTCGCTGTAAAAGAGGGAAAAGTATGTTTTGATCTTTTTGCTGAACTGGTCGGCGACCTACTTCACGGCAGCAATAAAATTAGAAGCCTTATCTCAAACGCCTATCCGGTCATCATACTTGATGAGTTTCAGGATACAGCACCAGATCAATGGCGTGTAATTCAGGCATTGGGTCGTGACAGCCAGCTACTTGCGCTAGCAGACCCGGAACAGAGAATATTTGACTTTATCGGTGCGGATCCAGCACGCCTCCAGCACTTTGAGAAAGAGTTCCTGCCTTCTAAGTTTGACTTAAGCGATGAAAATCATCGCAGTAAAGGTACAGACCTAACACACTTTGGAAACGATGTACTGAAGGGCAAGTTTACAAAAAAGAAATATAACGGCATTTATGTGGGTGTTTTCGAACCAAATCAAAATCAGGCAATTACCAAAGTAATCACTGAAACTCTACAAGCACGGAAACGACTAAGAAAGGAACGTGTAAAGGAATGGTCATTGGCTATCCTTGTTCCGACAAAGCGCATGACCCGCGTCGTATCAAGTGCATTTAGACAACCTCCAGGAAATCTGTCAAAAATAGATCACAACGCTACTATTGATATGGAGGCAGCTATTCTTGCCGCCGAGATCATCGCTTATTTACTGCAGAGTCATGGCAAAAAACAAAACGTTGCTGAGCTAGTTAATTTAGTTTGCAGCTACTACAGAGGAAAGGGAGGTAGTACACCTTCAAAGACCAGTATTCTGGAAGCTGTGCGTATAGATGCAGCGTTTCAAAGAGTCATTGAGTTTCGTGTCGCGGGTAAAGCAGCCCCTAAAAAAAGTATATTCATGCCAATTGAAGAGGCATACGAATCGACTCATTCACTAGTTCTGACGGGTGATCCTGATAAAGACTGGACCACCATACGTAATCATCTTGATAATGTTAACTGTATGCGACTTAATGAAATTGCGAATGAAGTTCGCAACATCCGGCTTTTTGATCGCGGGACACAACTGCGAGAAAATCTATCAAAGAACTGGCGGGATGTAGGTCGATACTCGGATGCCTTAGAAATTGTCCGACAGGCCTTTATCCAAGAGCATTTCTCAACCAGCACAAAACCGGAATCCGGTATAGTCATAATGAATATGCATAAAGCGAAGGGAAAGCAGTTCGACGAAGTTATTATTTTTGAGGGGCCTCCTCGAATCGTAAGAGGCAAGATAGTGGCAAATACTGATCGGATTGTTCGTGGCAATATACGTGACAATGTTGACGACCAAACTCGGCAAAATTTTCGAGTTAGCGTTACTAGGGCAAAACGGCGAACAACTATACTTACGCCAAAAGTAAATCCATGTGTTCTCCTAATACCTAAAGAAGACGACTAGATGTAGAAGTCTCGAAAGTTAAAGTTAATTTATTGACATAATTTGAATTTACATCACCTCAGATCAAGTAAACGAGTCTTCCATTATTTTCTGAGCAGCTTTTCGAAATTCTTCTGCTTTCTCTTTACTGTAGCCTTTTGATTTAATCTCTTGCTCTACTAAATCGGCCCAATCGTGACGTTTCATTGTACTTCTGAGAGCGTCTAGGAACTCTTCATCGGATTCATCAAGCTTATTCTTTTGTCCTTCAGCTTCTGCGAGCTCACGCTGCCATTGAATTTTTTTCATTTTGAGTTGAAAAGTCGCTTCTTCTTCGGCAAGTTCCTCTCGAAGTTTGCGTGCATTTGATGCCCGCAATGCGGCCTCACGATCGGCTTTGTCGCCAGCAAGAATTGTATCTATATCATCGATTGCAGAGGCTACTCGATCCGTTTCTGTGCGCTGCGCAAGGTAGTAACGTTTGGCGGCTTCGGTATCACCTAAGGCAGTAATTGCCCCATTGTAGGCTTCAATAGCGGATCCAACAGACTTGTATTTGATCATTGTGAAAAAGGCGCTTTGAATAGCACCAGCGGGTGGCATCGGAATTGTTGGAAGGTTTCCAGTAAAAGATTGTGGTGTGTTCTCTACTGGGGAAACTACTTCTCCTTCGACTGCCTCGCTCGTTGCACATTCAGGGCAAGGGATACGATGTTTGATACCGTTTCTAGAAACGTCTACAACTTTTTCCCCACCGCACATCCCGCAGCCCTTGTTGTTGTAGAAACCTGCTGCATCTTCTGTTTTATCGTTCATCGTTCACCTGGCATTCTGGACACGGTACTTTATGAGAAATATCGTTGATAGTCACCTCTATCTCTCGATCTCCGTCGCACATTTTACAAGTATTGCTCCTTTCATCGGCATTAAGCCATTCTTCATGTTCTTTTCTGACGCGCTCATATATTTCCATATCGCCGTAGCCCCAGCAGTTTTCACATCTAACAATAGTAGTAAAGTTCTCTCCCTGTAAATTCAACTCGCCACTACCGTTGCATTCCGGACAAGTATTTTTTAGATCTTCTTCATCTTCGTCAGTATCTGTAGACTCAGTTTTTGTGTATGTGCCAGCGTCTTCAGCAGCTGCACGTTCTCGTTCCAAATCAGCAGCATTCATACCAGCAGTATTACGGTACTTTGCTTTCTTCACCTGTTCTGCTTGTAGTTCTACAATTTTTCTATATTTATGTGCATGAACCCGATACTTAATGGTTTGAAAATACCTTTGTAATGGTGACATCTCATTCAAAAGTCCGAAAATTTCATCATCATCCAAGGCACCTTTTTTCAGAGCAGCATTAAATTCTTTTAGTAATACTCGATCAGATCGTTTTGCTTTTCGGTGTTTGTCTGCTGATTTTACCTCTGGAGGTGGAGCAGCAACAATTGCGTAAAGCCCGATTAAAAAGGGAAATACGCTGGCAGCGCATGTTATTGAGACCAGGTAGAAAGCAGGGTAAGTGAGTAGGGACGGTATGCCGCAAACGATTCGCAAAGACTCCTTTCCCAGGACTCCAAACATTGTGTTGGAAGCCTTGCCCCTTGGATAGAAGGATTCAGTTTCCATGCAATCTTGTATCAGGACAATAAACACAATAGTTCCAATCGTCCAAAAATATCCGAACGTAAGAAATGCCAAATTGTCGTTTTCAGATTGCGGATGTTTGCCGAGGAAGCGAATACCGAAAGCGGCAATTGCAAAGAAAGGAGCAAGTACTAGGACAGCAATTAATATAATGCTATATGAAGGGTCCGGGGGATCCCAAAAATGGTAGTCCAGACTAAATATATACACCGTGGTAGCAATAACAGCCACGGGTATTAATAACATGTTTGATGTGGACCATCCTCCCACTAAGACACCTTCATGAATTTTCTAAATGTTTGGTCAATGTACTTAGGATTTTTACCATATTTTTCCTGGGACCTGTTAATAACTTCTTTGGATTCGAATACAGGATAGTCTAATTCCGGCACGCGGGCATACTCGTTGAGTAGGCCTGAGCGAATTCTAGGTTGATGGGGGCACAGTTCAAAGAGCGAAGGGCGTGTATTATCTGGTTCAAATTCAGGTAATAATTCAGCTGCGTCACGAACGCCAATTCTGAAACACACCAAATTCTCCGCTGTACCGAGTAGAGCATTCTGCAAACTACGATCCATGTCTGCCAGGTAGGTATCAGCAAATACGAATGCTGTTTTACACTCCTCTGGGGTATCGAGCATTTGCACCATCGTGTGCTGAGCAAAATAGTCACTTTTGCACCCCACTACGTAGCAGTAGTATGGGTCCCCAGTCCGAGACAATATGGCGTGCTGCAACTCTGACATCAAAAGTGAACCGAGTAGTTTGGTGTTTTCAATACCAATTTTGGATATCGAGAGATCCACTATAAGAATCTTGTCGAAGACCTTTTGAAGCTCAATCGTCGGCTTGTACTGGCCAAGTATGTTGCGAATAGCTGGATCAAAAACAATTGCGCGAAGTTTTGTGAGTGTGCTTTGTGTGCTCTCCTCTTTTAACTTCTCAGTTTTATTCTCGAAATTGTTCTCCCAAAATGTCTTAAGAATTGGACTATTCAACTTTCTTACAATTCCTTGTCGGAAAGATTTGTCAGAAAAGAACCGCATCAGTGATAGCAGGGTAGGTTCCCTAGACTCTAATATGGCACCCATGCCATAGGTTATGTAATCATCAAAAGTAGTAGTCGCAATTTGTGCATTTGGATAATAGATATTTTTGAAAGTGGCGAGTGTCCTTCGAGCTACAAGTGAATGGCGTTCGGGAGGGATGTTGTAGAAAGGATTGACCGATACAGGCCAACCTTCGTATGGTCTGACCAATATAACATCGTTCCATCGGTTAGGTGGAATTCGTCTTAATACGGTTTGCGATACTTGTCCGTACGCATCGAATAGAATACAGCCGTGTCCGACATGAATGTTTTCTAAAAGTAAACGAGAAACAAGCCGATTTTTTTCGGCATGTTTTCTTCCAATAATGAATGTCCCTGAATAGGGATCGTTATTAGTGAAAGGAATGTTTGTTCCGTTTATAAAACCAAAATCCATAATGGCAACACTGCATCACCTGCACACATCGTTCATCGTGGGTGGATGTCACTTCCTAGGGACGTTTGCTCTAACCGTATAGGGAAGAGGAGTATGCCGATCCAGTGCTACCGTTAAAGAACGGTCGAATATCAGTATACATTGTAAGGAACTGTCCGCACACACTGTGTCGTAAAGCAGAGCGACGACCAAATTGCTTACGACGAACCGCGCGTCTTATAACGCGCGTGTGAGGAGCCTGTATCTGTCCTTTATGCTATATAAGGCAGATATAAGGGATTTGGTCGTGGCTTGGCCACGCGACCAGTGTTGTGCGGAATATGTAGGTATGTGGTGCTATATTGGTGATGGTATTAGTGGATAACATGTTGATACTATGAGCAATATATGTGTCAATAATTGGATTCATCAAAAAATAGACTAAGTAAGAAGATAGGTAACGGAATGGCGACAAATTATGTGCTGATTGATTTTGAAAATGTGCAACCAAAGAACCTGGAAATATTAGCCGAGCACCCCTTTAAGGTCTATGTATTTGTAGGGGCTAACCAGACGAAGGTCTCATTCGATCAGGCAGCAGCTATGCAGGCGATGGGAGAAGATGCCAAGTACATTAAAATTGCTGGAAATGGCCCCAATGCATTGGATTTTCATATTGCTTTCTACATTGGAGAGTTATCTATGCGAGATCCAATGGCGAAATTCAACATAATTTCAAAAGACACGGGATTTGATCCACTTATCAAGCATCTAAAAGAAAAGAAAATTCGAGTGCAAAGGTTGAAAGACCTGGCTGAAATTCCGGTACTGAAAATGGCGAACGAATCTACGCCTGATGAAAAGATAGAGGCTATTGTTAAGAATCTTGCCGGTCGAGGTCAATCCCGGCCACGTAAAGAGAAAACTCTGGCGAACACCATCAATGCGTTATTTACTAAAAAGCTAAATGAAAAGGAATTGAGCACGGTGATGAAACAATTAATACAAAAAGGGTACATCACCATCGATGAAAGCAAAGTAACTTACAATTTACCGAAATAGAATATGTATATTTTAGCCAAAACTATTAATCATCAAACTTTATGATTATATGAAGCATTCGAAGGATTAGTGAGGTCAGATTAACTGTAAAGGTCAGAAAAAACGATGAGCCGTATAAACAATAAAATTGAAGCACACGATCGGACGGTGTTTCAGGTCTTAAGTGAAAGAAAGTATACAGTTGACTATTTTCAGAGAGAGTACAACTGGAGTACAAAGCATATCGAGCAATTAGTGACGGATTTGACGTCTACTTTCCTCACTGAGTATTCGGCTGGAGATAAGAGGGAAAAAGGTGCTGATTACAATAATTATTATTTGGGGCCATTTGTTGTAAGTGAAAAGGATAACCATCGTAGCATCATAGATGGGCAGCAAAGGCTTACCTCGCTTACGTTGTTTCTTATATTTTTAAACCATCTTCAAGAGAAAATGGGCGTATCGGAAAAGCTTGAGTCAATGATATTTTCTGAGTTGCGGGGAGTAAAGTCTTTCAATATCCAGGTTGAAGAACGCACAAATTGTTTAGAAAATCTATTTTCAGAAGGTGAGTACGTTGCTAAAAATGGAGATGACGAGTCCACCATTAATATGACGGAGCGCTATGACGACATAACTATTGCATTTCCAGATGAAATCACAAGTCACTCTCTTCCATTTTTTATCGATTGGATGAAATACAATGTTATTTTGGTAGAAATCATTGCTTATTCTGACGACAACGCTTACACGATTTTTGAAACTATGAATGACCGTGGGCTGAACTTGACATCGACGGAGATGCTTAAGGGATATGTGTTATCCAGGTTTGGTGAAAATGAGAAGAGACAGCAAGCCAATATGATTTGGAAGGACGCCGTCCACAAATTGCACGGATGGGATAAAGATGAAGACCAACGATTCTTTCAAGCGTGGTTTCGTAGCCAATACGCTGAAACAATTCGTCAGGGTTCCTCGGGATCTAAAAACGAGGATTTTGAGAAAATTGGAACAAGATTCCACAGTTGGGTCAGAGACAATCTCGACAAGATGGATCTCGATCCAAATTCATCTGCTGATTTTAATCGGCTAATTAACAGAGATTTGGGTTTCTATTTAAATTGATATTTGAAAATATTAGACTCAGAGCAGTCGATGAATACAGGCTTAGAGTATGTATATTACATCCATAGATGGGGTATTGCGGAGACCTTAAGTTACCCGTTATTGCTATCTTCATTATGTGTAGATGACTCGAGTGAATTGGCGACTAGAAAAATTAATCTTGTGGCTCAATATATAGAAAGCTTTGTAGTTCGAAGATCTACGAATTTCAAAAAATTTGCGTCAAGTTCAATTCGATACACAATGTATTCTCTCGTGAAGGAGTTGAGAGGCAAAAGTCTTGAGGAATTAGGAGCCATTCTAAGCCAAAGATTGAGTGATATGAATTCCACATGGGAAGGGATGATTGATTTCAGATTGCATGGGCAAAACAAAAAATTTGTCACATTTTTACTTTCACGGATGACGGCTTTTGTTGAGGAAGAAAGCGGAATGACGTCCAGCTTCGACACATATTACAAAAAGAAAAAGGGTAAACCATTTGAAATTGAGCACATTTGGGCAAATAAATTTCGCGAGCATCGAGAGGATTTTGATCAAGAGTCAGAGTTTGAAGAGTATCGAAATAAAATAGGTGGGTTAGTTCTTATTCCAAGGGGAACTAATCAATCCTATGGATCCAAACCCTATGCAGAAAAGCTCCCTCATTATGTTAAAGAAAATCTACTTGCACAATCGCTTTGTGAAATTACGTATCAAAATAATCCAAACTTTCGAAATATGATCGAAAGACTCAATTTAAAATTTGAACCACACCTTGTGTTTGGGAAGAGCGATTTATTGGAAAGACAAAAATTGTACATAGAAATTTGTAAAGCAATATGGCCAAATTTGATCGGTAGTCAGATATCAGAAGTGGCAAGCCATGCTTCGAATGCCTAGATTTTGTAAATCAAAAAGAGAAAGTACTAACATGACGATCGAAGATGCATTTTTATTAATTGAAGAGAAAATTCTCCAAAACGTAGATGCAAGAGGAGGAAAGGCTACTTGGACGGAGGTTATGGAGCCCTTGGGTTTGCTTGGCCCCTGTGAACCTAATGACGCTATGAAGGGATACGCATCAGGATTTTTTGTTGAAAGATTGAAGGAGCGAGGTAATATTCAAGTGCATCAGGTGGCTCCTAGGCATAGAAAAATATTGGTAACACGAAAGCACCCAGATTGGGATAGCTCTTCAATTCGAAAAATTTAGTTAATATCAGATGCTTTTGGATAAGTGAATGGCAAATATTTCCCAAGTCAGAGGTGCACTGTTAGAGGAGGCTGTTCTTTATTTACTAGAAAAGTTTGATTACAAAACTATCGAAGCCTATCCTGGACATGGCAATGAAACCCTTCGTGGTGGTCATTCTGGTCTCGAAGTTAGGGGTCGAGGGTCCTGGCATCAAATTGATGCATTAGCTGCATTTAAGTCATCGCCTGCATTTATGTACCCATTGCGACTGATGGTAGAGGCCAAGTGTTATCAGAATCACCGGACTGTTGGAATTGAAGTGGTCCGAAATTCAGTAGGCGTACTGAAAGATATCTCTGAAAACTATTTTACGATGCCTAGTGGTGGAGCAAATGTGCAGATTCCTAGGTTTAACTATCATTCTGCGATTTTTTCAACATCCGGATATACGAGCGGTGCCATCGATTATCCATTGGTCGTAGGTTCAAGTCCTACCGGGCCCACCATATCTCACCGGTGTGGCGGAAAATTATCGCCTGACGCACCTTCCAGTACATCTCGTCCGATGTTGCGTTGGATAGTTTCTCTATTGTGAGGCGTCCGGCATAAAGAGAATACTCAGGATCGTAAGGCAGTTCCTGATAAGTAAGGGGATGAACCGCCATAGTTCTCGCTAGCTCCAGGGACTGGCAATTCGGCTCTGGTACGGGTTTAACGGTGAAGCGGTGGTTCTTTAACGCAGGGTGCATCGGAGTTTTATAGCCAAAGAAAAAAAGATGTATAAAATTGTTGCGGCTATAATTACCTTCAATAGGGTAGTGTACAAACGATTTTTTTCGTTATCATAAATATAAAAAATTATATCTATGCGCGATGAGGATACGATAACTGAATAAAAAATTTCACCGACTACCGCTTACCGCACTGCGAACCTTCGAGGCGGCGGCACGCCTACAAAGCATTAAACAGGCTGCAAAGGAACTGTTCGTCACGCCCGCTACTGTCAGCAATCAATTCCGCCAACTTGAAAAAGAATGGAATTGCACGCTCTTCATTCGCAAGACTCGTCAGGTCGAACTAACCGACGCCGGGCGATCATTGGCCCAAGTGGTAACCCGCGCCTTCAATGACATTCAATCGGAAATCACATCACAGATCACCCTGACA
>Ga0055584_100006323_pt1 | contig 11616 bp, 13 predicted proteins | sample OSDHelmetaG_FD_58716 | JGI IMG/M metagenome (GOLD analysis project Ga0055584, IMG submission 58716) | Pelagic marine sediment microbial communities from the LTER site Helgoland, North Sea, for post-phytoplankton bloom and carbon turnover... | ecosystem: Environmental > Aquatic > Marine >...
AAAAAGCAATCCAATTAAAACGGCAATACTGATTCCTTTCCCTATTAAATGTTGTTGCCCCAGGAAAAAGACGGACATCATCGCAACAAAAAAAATGGAGAGAAATACTCGCTCCTGTTTCTTAACTAAAAATCCAAATAATGGAGCGAACAATGTACCAAACAAAATAGAATGGGAAAATCCACGATGCATTTCAAGAGCCAATACTTCATCTACAAAGTACTTGCTCAATACATCTAGATCGGGAATTGTACCCGCAACTGCTCCCCATAATATTGCCTTATTTCCAACTTTTCTGCCAAGTACAAACTCGCCAACAGCAGCCCCTAACACTATTTGGGTTAATGAATCCATTTAAACAAATGACGCCTTAAACGGCTTACGGAGTTCATATTTACTGGGAGAAATGGCTTCTATTAATGGTTTTATTAATTTGTTAGAAACAGCATTCCTATGTTTAACGTATAATTTCATGTCTTTTGGCTCTGCGCCCAAACAGCTTTTAATTTCTTCTGCTGTTCTTCCGAATCTTAATTCATGAACCCCTTTTTCTATAGCTAGCTCGGTATAGTCATAAAGCATTTTTTGATACAATGAATAATCGTGATTAACTGAATAATCTAAACCAACATAATTGGCATCAATAAATTGATTTGAAATGAAAGCCGAGCTAAAGCCAACTAACTTATTATCCAAAAAATATCCTTTGAAAATAAATTTGTCTGCAAGCAGTTTTTTAAAATTCACAAAAGATGCCCCATTTAACTCACCAAAAGTAAAGTCAGCGTTTTCAAGAACAGATTCATATAATTGAATAATTTTTGCTGAGTTTAAATTTACATCTTCAGCCGACATTTCTCTAGATATTATCGCTGCCGAACGTTTAAAAACACTTTTAGCTTTGGTTCTAAATTTTGAAACCATACTATCTAGGTAGTCATCCATTGTTTTCCATGATTCATGAATTTTTAAAACCATGTTGACATCAATGTTAAAATCCCTAAAATCATGAACTTTTAGCACTTCTGTATATTTATATGAAGTGGGCCAAAATTCTTTTAAAAGAATAATGGAAATACGTCCATTAATTTTTTCAGAACGTCTTAATCTGTATAGCGCATTTGATAGATTTATATAGGCGTTTTCAGGTGCAACTTCATCAGAATATAAAAAACCATTTTCGCCAGTTGAAAACACATTTCCACAAACCATTACCTTCATGTCGAGGTGCCCAAGGAGTTTGTGCTTAACTTTTTGTCCTAGCACACAAAAAGCATCACCATACTTCTCTTTTTTATCAACAAAATCAAGAATTTGAACTGTAGCAACTCCAACTGGTATATATTTTGAATTATAAAAAACTATGTATCTAAAATTAACGGTCCCCCTTAATGAATCCTCTAATGCCTGAAGGTATTCAATTGAAAGATATACATTCTTGTCTCCAGCAACAGCATTCCAATGGTCTGTATTAATCATTTTTACTGAGTCAAAAAAGCTATGCCTTAGTTTAACCGCATCTGTTTTTTCAAGAAAATTCCAACTCATAAATTATTGTCAAAGTTAAACACCCATATTAGTACAAAATAAATTGAAATAAAAGTACATTATTGTTGCGGTTGAGTCAATCGCAAATATGACATGCGGTCGTATTCTATGAGGAACCAATTACTATTTTTGTCAAACAAATGGCGAATAAAAATTCAAAGGCATTCATATTTATTTTTATCACAGTTTTGATAGATATGATGGGTGTAGGAATAATAATTCCAGTGCTTCCGGAACTGATAATGGAATTAACTGGCTCATCAACAGGTGAAGGAGCTATTCAAGGAGGTATTCTTCAAGCTTCCTATGCTTTAATGATGTTTTTTGGGTCACCAATTATTGGTGGGTTAAGCGACAAATTTGGTAGAAAGCCAATGCTTGTTCTTGCATTAGCTGGTCTAGGAATTGATTATTTATTCCTAGCTTTCGCTCCAACATTTACCTTTCTTTTAGTAGGAAGAATAATAGCGGGTATTTTTGGCGCTAGTCACGTCACAGCTATGGCGTATATTGCTGACATAAGCGAATCAAAAGAGCGTGGAAAAAACATGGGAATGATACACGCTGCTTTTGGTATTGGTTTTATTATTGGGCCTGTTATAGGTGGTGTTGCGGGAGATTTTGGAACCAAAATTCCATTTTTTGTTGCTGCAAGTCTAACTTTACTGAACATGCTATTTGGATTAATTTTAGTTCCTGAATCGTTAAAAAAAGAAAATCGTAGAGATTTCGATTGGAAACGTGCTAATCCATTCGGAGCAATAAATCATGCATTTAAATACAAAGGGCTTATATTAATGCTTGGCGCAATCTTTTTAATTAGCATTGCTGGTCAAGTTAATCCTTCTACATGGACATTTTATACAAAACATCGATTTGGTTGGAGTGCTTCTATGATTGGATATTCTCTGGGTGTTGTTGGAATAGTTATCGCAATTGTACAAGGTGGTCTGATAAGAAAAACTCTGCCCTACTTTGGGCATAAAAAATCAGTTTATATTGGTCTAATTTTTACTATTTTAGGCTATATATTATTTGCAAACTCAACCCAATCTTGGATGCTGTTTGTCTTTATGGTTCCTTTTGGTCTAGGAGGAATAGCCACCCCTGCTATTCATGGAATAATCGCTAATAGTGTACCAGATAATGAACAAGGAGAAATACAGGGAACAATTGCTAGTTTAATGGCTGTTTCTGGAGTAATTGGCCCTTTGCTTATGACCACTACTTTCTGGTATTTTAGCAGTAATCAATTTTCCTTTTATTTCCCTGGCGCAGCATTTGCTCTAAGTGCTGTAATATGCCTCATTGGGGGGGGATTAATTATTACTGCCCTGAAAGGCAGAGTAATAGATTTTGATGAAAAAATATAAGTGCGCACAGGTAGACCAAAATTCTAAAACATAGTTTATGTCAGCAATAACGAAAAACAACTTTTATTTTCTTAAAAAACTAGCCAAAAACAATAACAGGGAATGGTTTAATGATAACAAAGATGAATATGTAACTAACCATGAGCAAATGATTTATTTCGCAGACGCAGTTCTTGAAGAATTGCGTAAGCACGACAATATAGAAACTGTTTCAGGTAAAAAAAGCTTACATAGAATTTATAGAGATATTCGTTTCTCGAAAGACAAATCGCCTTACAAAAACCATTGGGCAGGTGGGTTCAAAAGAGCCACAAAACTTCTAAGAGGAGGTTATTACTACCACATTGAACCGGGAAACACTATTGTTGCTGGCGGGTTTTGGGGACCAGACAAAGAGGATTTAGCAAGAATTAGAGAAGAAATAGCCTATGACGCTTCAGAACTTAAAAAAATCATTAACAGCAAATCATTCGTTTCTAATTTTGGGAAAATTTGGGGAGAACAATTGAAGACTGCTCCAAAGAGCTTTCCTAAAGATCATAAGGATATCGATTTATTAAGATATAAACAGTTTTGTGTTGTGTGTAATTTTAGTGATAACGAAGCGCTCGACAAAAACTTTCATAAAACTGTTAGTGATGTATTTAAAGCAATGCGTCCATTCTTAAACTTTATGAGTGAAGTTCTAACTACAGATATTAATGGTGAACAATTAAAAAAACTCAAATAATGTTAGAAACACTTAGAATCATTGCTTTGCTAGAAGGATTATCCTTTCTCGGCTTACTCTTTATTGCTATGCCAATGAAATACTTTATGGATATGCCAACTGCTGTTAAAATACCCGGAATGGCACATGGAGGGCTATTTGTTGCCTATATATTACTTGCAATTATTGTTGGGCTAGATAAAGGTTGGAATACTAAACAATTTGGTATCGTAATGGTAAGCTCTATTCTACCGTTCGGAACATTTTATGCAGACAAGAAAGTGTTTAAGGCATAAAAAAGCCGTTTCATAAATGAAACGGCTTTTAACTTTTTATCAAATTCAAACTTTACTGATCAATACTAATCAGCTCAACTTCGAATATCAAAGCTGCGTGCGGAGGGATATCTGCTCCAGCACCTCTTTCCCCATATGCTAAATCAGATGGGATGAATAATCTCCACTTAGAACCAACAGCCATAAGCTGCAAAGCTTCCGTCCAACCGGCGATAACTTGATTAACACCAAACTGTGCAGGTTGCCCTCGTTCAACTGAGCTATCAAAAACCTTACCATCAATTGTAGTTCCATGATAATGAGTAGTTACTTTACTTGTTGCTGATGGTTTAGCACCATTCCCTTCAACAATCACCTCGTATTGCAACCCGCTGGTTAAAGAAGTTATTCCTTCTTTCTTAGCATTTGCAGCTAAAAAGTCAATTCCGCCTTTTTTCGCCTCTGATACTTTCTTTGCTTGCAGTCCTCCGAAATAATCTTGTAAATGCTTATTTGCCTCATCTACAGAAATAGAAGTACTATCTCCTTCGTATGAATCTTTTAGTGCTTTAGCAAAAGCATCAACACTTATAGAATCCATTCCCTGAGCCTTGATATTAGCACTTATGCTAACTCCAAGGCTATAACTTACCGTATCTAATTCTGTTTCCATTACGTTTACCTCTTTCGTTTTATTCGATTTTTTTCTCTGTGCATCAACGTTTGTAAACGAAAATGCAGAAACTATTAATAGTATTACTAATTTATTATATCTCATAACGTTATTCATCAATTGAAATCAATTCAACTTCAAAAATTAACGCTGCATGAGGTGGTATTTTTTCACCAGACCCCCTTGGACCATATGCTAAATCTGATGGTATAAAAAGCCTCCATTTAGAACCAACAGGCATTAACTGAAGTGCTTCAGTCCAGCCCTTAATAACTCCATTTACAGGAAATTGAATTGGCTCACCTCTATCCACAGAACTATCAAACACGTTTCCATCTAAAGTTGTACCGTGATAATGTGTGGTTACTTTACTTGTAGGACCAGGTTTTTCTCCCTTTCCTTCGGTAAGAATTTCATATTGTAGTCCACTTTCAGTAGTTACAATTCCTTCTTTTTGACCATTTGCTGCTAGAAAATCATCTCCTGGTTTTCGCAAAATTGCATCTTGTGACTCTCTAAGTTTACCAAAGTATGCTTGCAGAGTTTGATTTGCTTCCTGCGTATTTAATTGAGTTTCAGAACCACTCATAACATCTTTCATTGCTTGAGCTAAAGCATCAACATTAAGGTCATTAAAGCCTTGTTGTTTCACATTCTCGCCAACGCTTATCCCGAGACTATAACTTACTTTGTCCACTTCATTATCCATAGATATGAGCGCTTTTTCTTCGACTGGTGCATCGCATGATACAAATGATAAAACAGTAACAACTGTTATTGTAGTAATAAATTTAAATTTCATTTCCTTATTTTTATTGAATTTGCGTACAAAATTAACTTTTTTGTTCCGTTTATCTAACATTATTTAATTTCACATTTTATTCTTTTTTGAATCTCCAGGTATTATATCAAGACAAGCACTTAGTGGCTATCAATAAACCGAATGGTTTGGCCGTACATAGGTCTAAACTAATAGGAAATGCTGATGAGTATGCGCTTCAATTATTAAGAGATCAAATCGGGCAAAGAGTCTATCCCGCTCATCGATTAGATAGAAAAACAAGTGGAGTAATGCTTTTTGCCTTATCTGAAGAAGTTTCAAGAGGGTTACAAAAGCAATTTATGGAAAGAAATATTTCGAAAAATTATTTTGCAATTGTTCGAGGATATACTGGAGCACACGAGATAATTGATTATCCTATAACCAATGATAGTGGTAAAATACAGGAAGCAATAACCGAATATTCCTGCATAGTATCGGTTGAACTAAATCTTCCGTATGGAAAACATAAAACATCTAGGTATTCTCTCATTAGTTTGAAGCCAAAAACCGGTCGTACACATCAGATTAGAAAGCATATGAAACACATTCGACATCCTATTATTGGCGATAGACCACATGGTTGTAATAAGCAGAATAAGTTATTCAAGAATAAATGGGGTATGACAACAATGCTACTACATGCATCTGAAATCAGTTTCCATCACCCAATAACGAACAAAAAAATGATGCTAAAAGCAGATTTACATGATGAATTTAAACGCACTTTAAAAATTCTATCACTTAATTTTCCCAGTACCTGACAATAGAATTGCTATCGGTTTTGTTGCTTCGAAACGACTAAAAAGAATAATCAATATCACCGTAATTGGCACACAAAGTATCATACCCACTATACCCCAAACTAAACCCCAAAAAGCTAGTGATAGCAAGACGACTAATGAACTAATGTTTAGGGAATTCCCCATTAATTTAGGCTCAATAAAATTTCCTACTATTAGCTGAACTGATCCAATGGAGCTCAGAACAAGTATCGATGGGCCTATCTCTCCAAACTGGAATAATGCGGTTAGAGCAGGGAAAATCGTTGCAAATAAAGAACCTACAGTAGGAATAAAATTTAACAAAAAAATTAGTATCGCCCAAAAGATTGGAAAGTCCACACCAATAAGAACAAGTGCTGTATAACTCAAAATTCCTGTAATTAAGCTTATTAAAGTTTTTAAAACAATATAGCTGCCAATAGATTTATCAATCTCTTGGAATAATTCGCTAGAAGATTGAAACTGTTCATTAATCGGGAAAATGCCTCTTAATTTACTTGGCAAATATTCTTCTTCCAGTAAAAGAAATAATACATAAAGTGTAACTAGAAATATATTTCCCAAAATACCTGATAATGAATTAAATAACTGCTTTAATATACTTGTGAAATCATATGATTCTATTGCTAAATACATTTCATTTAGAATGTCCATTCCCAACACAGCATTCCCCTGCTTAATAAGCTTTGATATATTAGCTTGATACTTAGGTAACTCATTCATTAGTTGGGTGATGTTGCTAGATAAAATCTTTGAGAAAACAGTTATAAGACCAAAAATAATTACAAATGCTACTAGGTTCAACAGCCAGTTTGGAAAGTACCTATTTACAAAAGTTATTTTGTTCGATATGTTTCTAAACTCTTTTATTAAAAACCATATAATAAAAGCAAAAACAAAGGGAATAAGTATCGATTCTAAATAAACAAGTATGAAAACGCTTGCGATGCAAATGATTAGAGTATATGCAGTCTTAGAGAGCTCCATCAGCTATTAGGTAAAACTAGACAAAGATTCTTAAACAAATTTCCATTTGATATTTCACAACCTTTATCAATCATCTCAAACAGCTCTAATTCTCTTGTTTTGCTGTATTTTTTTTCTGTATTGTAAACTTTTACATCATTGGGTGATTGATTTAGAATTTGCTGAAACTCCTGTACATCCAATAAATTGATGGCACTTGAAACATCTAAACCAACCAAAACTATTTTATCGGCTAGGCATTGAAATGACTTTAAAGATTGCGGAGACTTATTATCAAGGAATTTAATTTTGCGCATAATACCTTCAAAAACAACATCACTAAATAAAGCTAACACTTCTTCTGCCCTTTCTTGCTTGCTCTTTTTTATATCTTCCCAATCCTCTGCTGTAATGCCATTTAACACTAAATAATTAATAAACTCGTGCTCTAGCTCATTCAATTCATCTTGAGTTAGCAATCTATACTTCGGCATATTTTTGTGAAATTATACTTCGACTTCAATCATCTCGAAATCCAGACCGATAATGGACTGATAATCCTCACCACACTCTCTAATGTCGTCATCATCATCTTCGAATTCCCACTTGATAGAAACTTTGCTCATGCCAGAATCATTAATTGCACCTAGAGCCTTAAATACCTCTAATATATCTTTAGAAGAACTTGTGTTAAAATAATCAAAAACAAAATGAGCTGAAGTTACGGGTTGGGGATTCTTGGCGTAACTTCGAAGCCATTCTATAATAGGCAAGTAAAAAGCTGTAGAATCCTCAGGTATCGATATACCAGAAATTTTAATCTCACCGTTAGTATTCAAACTAATGAAAGGGGTTCTTTCTGTTTTATAAAGATTAATAGACTCGATCAACTGCTCTTAATTATTTTGCAAACTTAAATTGAATTTACAAAACTACCAACTTTACCCGCGAATTTTGACACATAGCAAAGTAAATACCCGGAGTTAAATTTAACTGATGTGAAGTCGTTTCCGAATAAACAACAATGGATTTGACCAATTTCCCCAAAGAATCATAGATTAAAAGTTTAGAATCTTTAACCAGACTGAAGTAAATTGATTTATTCGAATACCAAAATTTAAATTCAGGTTCCTTAATTTCCGCATATGAAGTTGGCCACAAAAACACACGATCAACCCAATTAGGACTATCTATATATGGATTTCTATTGCCTTGAATATTATAAATAGAATTATTTCTATCAATTTCTTTCTGACTCACGGGGTCATTTTCGTGCCAATTAATCATCATATTTATTGTCCATTGCGCTAATGAATTTCCTTGTAAATTATCTCCCGACCATCCTGACATAACATCCATATATCTTGTAGCCATATAAAAATAAGTTCTTGCTAAATCCCCTTTATATTCATCAGCAGGTTCGAAAACTGTTCCCGAAAATCCAGGATAGCTATTGCTACCTGCTGCACTTCCATTGGTTGATGTGTAGCTTGCACTAACCACTTCACCGTATGCCAAACTACCTCTCTGACCATTCACGAAACCATCGCTAGGATAAATATGGAAGAGGTCGCTATACATTGGAGCATTGCTATTAAACCACACTTGCGGCAAACTGTGCTCCCTATTGTAACAATCCCCTTCAGCAGTATATGCTCCGCATTGATCTATGTTAAACGAATAAGTAGTTGAGGAGTATATATCTAAAACCACTCCGCTTACAATATCAGTATTGTTAAAATAGCCCCAAATATTATCATAATCGATGACCGTATGATCATCAATAATACCACGTAACGCAAATCGAGCATCGTCACCAGACAAGCCAGCAATAGCATCATAATATCCATCAGGAGCCTGCGCTGTGATAAAAAGACTATTAACCAATAAGTAAAAAATACTAATTATTTTTCGCATATTACAAAATTAGGTTTTATTGCCAGGAAAGACAATACTATCTTCGTAAACAGTTTGAAACAAGATTACACATACAAGAATATTATACGGATAGCTTTTCCTCTGTTTATTAGTTTTTTTGGTCAAAACGTTGTTAACATAACTGATACAGCTTTTATGGGGCGAGTAGGTGAAATTGAACTTGGAGCTGTTGGAAATGGGGGATTGTTTTACATGCTTTTTATCCTAATTTCGATGGGTTTTTCTAATGCTTTACAGATAATTATCGGCAGACGAAATGGTGAGGGAGAATTCAAAACAATTGGAAGATTAGTCCAACAAGGCATCTATTTTTGTATTCCTTTAGCTACCTTTCTATTTTTTATTATCTACTTCTTTTCTTCAGACATTCTTGCCACATTTGTTAAATCTTCTGAAATACATAAAACGGCTACTTCATTTTTAAAAATTAGATCTTTCGGGATTTTCTTTGCGATTTTGAACCTTGTATTTGTCGCATTTTTTGTTGGTATAGCTCGAACTAGAATACTTTCGGTTGCTGCAATTGTAATGACGCTTGTAAATGTATTGCTTGATTATTGCTTCATTTTTGGAAAATTCGGCTTTCCCGAACTTGGTGCTGATGGTGCTGCTATCGCATCAACAATTGCTGAGATTGCAAATACTATAATTCTTTTCGGTTATATTTTACTATTTATAGACCGAAAACAATACGAATTATTCAAATTAGTAAAGCTAAACTTGAAGAGACTAAACCGAATCTTGAAGTTATCTTACCCCATGATGATTCAAAACTTTCTTTCGTTCGGCTCCTGGTTCTCCTTCTTTAGTATAATTGAACATCTTGGAGAACGAGAGTTGGCTATTTCTCATATTATTAGAAGCATCTATATGCTCATTATGATGCCCGTTTTTAGCCTCTCAAGCACCACTAATACGCTAGTTAGTAATTTAATTGGACAAAATGAATCAGGTAAAGTCCGTCGGCTGATCTGGAAATCTACTATACTTGGATTATTCTCCAATCTCGCTTTTGGGACAGTAATCTGGTGTGTGCCAGAGCTAATATTGTCTATTTTCACAAATGACACTAGTTTAATATCCGACAGCACTAATTCACTTTTTGTAATCAGCTTTTCTATGTTTCTCTTTACGATAGCATTTCTTCAGTTTACGGGAATTAATGGCTCTGGAAACACAATACACAGCTTAATTATAGAAACCATTAACATTTCCATCTATCTTGTCGCGACATATATTGCTGTAGAAGTGCTGGTAGCTCCGTTAGAAATTGTTTGGAGCACAGAGTTCGTTTACTTCTCTTTTTTAGCATTAATGTCATTTTTCTATATGAAAAGTGACCTTTGGAAAGGAAAGAAAATTTAACTTAGCTGCATGAGAGCCTTATTGTATTGTTTTTCAGAACTAATATTCAAAACATGCGTGATTACCATTAATGGTTGAAATTAAATACAGAAAAATTCACCTAAACTAATGCAGATTCCTTTGCGAATTATCTATTTCGGGACACCAGATTTTGCTGTCGCCTCTCTCAATGTTTTAGTGAAAAATGACATTGATATTGTGGCTGTAGTTACTGCGCCAGACAAGCCTGCTGGAAGGGGGCAAAAACTCAAACAAACAGCTGTTAAAATTTACGCGGAAGAAAAAGGATTAAAAGTTCTTCAACCAGAAAAATTAAAATCTGAAGAATTCATTCAACAATTAAAGGGCTTAAATGCTAACCTACAGATTGTTGTTGCCTTTAGAATGTTGCCAAAAATAGTTTGGAACATGCCCAAGATTGGAACCTTTAACTTACACGGCTCTCTGCTGCCCCAATATCGAGGTGCTGCTCCTATCAACTGGGCGGTAATAAATGGAGAAAAGGAAACAGGCGTTACAACATTTTTCTTAAAACATCAAATTGATACGGGTCAAGTTATCTTTCAAGAAAAGATTTCTATTGGCGAAAATGACAATGCCGGTAAAATTCATAATAAACTCATGGAGGTTGGTGCTGGTCTCGTATTAAAAACCGTAAAGGCGATTAAAGCTGATAGTTGTCCAAAAATTGAACAAAGTGAACTGCTAAAAGGAGAGCCTAAACATGCTCCTAAGATTTTTAAAGACACGTGTAGAATAGATTGGAGCATATCGCTAAATGAAATTCACAATCACATTCGCGGGCTATCGCCCTACCCAGCCGCTTGGACGGAATTAAACACAGGAGATAAAACTTTGGTGCTCAAAATTTTTGAAACTAGCAAAGAAGTTAAGGGGCACAATAAACCCATCGGTGAAATAATTGTTGAAGATCGGGAACTCAAAATTGCTGTAACTAATGGCTACATTAATATTATCACTCTCCAACTTGCAGGCAAGAAAAGAATGCTAACAAAGGATTTCCTATTAGGGTTTAAGGTGGGAAATTCAATTTCTGTAAAATAAAATTTCTGAACTTATTTATGATAAATGTTAGCGAGTGCATTAAATTACCAATCAAATTAAAACAATTGTAAATATGAAAACATTCTACACAATTATACT
>Ga0055584_100006324_pt1 | contig 11614 bp, 3 predicted proteins | sample OSDHelmetaG_FD_58716 | JGI IMG/M metagenome (GOLD analysis project Ga0055584, IMG submission 58716) | Pelagic marine sediment microbial communities from the LTER site Helgoland, North Sea, for post-phytoplankton bloom and carbon turnover... | ecosystem: Environmental > Aquatic > Marine >...
GCAGTGAGCCGTTGGCCGTAAGGCCTCGGGCGCCCGGCCGCTGACGCGTCGCGGCTCACATCTCAGCTTCCTGAAGCGCGAACTTCGGAATTCACAGGATCAAGCCTAAGACACCGAGATTCCGGTCGTTGATCGGTAACGGGACGCCGTATTTACTTCCGGCAGCGCGAATTCGACGAGTCACCACCAGACGACGGCCACGAAACAACCTTCACCGTTTTGACATATTTCTGACAACAGTTTTACAGCGGGCTGACACGTCGAGGCCTGCTGCCTAATACGATGCAGCGTCAATGGCCTACCGTCCGCTCAACACCGTCCACCGAACCGATATTCAGGAGACGTCGCATGAGTCGCTACTGCAAGCTGACGATCGTGACCCTGACGGGTTGCCTACTGCTTTCTTCCGCCGCCAGCCTGCAGGCTCAGTCTGATGCCGAAACGGCATTACAGAACGCCCGCGAGGCGTACGCCGCCGAACAGTTTGACGAAGCGCGCAATCTTGCGTCGTCGGCGTCGCAGACCGACCGCAAGAATCCCGACGTCTGGTTGCTGCTGGGCAAGGCTCAGTTTCAACTCGGCGAACTGGAGCAGGCATTAAATTCCTGGCGGCTTCTGCTGAAACTGGCTCCGAACCATGAGTATGCACGAAGAATGGTGACCGCACTCGAAGGCCGGGTCACCAGCGTCGATCAGCGAATTCGGCTTGCAGCAGTGATGGTTGAACAGGGGCAGTCCATACCAGCGCGAGCCGAGCTGACGACCTTACGGACAAAGTCGTCGCTGTCCGTTGACCAGTTGCAGAACGTGCGCCTGCTGCTGGCTGAGGTCGCACTGCTCGACGGAAAAGGCTCCGAAGCGACGGCCGTGCTCACTGAAATACGTGTTCAAAATCCAGAAATCTCCGCCACTCCGTCTTACCGACTCCTGAACGCCAGAGCTGAAATTGCGGTTGGCGGCGCATCGACGAAAGTCGGTCTGGCCGAATTGCAGAAACTTTCGATCGACGCCAAAGACGCACCAGAAGGGCAGATCGCCGCCCTGGAAGTCTTACTTTATCAGCTCCAGCATGGTGTCGATGTAGTTGCCGACGTTGCGACCTGGATTGAAAAGAACAATTCGCTGAGTGCTGCTCGGCGAGCGAGGCTGGCTCTGCGTGACAGCGTGAAAAGATTCCTGGCAGCATCGCGGCCTCCGATTGGTCCACGGCCGGACGCCGAGCTGAATGACAACGATAAGTCCGCTCTCACAGCCGCGGCGTTTGCCGCAAAGGCGTTTGTCGATCCTGCTGATCAAACGGCACTGGCAAAGGCTTTGACCGAGCACTTCGAAAAGAAGTACCTGGTGATCCGCGGTTATTCTGCCGCTCAAACCGGATTACAGATGATCCGCGAACTGGATCTGCCCGCAGCGACCAACGTCGTGATTGCCGCCTCACAAAAGAGAGTCGACGAAGCGGAAGCTCACTTTGAATACGATCAAATCCACCGGGACATGGGCGAGCAGATCGTCAAGCCGGAGACGATGGCCAAATGGATCGCCGAAAACGCGGGCCACCCTAAGGAGCTGGACGCTCGACGGTCATTGATATTTGCCTGGCTCAATGTCACTCGCCGAGCAGGACCTCCTGACAAACATGGAGAACTCAGCGAAGCTGACCTGAAGGCACTTACTGCCGCCGCCGAGCTGGTCCCAAAACTCAAAGCCGCGAACGATGTTTCGACCGTAGTTCACGGCCTGAACAATCACTTCAAAAATCACTACTTTGAGCGTGGTGCGAAAGCCGCAGCCATCGATGGGCTGAAACGGCTCCTTCCACTCGAAATGCCTGGCACGCGTGCAAACCTGATGATCACAGTCCTGGATCTTCAGCGTCAGTTGGCACTGTCAGATCTGAAAGCTGCGGTCGTCGCGGGGATCGTTCCGGGGCAGACATCCCCCATGCCGGCATCGCTGAAGGCTGCGTCGGACACGGCGGACTTGATCAACAAAGAATACCCGGACAAGCCGGTATGGGCAGTCCAGGCAGAAGTCGCCAATCACATTCTGGACATCACGTCGACAGTTCCCTGGCCGACTAAGATCACCACGCCAAAAGCAGCTCACACCTGGTCACTCAGTTTTGCCTCCCGCGTCATTGCAGCCAATGCCGATGCGAAGTCATTGAAAAGTGCCCGTGACGCCGTTAACCGAGTCTTTTCGGATCTGGCTGCGATCACTCAGCCATCGGGCCAGAGACTGGCAGCGATGATGCAGGAATTCGTCCTGCTCGAAATCGCTCCTGACTCGACGATCCGTACCGACGAACTATTAAAGCACGTTGATCTACTGATGGCAGACGCCGCTCGAACGTTTGACGCCAACGTCAAGTCGGGCGAAGGCAACAAGAATTCCGAGCTGGCCGCAACTCAAACGACAATCCTGAAAGAGCTGGCCGAAGCCGTGCGACTCCGTCCGGCAGTGGCCGACCTGTCACTTCAAAAACTGACCACTCATCTGCAGAAATGGTCAGCGGCAGGGCATGACACCGTTGTAGAAACTGCGTTTGAAACGATTGCAACCGGACTGCCGCCCAAGACTCAACGCCAGGCACGATTGGCTTTAGCCCGGTTGTGGTTTAATCAGGTCCTCAGATCTCATGGGCAAACCGTCTCGAACGGTTTTCAGGTCGCGCGAGCCCTGGACGCCGGTTCTCAGCAGACGCTGGAAGAGTGCTACGGTTTAGCAGGAATCCTCGGAGCCGGCGATCCACTGTTGGCCGACGTTCGTGCTCTGCGGCTTCAGATTATCGATCACTATCTCGCCCTCGAATTCGAAGACGTGGCGGAAGCGGCAATCAAGGTAAAAAAAGAACCAGCGAGCTCCGCCTTGGACGAAGAAGCCGAACTCGAATTGGCATCGCTCAAGCGGCAGATCGCCGAACGCCAACTGGCCAGGCAGCTACAAACTCACGACGGTAAGAAAAAGATCGTCCTGACTCCGGCGTTTAACGAAGCGATTGCCACTCTGACAAAATTCATCACCGATCACCCCACCAGCGAACGAGCGGCCACGGCAGCGGATGGAGTGTTCGTCATCGGAAAACGTTTCGAACAGCAGCAGGCATGGGTGATCGCCGCGCATATCTACGCGGACTTCGAACTGTTCGCGGCGAAGGTCGAGTCGCTTCAGCAGAAACATCCCGGGCGGTCGACCTACCCGGAAAGAGCCGCGATCGCTCGCGCTGTCGCGTTGCATCAGCGAGCGTCCATCGCCCTGCAGAAATGGAACGTAACCAAACCCGAAGACACGCAGGCTCCGGCAGAATTAAGTGACGAATTCAAAACGGCACAGGCGGCCTGGCAAAAAGTAATCGCCGATTACCAGCAGCGTCCCGCCGCACAAATTGCGTTCGGCCGAATCATGGCGATCGCTCACGAGTACGCTGCCCTCAACGCGTGGGACGTTGCCGATTCAACGTACGTGACGTTGCTTGCACTGAAGCTGCCGTTGAAGGCTCCCGAACGTTTGGAATTCGCTCGGGCGATTTGCCAGTTGGGTAAAGTCCTGCCGGATCACGGCCGTTCAATACTGACCGCTTTGGCAATCACCGAGAAGACCGCGGCCCATGGAGCAAAGTATGACGATCAGATCAGAGTTAGCCGACTGCTGGGAGGCTTGGCATCCCTTGAAGAACGCAGTGAGTCGTTGTCAGAGACGGCCAGGAACGCTCCGCAGCCAACGGCAGCAACACCTCAAGGCTTTGCTGCCAAATCCCCGGCACCGGCGAATGAATCTGTCGCGAGTCTGGAAGCCGAACTTGCCGACGAATCTCCAGAGGAAAACTTTGCCAAACTGAATTTGGACACGGCCGGGCGATTGGGTGGAGTCGCCGGCGGAAGATTCGGACTCGAAGGCGGGGAAGTCGATCGACTGCGTCGCGATTCCGATGCTCGTTTACTCGCGGCGGTACGCACTCAACTTGACCGCCAGGCTCAGCAGGTAGCGATGCTTCGCGACAAGACAATCTGGTCTCGTACCAGAAATGCCGCTGCGGGAAATTCGAGCGGGCAGGCGGCGCAGATGCCGGGTCAACAAAAGGGCGGATCGGCTATTGCCGTGTTGTCGGACGCCGAACTGGCTCGACAACAGAAAGTTCTCGACTCTGTTTACGCGGCGTTGCAGACAATTCGGAAGAAGTACTCAGAGTCGAAGACGGCCGAACAGGCACGAGCCGAGATCTTTGTGATCGTCAATCATTGGCGTGAGATCGCTCAATGGGATCGTGCAGCAAAACTGGCCAGCACATTCCTCAGCGACAACCCGACGGACATCAACATCCCGAAGATTCGTCAGGACGTCGCTCGCGACTGGCTGGCTTGGGCTTCAGTCGGAGTTCGCAACTCCGAACTTGATCGTGAAGAGTTACTCAGTGAAATCTCCAGTCGATTCAAAACGGCTCGTGACGAGCTACAGGCGATTATCGTTGCCTTCCCGGACGAATCGGCCGTCAGACATCAGGCTCAATGGGATATCGCAACCAGCTTTCTGACTCAGGCGCGAGTTGTAGCAGCATCGAGTCCAACGCTCGCACGCGGGCAGTTTGTTCGAGCAACGACTGAGCTGCTGCGAGTTGCCGAGCTTTTCCACGATCACCCGCAGATAGGCACAATTCCAGACATGCTATGGGGGGTGAGCGAGGAACTGGCTGCTCGAAATTACCACGATGAAGCCATTAGCGTCTGGAACGAAATCCAGATTCACTATCCGACTCATAAGCTGTCTGATCAATCGGCCCTGAGGATTGCTCAAACCTGGCAGCATCTTGGACAACCATTGCGAGCAGCCGAAGCATTTCTTGAATTGAATTTCGCTCGCGGTGGCAGTGACGCAGACCTGCAGAACACGATTTATCAAATCGCGGTCGCATTGAAGAATGAGAAACGCTGGATTGAGTCTTTGCATGTCCTGCAGACGTTTGTCGACAGTTTCCCGTCGCACGCAAGTGCCGGGCAGTCGCTGACGATGATCGGTCAGATTCATCAGACGAACGAAGTCTGGGAAGACGCAATGGCCGCTTACCGTCGGGTGATCGACGAGTTCCCGACCGGAGCGTGGACGACCGAAGCTCGCTGGTCGATCGCCGAATGTACGATCAATTTGAGTCTCTGGCAGGAGGCAATGGGAGCCTATGCGTCCTTCCAGAAATCGTATCCCAAAGATGCTCGCGTGGCCGAGGCCGCCCGACGGATCGAAGTTCTGAAAACGCTCGATCGTTATCAGGGAGTGATCGACGAAGTCGGCCAACGGAAAGCCTTTGATGCTCAATTCCAGATGGCTGCCATCGTTCGTTCTCAACTAACGAACCCCGTGAAAGCAATCATCGAATATCGCAAAGTGGCAAAGAACTGGCCGAAGAGTCACTTGGCCGACGACGCGCTGTTCGAGATTGGAAAAATCTATCTGGAACTGGGCGAAACCGAACTCGCTCGCGCAGCATTACTGCAATCAGCCGAAAGCTATCCGCAAAGTCCGTTGGCCGATAACGCATTGCTACTCGTGGGGACCAGCTACGTAAGCGAAGCTGATCAACTGGCCGTCGTCGACCGTGGAAAATCGCAGGAGATCGCCAAAGAGATTGCTCAGAAAGAAGCCTACCGATTTGCTCAGGACAATACTCGCCGGCAGATTTTGCGAAACAATGACCTGGTCACAGCTTTGAAGAAACAAGGTAAACGCGAGGAAGCTGCCAACAAGGAAGCATATTTCGCAGGACAGGCGTTGCAGTTTGCGGCGGCAAATACGCTTAATGCTTCGCAGCGGGCCATGCAGCAGGAAGAGGTACTGTCGGCTGCCCAACTGGCGGATCGCCAGGACAAAATTAACGCGGCTTTGCGTAAAGCAGTTGGAAGCTTCCGGCTGGCAGCAAGTGTTGAGGCTGCGGACACGGCCGACGAAGCATTGTTGCAAATGGCTCAGATTTATCATGAGCGGTTAAAAGATTCGGAAGCGGCGATGTCGACGTGGGAAGAAATCGTCCGACAGTACAGCGGTACGGCCGTTGCTGAAGACGCGAGCTGGAACATGGCAAGCTACCTGGAAGGTCAGCAGGAACATTCGAAGGCGATCTCTGCTTACCAGGCCTTCTTCCGCAACTATCGCCGCAGTGCTCGAGCAGGTCAGGCTCAGGCGGCGATTGCTGAAAACTATGAGCACCTTGGCGAGTGGGTCCAGGCGATGGACGCCTACACCAACTACGTCAACAACTTCCCGAAAGGTCCGCTGCTGAAGAAGGCTCAGGATCAGATTACGTGGATCAAGACCTACCGACTTTAAGAGAGTCAGCTAGACCTGAAAGCGTCCGAAGCACATTCAAAATCAACCACACAATAGCTTGTGGAGACTTAACATGACTAATCGATTCACCATAGCAGCGTGCCTGATCGCAGGATTTGCACATCTAACACTTGCTGGCGAAGACACAATTCCAGACGAGTCGAAGAAAAAGCCGGATGCCGCAGCATCGATTCCGGTCGATGCAAAAGCTCTTTATCAACAAGGTCGTGATTCGCTGTTTCGCGGCAAGTACGAAGACGCGATCAAGTCTCTGAAGGCAGCCGTCGAAGCCGACGGCAAACAAACTTCGTACCGTCTTTATCTCGCCAGAGCTTATCGCTACGCGAAGCAGCCACAGCAGAGTGAAAAGCTGCTCGCGGAGATTCTTAAACAAGCTCCCGATCACGTCGAAGCAGGCCAACTGCTGGCCGAAGTGTACTACTCGCGGGAGAAATGGAAGGACGTTACCGACACGCTGGAGCCTCTGCTGAAGTACCGGCATGACTTTCCAACGTACCACATGCTGGCTGAAGCGGCCTACAACCAGGACGACTACGAGAACGCTCGAAAGTATTTCAGAGAAGCAATCAAACTGAATCCCGACAGCGGACCGGACCACTACCAGTTGGGAAACATCTATCTGGCCGAAAACCGATTCGCTTTGGCTGCTCGATCCTATGAAACATCGCTGAAGCTGGGCCTCGACAGCGTCGTTCTGCATTACAAGCTGGCGTCAGCTTACTTCAACCTGCGGAATTACTTCGGTCGAATTTCGGTGGCGACGGTCAAAGCCGGGCAGCCGGGCACGATCAGCGGCAACCTCTATCTGATTGAACAGGTGCCCGGCAAGAAAGATGTATTTAGAGTCGCTCCGGAGCGATCAGCCGTCTTCCATATTGAACGAGCGATCGAAGGTGGACTCGCTGAGCGAGCAGACACTCAGATGTTGCTGGCCAACGTTTACCTCAACGCTCGTCGGTATGACCGAGCCTTCGAGATGTATCAGAAGCTTGGCGAGATGGTGCCTGAGGAAGACGCTGCATTGTACGCATTCTACTTTGCTCAAAGCGCGTTCGGAGTTCGCAAGTACGACGACTACCTCGATCAGTTAAAGGCTGCTGTGAAACTCGACCCCGAAGCGTATGGCTCTGCACTGGTCGACGGGTATCTGCACGTTGCCGATCGTTACAACCAGGGCGGACAACTCGACAAGTACATCGAGCACCTGGCGATGGCCGTCGACGAAAGTCCTCAAACGACATCGCTTCATCTTAAGCTTGGCAACGCGTTTGAAGATGCTCGCAAGTACGAGAATGCCGTGCAGCAATGGCGGTTGGTGCTCGATCTTGAGCCCGACCATCCGGAACGAACCCGGCTCTTGAATCTGATCAGAAAGCACGGTTGATAGGAGCCAGGAACTTTTGCCCGGAATCAAGAATTGCCTGGGTGTTGTATTGACGCGACAAATCTCCCCTATATCTTGTGCCGCGTTGCTGGTCCACATAACTCATTCGTGAGGTGGCCAAGAGGGAACCTGGTGCAAATCCGGGACTGCCCCGCAGCGGTAAGTGGAAACGAAAGTCGTCACAAAGCACTGGCTCTGATTGTCTGCGCAGACAGTCAACGAGCTGGGAAGCGACGGCCGGTAGGCTGCCGTGTTACCCAAACACGTCGATGTCCATGAGTCCGAAGACCTGCCAGTGACTGAACGCTCGGATTTTATTCTGGTCAGCCGGATGCTGGCGGGTCAGAGCGTTTATCCAGCCGGATCCTTCTCGGGAAAGGACGGTCGAGGTATGTTCGCTTTGGTCTCAATGCTGCGATCTTTGCATTTCGGACGGTCGGTTTCTCCGACCATTTTGGTCCGTTGTGCCAACCAATTGTTGAACCAGGCTGATTGTGCGCTTCGACTTTGTTTCCCTGTGAAGCGTCTGGCAATGTCCGGACACCGTGGCGGGACGCCACACACTGGAGACAAGACGAATGATTCGCACTCAGCAGGACTGGATTGTCCGCAAACGAGATGGACGCACCGTCCCCTTTGAACCAGCTTATGTTCAAAAGGCAATCGCTAACGCATTTCGTGCCGAACGAAATCTGGCTGACGGTCAGTCACTTGAAGACGAGACTCTCCGAGAAATCAGTGAGATTTCGGAGATCGTTGCAGGCGAAGTCGCGGCACAGGCTGCTACTGACAGCGGAGTGGCCGTCGAGAAAATTCAGGATGGAGTCGAACTCACGCTGATGCAACGCGGTCATTACCGCGTTGCGCGATGCTACATTGTGTATCGAGCCGAACACGAAAAGATCCGTACGCTGCGTGGCGAATCGCTCGTCAATCGTGACGAACCCTGTATTCATGTTGTGATGGATGACGGAACACGAGTCCCATTCGACGAAGAGCGACTTCGAAAACGCCTGGAGCGAGCATCCGAAGGTCTCGATGATGTTGTCTCTGTCGATGAACTCATTCGCGAGGTAATGACGTCAATCTATGACGGCATCACCACCAGCGAAATCTATCGAGCTCAGATTTTGACCGCACGGTCACGAATCGAGCGTGATCCGGCTTACGACACAGTTGCGGCGCGGCTGATGCTGATGGTTGTTTACAAAGAATCACTTGGCGAATCGCCTGATTCCGGGAAGCTCGAACAACTCTATCGTCACCAGTTCGAGCATTATTTGATTGACGGTATTTCCGCCGGACGGCTCAGCGATGACTTGAGAACATTCGACCTGCCAAAGATCGCTGCCTCGCTCTGCCCGGAACGCGACGAAAAGTTTAGGTACCTCGGCATTCAGGCGATTTATGACCGCTATCTATTGCACATTGATGGGCGGCGCATCGAAACACCGCAGTATTTCTGGATGCGGGTTGCAATGGGCATCGCTCTGCAGGAAGGCGATGCAAAGAATGAACGAGCGATCGAGTTCTATAACGTTCTCTCCAACTTCCGTTTCACGTCGGCGACTCCGACATTGTTCAATTCAGGGACGCTACACCCGCAGCTCAGCTCGTGCTATCTGTCGACGGTGAACGACGACCTGGATCACATTTTCAAATGCATCGGTGACAACGCCAAGCTGTCGAAATGGGCTGGAGGGTTGGGCAACGACTGGACTCAGATTCGCGCAACCAATTCTCACATAGAAGGCACGAATGGACTCAGTCAGGGTGTAATTCCGTTTCTCAAAGTCGTGAACGACTCCGCAGTTGCGGTGAATCAGGGAGGCAAACGCAAGGGAGCTGTGTGCGCCTATCTTGAGACATGGCATCTGGATGTCGAAGAGTTTCTCGAACTTCGCAAGAACACCGGGGACGACCGACGCCGCACTCACGACATGCACACGGCCAACTGGATTCCCGACCTGTTCATGCAGCGAGTGCGTGAGAACTCGCAATGGACACTCTTCAGTCCTGACGAGGTTCCGGATCTCCATGACCTGTACGGCAGTCGCTTTGCAGAACGCTATGAGGATTACGAACGGCAGGCAGACGCCGGAATGCTGCGGCAGTTTCGGCGTGTCTCTGCGGTCGATTTATGGCGAAAGATGCTCACACGACTGTTCGAGACTGGTCATCCCTGGGTGACATTTAAAGACCCGTCCAATATTCGTTCACCGCAGGATCACGCAGGCGTCGTCCACAGCAGCAACCTGTGCACCGAGATTCTTCTCAATACTTCCGATCTGGAAACGGCAGTTTGCAATCTCGGCTCGATTAACCTGCGAGCCCACGTCACAGACGGAATTCTGGATCACGAGCTGCTCGCGACGACAGTTCGAACGGCAGTCCGGATGCTCGACAATGTGATCGATATCAACTTTTACCCGACGACCGAAGCCGAGAATTCCAACCGCAAGCATCGCCCTATCGGACTTGGGCTGATGGGATTTCAGGACGCGTTGAACGAAATGGGACTCGGATATGCCAGTGAGGCTGCGGTGGAGTTTGCTGATCGCAGTATGGAATTGATTTCGTACCACGCAATTCTCACATCCAGCGAATTGGCCCGCGAACGAGGCACGTACGACAGCTATGAAAACTCGAAGTGGGATCGTGGCCTGCTTCCAGTAGACACGGTGGACCTCCTCGAAGCCGAACGCGGTGTTTCCATGCCGGTTGATCGATCATCGGCGCTCGACTGGCAAACGGTTCGCGATTCAGTTTTCTCGAACGGAATGCGGAACAGCAACGTCATGGCGATTGCCCCGACCGCTACTATTTCGACGATCATCGGTGTCTCGCAGTCGATCGAACCGTCTTACCGGCAACTCTACGTGAAGAGCAATCTTTCCGGTGAGTTCACTCAGGTGAATTACGTGCTGGTCGAGCAATTGAAATCGCTCGGGGTGTGGGATGATCAGATGCTGGAAGAGCTGAAGTATTACGACGGTTCACTTCAGAACATCGGTCGAATTCCGCTAGAGGTGCGTCAACGGTTCCTGACGGCATTTGAGATTGAGCCGAAATGGCTCATAGCGTGCGCTGCCCGACGTCAGAAATGGATCGATCAAGGACAATCATTAAATCTGTATCTCGCCGAACCGAGTGGTCGAGCCTTGCACGACATCTATTTCATGGCATGGGAGTACGGTCTGAAAACGACGTACTACTTGCGAACTCTTGCGGCTACACAGGTCGAGAAATCGACCGTCGATGTGAACCGGTTTGGGGTTCAGCCGCGGTGGATGAAGAACCGTAGCGCATCGGGAGATATTGCAATCGATCGCGCCGCGGCCGGCGAAGATACAGATGCCGGAACGGAAATTCTGGCCGCTCCCGCTACGTGCAATATTGATGATCCTGACTGCGAAGCCTGTCAGTAACCACGTTTTAATCCGTTAAGTCGCTCTTTTGATTCATACGAACCGTGCCGAGGTGCTGCGCGGATACATCTCTTCAGAATGGAATATTCAATGACTCAACTTGCCACGTCATCTACCGGAACGCATCAGGCGTCAACCATTCCCACTGGCCGCGTCGATGCCAGCAACAAACGACTGATCAACTGCGGTCAGGTCGATGTCAACCAGCTAATGCCACTCAAGTATCAATGGGCCTGGGAACATTACCTTAACGGCTGTGCGAACCACTGGATGCCAACCGAAGTTCCCATGAACAAGGACATTGAAACCTGGCGATCCAGCAAGCTGACCGACGACGAACGCCTTGTGATCATGCGAAACCTGGGGTTCTTTTCAACAGCCGAAAGCCTTGTCGGCAACAACCTGGTGCTGGCTATTTTCCGGCATGTTACGAACGCGGAGTGCCGACAATACCTGTTACGTCAGG
>Ga0055584_100006327_pt1 | contig 11612 bp, 12 predicted proteins | sample OSDHelmetaG_FD_58716 | JGI IMG/M metagenome (GOLD analysis project Ga0055584, IMG submission 58716) | Pelagic marine sediment microbial communities from the LTER site Helgoland, North Sea, for post-phytoplankton bloom and carbon turnover... | ecosystem: Environmental > Aquatic > Marine >...
CCAATATCGGTGGAGAGATACCGAACGCCCGCATACGGACCAATACGGAAACTGCCCGTATTCATACTGTATCCAGCTTCAGCGTTAAAATAGGCGCTAGTTCCGCCCGCTTCACCATTGGCAACAGGGCGGAAGACGAACGATGTATTGCGATCCATCTCATAGTCATCGGAGCTAATGCCGCCACTGAGATCGATAAACATGCCGCTCTCGCCATTGAAGCTGACATAAGCAGACCCAATCATCGTTTCGTAATCGGTCAACCCACCGCCCGCTAATTCAACGTCGCCTGAGCCGTAAGTTAACGCGGCACCAATAGCCCAACCGGAGCCGACAACTTTATCCATGCCGATCGTGATGGTATCCAAATCGTAGTCCAAGCCTTCGAGGCTGGCGTTACCATCCCGGTCTCCTGTCGCCGCGCGATAAGACGCATAAACTTGAGCCGGCGCTTTCGATCCATTGCTGGTCGAGCGAATGGTCATCAAACGCTGTTCCGTGGTCTGGCGTTGGGCATCCATGATGATCGGGCCCATGTATGAGGTCGTCGCGACCACGCGTGGCTGGTCGTACATAGCCAAGGTGGCCTGAGCGAATTGAGACACAATAGAATGCGCCGCGCCGGTGGGATGGATCGCATCCCAGAACAACGTGACATTGGCTGCTTCAGTGGTTGGGCAAACACCCGTTGGCTGCGCCAAACCGTCAAGGCAAGGGATCGTCACATTACTCATGCCGTAAACCGATGGATCAGCAATCACGTCATCGAACAAACCTTCGACGTCCATGATGAACACTTGAATACCAAGAGACTCTTCAAGACCAATCAACGCGTTATGAAGGTTGGTGTTGTAGAAAGATGCAAGTTCATTCAACTGCGGCCCGAGCCCCGTCGACGCCCCACCTGGAGAGTTACCGAACTTCGGTAAGTTTGGAACCAAGAAGCTTTGCGCGCCAAAGGCGTTAAGTGTTCCAATCGCTGTGCCGATGCTGGTGACAACGGTCGTGGTCAATTCACTTGCGGGTGTGGTCGCAGCATTGCGGAGGAAATCGTTGTTGCCAGCCCAGACGACTGTAAGGGCTCCAGCAGGAACCGTGCCGCCAGCGCCAACGAATCCCAACACCTGATTACCAACATCTATCGCGTTCAGGCTTCCTGCTTCGGCTCCACCAATCGCGAAGTTGGTGGCTTGGGTGTAGGTCAAACCCAAAGCTGGGGCGAGACTCTCAACCCAGACCGGGCCATCAGAGAAGCGGCCATTGAAATAAGGTGGGCTTGGGGGCGTGGTGCCGCCGGTCAATCCGAACAGATTGCCAGAGTCCGACAAACTATCGCCGAAGACGTAAAGGCCCGTGTACTCCTGCGCCTGAACTGGTGCTGCAATCGCGAGCCATACCACCGCCGCCGACAAATACCGCTTGATCATGGGTCCCACCCTTCCTGATACTTTTATGGGGGTATTTAAGCACAAGTTCACCCCCAAATAAAATCGTGCCCTGAGGGGCATAAACCCTATACTTATTGGGTATTAGTGAGGCTCTGCCTTAGAGCAACTCACAAGGCGGGGATTGGAAGACCGGAGATAATTTCCGCCGACGCAGCGAGTAAGCGCAGCTCAGACATAAAACAGCGAAAGGAGAACATCCATGCTCTCTTCCCAACCGTTGACGGTCTCTCTTGCCCTTGCCTTAGGGATTTACGCCATAGCCATAGCCATCGGCATGTTTCGTGATCCAACAAAGCTGGGGCGCATCCTAGAAGGCTTTAAGGGCAATGCCGCGCTAACCTTCATTACCGGCGCTCTTACATACGTCCTTGGTGTCACAGTGGTGATTGTTCACCCCAGTTGGGACGGATGGCTCGCGGCCTTCGTAACATTGATGGGCTGGGCCACCATTGCCAAAGGACTCCTGTGGATGGTCGCACCGGATGGGGTTCTGGCTATTGCCGGTCGATTCTGGCGTAATCCCCTGCCGCGCACCTGGGCACTAGCGACCGGCGCTTTTGGCCTGGCCCTCGTGATTGGCGCAGTGGTTTAAGAGTGTAACTCGTCACCCAAGGGGCAAAGGCCAGGTCCGTAATCGTGTGGTGATTATTATTGATATACGAATTGGCTCGATACAGCGATTTCCTTACTCTTCCTCTTATCACCTTCAATAATGAAAAAACCACCATGCCAGATGATGCCAGCAGAAGACCCATGTTGCCCGCCGTTGAGACGTTTGTTTCAACCGTGCGAGGCTTGTTCGAGCAAGGCCTCAGTGCCGATGAGGTTTGGCCGCAAGCCTGCGAACCGCTGCAAGAGATGCTCCGCGACCCCGATGTAGCGGAACATGCCAAGACTTGGCCAACCAGCCCGGCCAAGTTGGGCCTGGAAGGCAAGCACGCCAACCTGCTGTTTTATGAAGATCCAGACTACGGCTTTGTCATCAACGGACTGATCAAGAAAGCCAATGCGAAAACAACAATCCACGACCACGGTGTGTCATGGACACTCTACGGTGTGGTCGATGGCGGCGAACAAGTGCTGCGCTTCAAGCGCACAGATGGCGGTGAGCCGGGCGATCTGCCCCAAACCGCTGTTGTGGAAGAAACCGAAACCGTGGACGTGGTCCCCGGCTACATCGACTTTATCAAGCCCTGGGACATTCACGCTGAATACAATGGAGATGGCCCGACGGTCGCCGTGATTGTGCGCAGCCAACGCTGCGGCACATATGTGCAGAATATTTTCTATAAGAAAGACAACACGGTTGAGCAGTACTACGGCCCTGATCAAATTCCCTTCTCGTTTGGGTAATCCACAATGAGTGGTGCGATCGCCCTTCCCGTTTTTCCCGATGGGCCCTTTGAAGTCTATCGCATCGTCGAGTTTGAAGGGCCGTTTCGCGACCCGGAACATTTGATTCCCTCAGCCACGCCGGACGCCATCAAGGCCACACGCACCTATAACGATGCACGGTTCTTTGATCAGGCTGAACACAAACTGATCATGGCGTTCCATGGCATTATCGTGCGCACACCGACGTCCGTGATTTTGATCGACGCTTGCCTGGGCAACGATAAGCACCGCCCCTTTGTGCCCGAATGGCACATGCGGTCTGGTCCGTTTTTAAATGATATCAAGGGCATTGGATTGTCGGTCAACGAAATCACGCACGTGCTGTGCACACACCTACATGCAGATCATGTGGGCTGGAACACACGCCTACTGGATGGACGCTGGGTGCCGACGTTCCCCAACGCAAAGTATTTATTCGGGCGCGAGGAAATGGCCTTCTGGGAACCGGATGCCGATGCCAATCATAAATCCTGGCAAGACAGCGTCCAGCCAGTATTGGATGCGGGCCTAGCGGAGATTGTCGACTCCCACCACGAGATTGAGCCCGGCGTCTCGCTCCTCCCCGCCTTTGGTCATTCCCCCGGACACGTGATGGTGAAACTAGACACCACCAGCCAGGGTAAAACACAGACCGCCTACGTGATTGGCGACGTGATTCACCACCCACTTCAAGTGGAGCATCCCGAGTGGTCATCTCAATTCTGTTGGGATGCCAAGATGGCCGGCGCCATGCGGCAAACCGTTTTGGAAACCGTCGCAGATAATGGCAGTTGGCTGATACCGGCCCACTTCCCAACCCCCACAGCCGTGCGGGTGGAAAGTGGAAAAGACGGGTTTTGGCTAGAGGCTTAGATTCTCACGACATAAAAAGCCCGAGATGGTGAGGATAGCCTACTGCTCGACAGTCGCCCAATCAATGCAAAGGCCTTTTTTTAAGTGAGGAAAAACGTTCGCATTCAGTAGATTTGTCAGGACCTCTTTAATTTGGTCCGACTGCGCACTCTTCATAGGACAAATTAAAGACGCCTCCGGTCTAAAAAGTCCTACAAGCTTAAAAGGACGTGTGAAATTTGCACGACCGGCGACCGATAACATCTTCCCCATCGTCCCATCACCACAGGTAGATGGTCGAACAGTAGCAACAACGCGAACTTCTATGAGAGGCCCTTGCTTCAAAGCAGTTCTATCCGAGCTATTGTTATTTTGGACTAGAACTTCAAAGTCACTTTTCAGCTCAGCGATAATGATATCTCTAGTGATATCAGATAACTCAGAAAAAGTTATGTTGGTAGGGTCTTCTTTAACAACCTTACGCTTGCCCGCATCATCATAATTCATCACCTCAGCGCGGGTCCAGATGCCGGTTGAGCCATACCAGTCTTGAAAACCATCAACCTGGACCGCTTTCGTTAGCGAACGCTTTGCATACCGTTCACAAAAATGTCTCTGATCACCACCAGAGTCTTGTGCAGTAGCCTGGTTAGCTATGAATAGCGCTAAGCATAATATCATTAGGTTTTTCAGCAGCATGTACACAATCCGATTCAGGATTACGACGACAAACCTTACTATAACTCATTTTCGCGCCCCTCTGACATGCGCATAATAAGTAGTTATCGGTGTTAGAAACATGACAGGTAAGGTTGCACGCCGCCCAAAGTATGTTTTGGCACATCTGGTGCTTCAACAGGGCAGCGTTCTACTGGGCTGTTGCCCACCAGCCGTAAAACCTCGCCTGAACGAGCCTAAACCGGCTTTGTGGCCATAACGCTGTTCCAGAATCGTTTCTGCAACGTTGGGGCGTCTTCATTCACGACCAAACCTGCATCTGCCATCAACTGAATAAAGTCGGACGCCCGATACTCTTCGGTCCAGACTTCATTGTTATGCACATGATCCCACCACTGATTAAACCGGCCGGAGGCTGATGGCCGTGTTTGGGTGTAGGTCCGGAAGTCGACGGGGAAGAACACACCGCCCGGACGCAAGATGCGACGCACCTCGGCCAGAATCTTCTTCGTCTCTTCCGTCGGGACTTCGTGGAACAGAATGTAGGCCGTCACAACATCAAAGCTGTTGTCTTCAAAGCCAGTGTCCTCTGCCATGCGCTGAGACAGGTTGATATCCAAGCCGTTCTCAGCGGCGCGCATATGGCCGTAGCGCAACATGGGTGCGCCGACATCAATGCCCCACACATCTGTCTCGGGGAATCGTTCTTTCACGGCCATGGGCAATTGGGCGACGCCCGTACCGATATCCAAGAAGCGTTCCATCTTGCCATCTTCCGGAACAGGAATGATTTGGGCTAGGTCACGGTGGAAAACATCTTCAGACGAAAGGTCCAGCGTGAAGACGTTGACGCCATAGTGATAGACGTAGCCGCCAAGCGGATCGCCAATATAGCCACCGGGCTGAATGTGAATTTCATGCTTTGTGTAATCGGGTATATCGAGATCGGCGTTGAGCTCTAGTGTCCCAGGTCCGGACGCATCGGCGGCGTCCAGCTCGGCCAGGTACGCGTCTTTGTTGGCATTGAAGCCATCGACCAAGTTGTTCCACATAATCTGCTGCGCCGTGGTTTTACAGCGCACGCTTGTCCATACGGTGAGATCATCGCCAATAGCGGCCAAGACATCATCAATGGGTGGTGACGGACTTGTGACAAACCCAGCTTCCCGCACCAGCTCATTAACTCGGCTAGAGCTCTTGCGGCCAAAGTTGCGCAAGGACCAATTGCGAAAGCCTTGGGTAAATTCAAGGCGGCTTTCCATATCCATCTCTGGCAGGCGCTCTAACCGTCCTTCTGTGTAAGTGCCGCGGGGCTCGATATCATTGGGCAAGGATTTCGAGGTCACGGCGGCAGCGGCCTTGCGGCTACCGAAAAAAGAGGTAAAGGCGCTAGCAACAGCGGCGGTTGTTCCGAATAGGGTGCGACGATCAATCATGGTGCTCTCCTACCCGGCGGTCTTTGAATCGGTACCGGTGTTCTGCAAGAACCCGTACACGCGATTGATGAAACGATCTCGTTGCTCTTCCCAGGCGGCGCTTTGCTCTTCGGTCGGACGATAGGCTTCAACCATCTCCTTCGAGACGGAGCCATTTTCTTCCAACAGTGTTTCCATCACGTTCATGCGCTTTTGCAGCGCCCAAAACTCACTGCCCAGAGCAATGACCGTCGACATCACATTGTCCAAGGCCGCGTTATCGAGAAACACATCTTCGGTTTGAGGAGGAACAAAGTCCTCGCGGTGTGTTGCTTTGCTCTTAGAGCCTTCGGTCATGATCAGTCTCTCAATTCAGTGAAGAGGGTCCGCCTAAATTCTATCGCAAAATAAGCTTCTACCTTACAAACCAAGAGCGGCTTAAGCCGCTCTCTATCCTAACATACGATTATCTCGGTGTTTTAGACCAGGGTCCGGGGTGAAAGGTTTGCCTTCCACCCCAGCCTGAGTGTGCCTAAAACTTGTAAGCGGCTGAAATGCCATACTGCCGGCTTTGGGGCAGTCCGACGAGCGCCACTGCACCAAATCTGAAGCCAGTGGTCAGCGCATCGCTGTTCGTTGCGTTATCGACAAACAGCGTGACACGGGCTGGTCCCGTATCAATACCGAGGCGCAGATTAACAAGTGTCTGCGGCCCGATTGTTTCTAGATTGAGTTCATCGATAAACATCTCATCGCGATAGCTCAAATCGGCGCGGGCGAACCAGTCGTAACCATCCCCGATCATGTTCAGAGGCGCTTGATACTCAAGAGATGCAAAGAGGGAGTTTCCGGAGGTGCGCGGCGTCTGATTACCAGACACATCGGCATCACCCAGAATTGTCAAAGCATTCGCTGATTCAAAGACTTTGAATTCCGTATCAACATAAGAATACGAAACCGAGCCACGCAAGTGCTCGTTGAACTGCGCGTTGACGGAGAAATCAGCGCCCCAGACTTCAGTTTCACCCGCGTTGATGAAGTAGCTCCCAACTGTGGGGTCTGGGTCGTTGAAGCGGAAGACTTGGTTGCTCCAATCAATAAAGTAACCAGCGGCTTGGATTGTGAGAACATCGTTCAATGCGTTGACTTTAGTCCCGACTTCATAGGTCCAAAGTGACTCTTCGTCGACAACGGCAAACTGCGGTGGGCCTGAGCTGTTAAATGTGCCCGGCTTGTTGCCCTTCGCCGCACTGGCGTAGAGCAAAGTATCGTCTGACGGTGTGTATTCGACGATGAAACGCGGCAAGAACGAATTGAACTCACCTTCTTGAATCGTCCCGGTGTCGAGGTTCTCAACTTTGATGTCTTCTGTTTGGTAGCGGCCATCAAAGCTCACTGTGAACTGCTCGCTTGCCTCGAAGGACACGGAGCCAAAGACGGACAGGTTCTCAGTGGTCTTCAGAGACGGGGATTGACGGAAGTTACGTAAGCGCGCCGTCGAGAAGTCTTCATCAAAATAGGAAGCCCCAGCAATCCAGCTTAAGCGCTCGTCGTCTGGCGACGTAATGCGGAATTCCTGGAATTTTGATTCAAGCCGACGTTCCGTGACGGTTTGGAAAATACTGCAATCGGCGCCAACGAATGGTCCGGCATTACAGAGGAACGATAAGAAACCCACTTTGCTGGGGTCGTAATTCCCATCGGACTGGTTAACCGTGTCTTCTTCGCCATACCCGGTGATCGATGTGAGCGTGTAACCGTTCATGTCGTAATTCATGGACAAGCTGCCACGGAAGGTCTCGGATTGGATCCCTGGATCGTCCAACTGATCCACGTTGCCGCCGATCACGGAGGTCAGAGGGAAAACCAACTCGCCGCTATTAAGGGCTGTGGTGGCACGAGGCGCTTCACCAAGATCCGCATCGGAATAGCTGAGCGATAAGTCTGCCGTGAAGGCGTCACTTGGCGTCAACCTCAAAGCAGTGCTGATGGAATAGATATCGTCTTCGCCCATCTCGGCGCCATTGGTAATGTTGTTGTATTCGCTGCCCTTACTGAGCAATCCGCCGCTAATCCGAATGGCTAAACGGTCTTCCACGATTGGGCCACTCAAAGAGCCGCTGAGCTGAATTTCGTCATACTCGGCAACCGTGGCACTGATGGAGCCTTCGAACTCATTGGACGGCTTTTTCGTGATGTAGTTGATCGCCCCGGAGAACGTCGCGCGGCCATAGAGCGCGCTTTGTGGCCCCTTGATCACTTCAACCCGCTCTAGATCAGAGAGCAGCGCCGTGAAGAGCGAGCCTGAGACGTAAACACCGTCGATAAACTTGGACGAGTTTTGCAGGGTTGGGTCACCGGTGTTGGTCGCGACGCCACGGAAGCTGGCTGAATCACCACGCCCTTCAGCTTCAAAACTGCCGTACTGCACGCCCGGCACAGCTTCAATCAAATCAGAAATGGTCGTGTAGCCCGCCTGCTCAATATCATCGGCCGAGAATGCCGACACGGTGAGCGGAATTTCCAACAACGTTTCTGAGCGCTTACGCGCCGTAACAACGATTTCTTCTAACGCAACCTGTTGCGCAGATGCAGGGAGCGCCAGTGACATTGCCACAGAGGCAAGAAGTGCTGTTCTCAATTTCATGGTTTTTCTCCGGAGTGCTTGTGCATGACACGTTGAACGAGTGTTTAGTCTTGGGGTGATTTGTCTCTCACAGGCTTGAAACCCTGTAGCCCAAAGCGGCCCCTGCTCGGTCAGCGATCAAGAACAACCCTACTTTCTGCACCGTTGTATGTGATAACGTAACCAATATGATCGCTGAATGAGTAATCGCCTGGAGAGTACGCTTTGGCACAGATCCAGCCCCTAGAGAGCATCGAACGGTTCGCCAGAGTTCTTGGCGCGGTTAACGCGGCTGACGGCATTACGATGTCGGATCTGTCGCAGGCGGTCGATCTGCCGCGGTCTGCTGTGAACCGTTACATCGTCACACTCTTGAAACTGGGATACATTTTTCGCGACGAACGCACGCTGACCTATCAACCGACGGCGAAGACATTTGAGCTGTCGAAAGGGGCGACACGCGATCAAGCTCTCCGGCTTACAGTTCTTCCGATCCTGCATCGCACCTGCCGAGACATTGGGTGGTCATTGAATTTTACCACGCTCAAGAGTGCTCAGTTGACGTTGATCGCAAATACGGACGCTGTATCGCCCTTGGTCACCAAACAGCGCCGCACAATGTTGATGCGGCCTTTGCTCGGCCGCGCTGCGGGGCATGTCCTCCTTGCGTATCTCACCCAGCCCGTGAGAGATGACGTTTTAGCCATGGCCGTTCAACAATCGTCAACGCTCTATGAAGAGTCTGGCATCGATTCAAAGAGCGTCCCAAAGCTCTTGAGTGACATTGTGAACTCAGGTTATGCGGCATCCAAAACAGTGAACAAGCAGCTCAACACAATCGCAGTTCCGGTTCATGTTAATGGGGCTGTGCCGTTTTGCGTTTCCGTTGGCGTGAATGATTCCGTTCTTTCTCTGGGTCAGGTGACTGAAAAACTGCTTGATCCTTTGCTGTCCTGCGCTGAGGAGCTGACGCAGTGCCTGAGCGATCTGGATACGAGCCGGTGGCAAGAAACCATAAGAGCGGCTCAGACTGAGAACATCGGGGCGACGGCCTGACATGGGCGGCGTAACCCCACTAGAGATTGTTGAACGGGCGGTCACCGTATTGCGCAACATAAATGCGTTTGATGGCGTGACCGTGTCGGAATTAGCGAAGCTTTCAGGCGTGCCTCGCGCCGCCGTTAACCGCTATCTCGTGACTTGGGTCAACCTTGGCTACGTCGTACGCGATGAGGCCACCCGCAAATATACAGTAACCCCACGCGTTCTTGAGTTTTCAAGCGGTGCTCCGCGAGACGACTGGGTCACCACCCATGTGCGCCCGCACCTTATTGAAACCTGTAAAGCGATCGGGTGGCCTCTCAGCCTCGCAACGATTCGAAATAGCCGCCTCACAGTGCTGGAAAGCACCGATGCTGAATCGCCTATGATTGTTTATCCGATGCGAGAGCACTTGGTTCTGCCCTTGGTGGGTCGCTCAGCGGGGCACGTTCTTTTAGCGTATAAGACAAAGGACGTCCGCGTTAATATCCTCAAATCCGCACTCGCCGCAGACCCAAATATTTTTTCGCGCGCACAACTCAACACTGATGAATTTGAATCGGTGATACGGGAGACGCGAGCCCAAGGCTTCGCGATGACCAAAGTGCCAGGTGTAAACTGGGGCACCCTCTCCGTGCCCCTCAAGGTAAACGGGAACGTCGACCTTGCATTATCGAACCGGTTTCACCCCACCGCCGTGCCCTTGGAAGATGCCACGGATCGTTTCTTGCAGCCGTTAAAGGCCTGCGCGCAGACGATCTCTGACGCTCTCAAGTCGATTGAGCCTGTTTAACGGGGTTTATTATGGCGTGAGACGTTTTGGTCAGGCCAAAGCCCGTTCGCGTTTGCGTAAGAGATTGACCTAAATGTTTAGAAACCCGGCTGTTCTCAATTTCTGACGATGAACATATATCGGGTAACCGAAACCTAAAATGTAGTTGAAAAACCAAATTGCTATGACTGTGTATTCACCCACATTGCCGAACTGATCATCGAGCGTGGTCGCAAAATAGAAAACGATAAGAGAGAACATAGTCGCCCAACTCACCAAGACAAAAACAACACTGAATACGGCGAATACTATTTGCTTGCCCAGTAGAGCGCTTTCCCTTTGAGAAGGTTCCAAGAGTCCATTTTTGTATTTAAAAATAAGACCCCCGCAACCGTGACGCGGCCCATCACGTAATGAAGAACAATGATTACAGCAAACAGTGCTACTGAATATACGATGAGAAGGCTCGGCATCACATCTATTCCTTGCTAGAGCATGTCCAACACTTCGAAGGCACAGCGTTCGGCAGATTCTGCCGCGGCTTCCATGCCTCTGTTTGACTGCGCGGTATGTTCGCCACAAAAGTGAATGCGGCCTGCGGATGATGCAAGGTGGGGTTGGAACATATGTACCTGCCCAGGGTGCCATTCCATCCAAGTCCCCCCCGCGAAGCGATCTTTCGCCCAGGACTTATAACCGACAGCCTTGAGTTTGCCCTTAGCAGCGGGCCGGAGTTTTTCGTATTCGGCAATCACTAGCGCCTGCGCTGCTTCTGATCCAAGCGTATCTAGTTTTTCAGCCATGATGCCGCGCGACCGGGCGATTAGCCCGGTGACGGCAGTGCTATTTTCCAACTGACGCAAAACAGCCACCTGCCCCATCGGCGTATCGGTCCACATACCCGGACCAAAGCCATCGTCATCCCAAAATGGCTCCGTTGCCGTGAGGAATACCTTGTTGATCTTCATGGACGGCAGCATCTTGATGGCCGCTGCTTTTTCAGCTGGCAACAGCGGGTCAAAGTTCACCCAGCGCAGCGGCGGCAGCGGTGTGGAGTTAATTACGCGCTTGCCTCGGAAGGTGGTGCCGTCTTCACAAATGACATCGACACCCGTTGCATCCTGATGGATGGCAGCAACAGGTTTGTTGAGGTGCACATCGCCTGGCAACTGTGCTGCGATGGTTTCAGGAATGGACTGATTACCGCCAACCACTTTAAGCGCAACGTTTTCAATGTCCGTTTGCACCTTGTCCCAGCCAATACGGAAGAACCACGTGAGGACCGAGCAGTCGTGCGCCGATGTGCCGCGCCCGATGTTGGTGTTGTAATTGAGATTAATGGTCTCCTCGCTCCATCCTTGCTCTTGAAGAAAGGCGTGGACGGAACGGTCGTACTTTTTGCTTTC
>Ga0055584_100006328_pt1 | contig 11611 bp, 6 predicted proteins | sample OSDHelmetaG_FD_58716 | JGI IMG/M metagenome (GOLD analysis project Ga0055584, IMG submission 58716) | Pelagic marine sediment microbial communities from the LTER site Helgoland, North Sea, for post-phytoplankton bloom and carbon turnover... | ecosystem: Environmental > Aquatic > Marine >...
GCCGGCTGCATCGCGGCGGGCAACCGCGTGGGTGACCGCCTGCGTCGCCGGGTGGGCGAGGCCTGGCAGGACCGCGCGCAGGTGGGCGCGCTGGTGCTCTGCATGGGGCTGGCCGTGGGCGCGCTGGTGTGAGCCGGCGGCTCAGTCGCGGGCGAGCACCGCGTCGAGGACCGCCGGCGGCTGATCGACGGCGGCCTGCGGCCGATGCGTCTCGCCGCAGAACAGGCAGGGCACGCCCGTCACCTCGAAGCCGCAGGTGGGGCAAGCGCCCGCCACCGGGCCATCGTAGGGCGAGAAGACGTGGGCGTTGGGGCACCGCACGAAGGGCCCGGCGGGGGGCGCCTCGCCGCAGGACGGGCAGCGGGCGCGCGGGTGGCGCGGCAGCTTGGCGAGGCCCATGCGCGCGCGGGCCGACTTCAGCGCGCGCCAGGAGTGCCACGCGGCGTAGGCGGCGATGAGGCCCAGCCACAGGTCTTGCATCACCAGCACGACCGCCACGCCGCCCACCGTGGAGACCACCAGGCCCAGCCCGGCGGCGATGGCGAGGCTGCGCTCGCGGCCCAGCGGGTACCACAGCAGGCTGCGCAGGATCTGACCGCCGTCGAGCGGGAAGACCGGCAGCAGGTTGAAGCCCAGCAGCAGCGCGTTGATGAAGGCGATGGCCGTGACGAAGTGCTGGGCGTCGTCCCCCAGCCCCATCGACCCGCCGGCGAAGACCAATCCGATGGTCACAGGCAGCAGCGCCACGTTGACCAGGGGCCCCGCGGCGATGCTCCAGAGCTGTGCGCCCGGCTGCTGGGGCGGCTGCACGCGGGCGACGCCCCCCAGGGGCCAGAGCAGGATGCCCTCGACGGTGCCGCCGACCGACTGGCAGGCGAGGGCGTGGCCGAACTCGTGCATCAGCACGATGACGAACAGCACCACGTACTCGGCCAGGTTCCAGGCCCAGTGCCCGTACGAGCCCGAGCGCCACCACACCTCGATGCCCGCGACCAGCAGCCAGCTCCAGTGCAGGGTGACCGGGATGTTGCGGAAGCGGAACAGGGGGATGCCGCGCATGCGGGCTCCAGGGTTGCGGCCGGGGGTAGTGCTCTCACCCCCGGGGGGCAAGGGGCGGGTCGGGCCTCAGGCGGGGAGCGAGGCGAGCAATCCCTCGGCGAGGAGATCGGTCACGAGCGCGTCGTCGTCTCCCTCGTCGCAGCCCAGGCGGCGTGCCTCGGCCAGCACCTCGCGGCGCGGTCGGCCGGTGGTGGCGAAGGCCAAGAGCGCCACCAGCGCGGGGGAGGCGCCGCCGATCTGCACCTGGCCGTCGTCGCTCCGCTCGAGCAGCAGCGAGTCGGGATCGCCGGCGGGCTCGGGCGCGCGGGTTCGCGGTCGGGCCTGGCGGGCCAGCGTGGCGGCGGGGTCGGGGCCCAGCGATCGGCGCTGTTCCAGGTAGAATGCGAAGATGCCGCCCGGCATCGTGAGGGCTTCGACGCCGGGGCGGGTGGCCAGGCCCGCGCCGGCGCGGGGCTCGGCCCGGCGGGCGCGGGCGAGCGCCTGCTCGAGGCGCGCGATGGCGCCCGCCCGGGGGCGCACCCAGTCGCCGAAGTCGAGGGCCAGCGAGCCCCGGCGGGCCAGGGTCGTGGCGAAGGCCGGGGCCGAGAAGAAGGCGTCGACCGCCGAGACACCGATGAGCGCGGTGGTGACAGGGTATTCGTCTACGAGCGCGTGCACGGCGCGGGCGCGGCGGAACCGGTCGGTGCCCCACGCCCGGGGGTCGGGGCGCACCAACAATGCGCGCTCGGCCTCGGTGAGCCCCTCGACCGGGCCCCCGCGCACCGCGGCCACGTAGTCGGGGTCGAAGAGCATGCGGGCCATGGCCTGCTGCAGCCGGTGGACGTCGCGGCTCACGGGTTCGCCGCCGCGAGCCTGTCGCCGAGGCGGGCGCGCACGTCGGCGAAGAGGGGCAGCGCGACGTGGAGGGGGTTGCGCTCGCACTCGACCACGATCGCCTTGAGGTTGGGCGCGCGGGCGACGACGTGCTCGACGATGCGCCAGGTGTCGGGCAGCACCTCGCCCCCGTGGTCGTCGTCGACCCACGCGAAGCCCGCGTGGTCGGACTCGGCGCCGCCGGCGACGTGCAGCTCGACCACCCGGTCGAGGGGGAAGCCGTCGAGGCCGGTGAGCGGGTCGTGGCCCATCAGCCGCTGGTACAGGGCGAGGTGGGCGCAGTCGAGCAGCATGCCGGTGTCGGCGCGGTCGATGAGGCGGGCGAAGAAGTCGAGGAGGTGGAGGTCGCCCACGAAGGCGGACCCCGGTGGGTTCTCGGGGAGCACCTCGAGGCCCGTCTCGTCTCGCAGCCGGGCCACCCCCGCGGCCATGGGGCCCACCTGCTCGTGCACCAAGATGGGCGGCAGCAGCAGCATGTGGCCTCGATCCCGGCGGCCGATGTGCCACATGCCGGCGTCGCCGCACAGCCAGGCGGGCTGCAAGGTGTCCACCACCGCGCGCACGGCGTCGAGCCAGGCGGCGTCGAAGTCTTCGGGCTGGTCGAGGTTGATGTCGAGGAAGTGGTAGGTGGTGGGCAGGCCCGTGGCGGCCCACGCGCGGGCGTGCTGGTCGAGGCCCCGGGCCACCTCGACGCCCACCTCGAGGAAGGCGCCGGCGGCTGGGTCGGCCGCGCGCAGGGCCAGCGGGTCGAGGGCGCCGGGCGCGTCTCCGGCTCCGTACTCGGTGGACACCCCGAGGCCGAGGGTGGGCAGCGCGGGGGCGCGGTCGAGGAAAGACATGGGCGCTCGGTATCCTGCTCGCGGCCGCGACGGTCGGGGCGGGTGGGCCGCGCCCCCGCCGGCCGCTCCTCGCCCCCACATCTCTCTGACGAACCGGAGGTGTAAGCCCACGGTCGATCTCCGCGTTGCCCCCGTGCACGCCCCTCGCGGGCGCCCCAACCCGGAGATCCCATGCCTCGCCCCGCCCTGCGCCTCGTCGGCCTGCCCCTCGCCGCCGCCCTGTCCCTCTCCATGGCCTCCTGTGGCGGGCCCGCGCAGGCCGACGACGCCGAGGCGGTCTGCACCGACGCCCCCGAGCAGATCGCCCTCGAGGAGGCCCCGGCGGAGAGCCCCCGCTTCGGCGACGGGGGGCTGGCCTGGACCGTCGCCTCGGGCCTCGAGAGCTGGTTCGACGGCCACGCCCGCCGCCGCCTCGCGGTGCAGCTCGACCGCCCGCTCTACCGGCCCGGCGACACCGTCTGGGCCAAGGGCTGGGATCTCTCCACCCCCACCCTGTCCGCCGACGGGGCCGGTCAGGGGCTGCGCCTCGAGCTGGTCGACCCGCGCGGAGCCGTGGTGGCGTCGGCCGACTACCGGCAGGACGAAGGCGCCATCGCGGGCTCCCTCGAGCTGCCCGCCGACGCGCCGGGTGGGGCCTGGACCCTGCGGGCCACCTCCACCGAGGGCGACCAGCTCGAGAGGGTCTTCATCGTCGATCGCTACAGCGCGCCCCGCGTTCGCAAGGAGCTGGACTTCGCCCGCGAGGCTTACGGTCCGGGCGACACCGTGGCGGCCGTGGTCACCCTGTCGCGGCCCGGCGGCGGGCCCCTCGCTGGCGTGACCGTCGAGGCCCTGGTGCAGGTCGATGGAGAGGTGCTGTCCCGCACCCCGCTGACCACTGATGAGGAGGGCGCGGTGCTCGTCTCGGCCGCGCTCCCCGCGGTGCTTCATCGCGGCGACGGTCTGCTCACCGTGCTGGTGGACGTCGGCGGCGTGACCGAGTCCATCAGCCGCTCCATCCCGCTGGTGGTCTCGGGCCTCGACCTGCGCTTCTTCCCCGAGGGCGGCGACCTGGTCTCGGCCCTGCCTGGCCGCGTGTACTTCGAGGCCACCGACCGCGACGGCCAGCCCGCCGACGTGGCCGGCCGCATCGAAGACGACCGCGGCGAGATCGTGGCCCGCTTCCGGTCGCTGCACGACGGGCTGGGCCGCGTGTCGTTCACCCCGGCCCCCGGGCGCACCTACGCCGCCCACATCGAAGAGCCCGCGGGCATCGACGCCCCGGTGTCCCTGCCCGCGGCCCGCGCCGAGGGCTGCGTGCTGCGCAGCTACGACGACGTGGAGGGGGCGGTGACGGCCCTGCGGGTGGGGGTGCGCTGCACGGCGCCGCAGCCGGTGGTGGTGGTGGGCAGCGTGCGCGACGAGGTGCTCGACGTGGCCATGGTGGAGGCCGGGCCCGACACCCCCGGCGTGGTCTACCTGCAGGGCGACCCGGCGGTCGCGGGCAAGCAGGGCGTCGCGCGGGTGACGGCCTTCAACGACGATCTTCGGCCCATGGCGGAGCGCGTGGTCTACCGCAACCCCAGCCGCTCGCTCCAGGTCGCCGTGACCGCCGACCGCGACCGCTATGGGCCCCGCGACACGGTCACGCTCACGGTCCGCACCACCGACCCCGACGGCGCCCCGGTGCCAGCCACCCTGGCCCTGTCGGTCGCCGATGACGCCGTGCTGAAGCACGCCGACGACGAGCGCGGTCACCTGCTCAGCCGCCTCTACCTCGAGGCCGACCTGCCCGATGAGCTCGACGATCCGGCCTGGTACTTCGACCCCGACGAGCCCGACGCCCGCAAGGGCCTCGACCTGGTGATGGGCACGAAGGGGTGGCGCCGCTTCGCCTGGAGGGAGGTGTGGGAGGACGCGGCCCCGGCCCTCACCGACGCCCTGCTGCCCACCTGGCAGGCCCTCGAGGCGGACCGGGTGGCCCGCGTGTGGGAGCCTGCGACCGGCTTCACCTACCGATTCGCCAGCGGCGGTCGGGCGACCGAGGCCGACTGGCTCGCGTGGCGCAGCCCCCGCGGGGTGGCCGTGAACGCCCGTCTTGGTGCCTTGGGTGTGGGCCACGCGGGCGACCTGGGCGGCATGGGCGGCTTCGGGGCGGTCGGGGGGCTGATGGGCGCCAAGGGGATGGGCGCTGGGCTCGGCGCGCGGGGCATGGGCATGGGTGGCGGGGGCGCTCGGGAGGCCCAGGGGCTTGCCGCGCTCGCGGCCCCGGTCGGCGGCGCGCCCGGGAAGCAGGCGGCGGCGGGTGAAGGGGCGGAGCGGGCTGCGGTCGATTCGGCGGCGGTGGAAGCCGTCCCCATGGCGGAGGCGGGGCGTGGCCCCGAGCCGGTCGCGGCCGCGCTCGAAGATGCGAAGAAGGAGAAGAGGAAGGAGGCGGAGGCTGCGGGTCCGCGCCGCCGCGAGGCCCGCCGCGCCCGCCGCTCGGCCGATCGCAGCGAGGACGCCTTCGCGGTTTCCGGAGTCGACGCCCCCGTCCGTCCGGTCGCCGACCTCGAGGAGCTGCGCGCCCTCGTCGCGGAGCCCGAGGCCGACGCGGAAATCGGCGATCTCGACCCCGCCGAGCCCCCCATGATCCGGGGCGACCTGCCGCTGGCGCGCCCCCAGGCTGCGCCGCGCGGTCGCGGGGCCGGCGTCGCCAGCCGGCAGGCCCCGGCCCCCGACCCGGTGCGCCGCCGCCGCGTGGTGCGCTGGGAGTCGGTGCGCGAGTTCCCGCTGCCCACGGCCCGCCCCGTGCGCCCGTCGGTCCGCTCCGACTTCCGCGACACCGTGCTGTGGGCGCCCACGGTCGAGACCGGCGCCGACGGCTCCGCCGAGCTGTCCTTCCCCCTGTCCGACGCCGTGACCACGTTCCGCGTGGTCGCCGAGGGCGTGGGGGCCGGCCTCGCCGGGCGCTCCGAGCTCGAGCTCACCAGCGCCCTGCCCTTCACGGTGGACACCCGCCTGCCCGACGCCCTGTCCTATGGCGACCGGCTGCTGCTCCCCGTGAGCGTGGGCTCCGCCATCGACGCCCCCCTCGACGTGGCCCTCACCACCAACATCACCGGCGCGGTGCACGTCGAGGCGCCGGCGCCGTCGCTGTCGCTCGCGGCCGGCCAGGACCGGACCGTCTTCGTCCCCCTGTTGGCCGAGGACGCCACGGGCCCCGTCACCGTGTCGCTCACCGCCGCGGCGGGCGGCCTGACCGACGCGGTCGAGCGTTCCTTCGTGGTGACCCCCCGGGGCTTCCCCCGCGCCTTCTCGGCGTCGGGCGACCTGTCGGACGACGTGGCCCACACCGTCGCCCTGGGCGAGGTGCTCGAGGGCACCCTGGTGGCCGACCTCGACCTGCACCCCGGCCCCCTGTCCACCCTCATCGACGGGCTCGACGGCCTGGTGCGCATGCCGGGCGGCTGCTTCGAGCAGACCAGCTCCACCAACTACCCCAACGTGCTCGTGCTCGACTACCTGCGCGCCCACGGTGTGAAGCCGCGCCTGCAGGTCGATCGCGAGCGGGTGCTGGCGGCCGGCTACGACCGGCTCTCCGGCTACCAGGTCGCGTCGGGCGGCTTCGAGACGTGGGGCAGCGGCCCCGGCAAGGAGGCGCTGTCGGCCTACGGGCTGCGCCAGTTCACCGCCATGAAGCGCGTCTTCGAGGGCGTGAGCGACGGCCTGTTGGGGCGCGACCGCCGCTACCTGCTGGAGCAGCGCGACGGAAAGGGCGGCTTCCGGGCCACCGGCAGCAGCGCCCATGGCTACGGCAGCGCGCCGGCCGAGACGCTGAACGCCTACATCACCTGGGCCCTGGTCACCTCCGGCTCGAAGGGCCTCGACGCCGAGCTGAAGCAGGCCCGCGCGCGGGCGAAGTCGAGCGATGACCCTTACATCTTGGCCCTGTCGGTGGCGACCCTGGCGCATGTGGGCGACGCCGGGGCCCGCCCCGCGGCGGCCCGGCTGGCTGACCTGCAGGGGCCCGACGGCGCCTTCTCCGGCGCCCAGACCAGCATCATGCGCTCTGGCGGACAGAACCTCACGGTGGAGACCACCGCGCTGGCCACCATGGCGCTGCTTCAGACCGGCGGCCACGGCGGCGCGGTGCGGGCGTCGGCCCGGTGGCTGCAGGCCCAGCGGCAGGGGGTGGGCACCTGGGGCTCCACCCAAGCCACGGTGCTGGCCCTCGAGGCGCTCACCCACGTGGCCCGCGCGTCGTCAGCCACCCGCTCGCCCGGCTCGGTGGCGGTCTTCGTGGACGGCGCCCCCGCCGGCCGCGCCACCTGGGGTCGCGGGCAGCGCGACACGGTGACCATCGACGGCCTGGCCGAGCACCTCGCCGGTCCGGGGCCCCACACGGTCACGCTCGACTTCGAGGGCCGCGAGCCCCTGCCCTACACCCTCGACCTGCGGTGGCGCGCCCGGGTGCCAGCCACCTCCGAGGCGGCGCCGGTGGCCCTGACCACCACCCTGGCCACCCCGCAGAGCGCGCTGGGGGAGACCGTTCGCCTGCACGCGGTCGTCGACAACCGCACCGACGCGGTGGTGCCCTCCCCCATCGCGCGCATCGGGCTGCCCGCCGGCCTCGCGGTGCAGACTTGGCAGCTCGAGGAGCTGAAGGAGCGCGGCCAGATCGCCTTCTGGGAGACCCGCTCGCGCGAGGTCACGCTGTACTGGGACGGCCTGCACGCCGGCGAGCAGCACGCGGTGGACCTCGACCTGGTGGCCTCGCTGCCGGGCAGCTTCGCCGGGCCCGCGTCGAGCGCCTACGCCTACTACGACGACACCCACAAGGCGTGGGCCCCCGAGCTCGAGGTGGCCATCGAGCCGTAGGCGGCGGTCGGTCGGGCCTCAAGTCGGGCGCGCCCCTGCCGATGGCGGGGGCGTCTGCCCATTGGAGTCCCCATGTCCCGCCTCGTCCCTGCCCTCTGCCTTGGCCTCCCGCTGCTCACCGCCTGCACCGGGGGGCTGGTCGACACCGAGGTGCGCCTGCGCCTCGACGACCCGACCGCCACGGGGTCGGGGCTCTCCGAGGCTGCGGCCTGCGGCGTCGATGCCGCCGCCTGCACCCCGACCGACCTGTCGGGGCGAATCTACTCGGGGGGCGCCATGTGGGGGGAGCTCGGCCCCGACGCCTGGGAGATCACGATGCTGGGCGCCACCGACGACGTCATCCTCGACCCGTCGGTGGACATGGGCGGCGAGCTGGCCTTCTCGCTGGTGGAGCAGACCGTGCTGGCGGGTCGATACGCCGCCCCCGACCCCGGCGACGAGGCCCGCCCGATCTCCCGCATGGAGTTCAACTTCGACTGGCTGGACGCCACGTTCACCCTGCCGGACGGCAGCCCGCTCGCGGGCGAGTGGGTGCTGCGCACGGTCTTCGTGGAGGAGGCCCACGCGCCCGACGTGCAGGGCGTCATGATGCAGGGCGACAAGCTCATCCGGCGGGCCGACGACGCCACCTTCTGGTGGTGCGACAAGGACGCCTGCAGCCCCGACGCCGGGGCCCTGGCCGCCGCCCCCATGTTCGAGCCGGCGCTCACCGACGCCCCCGCCGCCGGCGAGGGCAACCCGAACTACCGGTCCTTCGCCGTGCCCCTCTCCGAGCCCCTCTCGCTCACGGGCGACGCCCTGCGGCAGCCCGATGGAGCGTGGACCGCCGTCTTCGACATGACCGACGCGGTGTCGCTGTCGGTGCCGCCCGCCCACCTCGACGGCGCGGCTCAGCTGCTCGCGGCGGCCCACCTCGCCCTCGACGCCGACGCGGCCCCCATCTCGGTGTCGCTCGGCTTTGAGGCGGGAGAGTAGCGGCTACCAGCCCACCACGCGGAGCTCTCCCTGCACGCCGAGCCCGCCGTCGGGGGTGGGGGCGGGCATCAGCACGCCGGCCCAGTCCCCCGGCAGATCGGGCGCCCAGCGTCGACGGGGGGTCGAGGCCGAGGCTCGGGCGGAGCGGGGCCCGCGCTTCGCCTCGATGATCCCGCCGGTGACGAAGCCCAAGGTGGAGCCCACCAGCGCGCCGCGCGCGGCCATGGTGCCGTCGGTGCTGAAGAGCAGCGCCGTCATCGAGCCCAGGGTCGCGCCGCCCAGCCCGCCGAGCTGCGGGACGAGGGTGCGGCGCGGGTCGAGGTCGACCAGGGGCGAGACCAGCGCCACCCCGCCCACCAAGAAGGCGTCGGCGGTCAGCGTGCTGATCAGGATGAGGTCGGTGGAGTCGCCGGGCAGGTCGAGGGCCAGCGGCACCACGGCGCCGTGGTAGGCGCCCCAGGCCGTCGCCGAGGCCACGAAGCCCACGTCGGGGGCGGCGGGCGCCGCGAACGGGGCGATGGCGGTCGTCACCGCGCCGGTCGCGCCGGCGAGGGTGAGCGACAGGCCCGCGACCTGGTCGTTGGTGAGGCCGCCTCGGTTCGACGACCACGCGCCGATCGTGGCGCCCTCGATGGCCGCCAGCGGCACGGCGAAGCCCACCAGGGCGACGTCACCCGACTGCATGTCGAGCAGGTTCGCGGTCAGGCCGCCCGCGATGGAGCCGGCCACCCCGGTGGGCAGCATGGCCCCCAGGGCCTGATCGCCCGTGCCGCCGGCGAGCAGCGGGAGGCCCGCGCCCAGGCTGTTGCCCACGCCGGCCCCCCAGGCCGCGGTGGCGACCTCGCGGCCGGTCGGGTCGACCGCCGCGCCAAGGCCCAAGCCCGCGAGCCCGCCCGCGCTGAAGCCGAAGAGCCGGACGCCGTCGGTGTACGGCTGGTCGCCGATCTCGTTCGCCCAGTTGGTGATCCAGGCGCCCTGGACCGCCATCAGGCCGGCGAGCCCGAGGTCGGGGCCGGTCGCCTGCCACGGCTCGCGCACGAGGGCCGCGCCGCCCAGGCCCAAGGCGGCGCCTGCCAGCGCGCCCGCAGCCTGGGCCCGCGGCTGCGCCGACTCCCAGTAGGTGTACGACCCGGAAAATTCGTCCCGAATGGTGACCTCTTGGCGGCCGGACCACCGCGCCAGCGACAGGCCCACGCCGGCCCCCAAGGCGCCGGCGAGGCTCTGCTCGCGCACGTCGCGGGCGTCGACGTCGCGGTTCAACGCTTGCCGGCTGCCGGACACCACCCCGAAGGTCGCGCCGACCGCCCGCAGCGCCGCGGCGCCGCTCTGTTGGGCGCGGGTCGAGCCGCCGTTGGTCGCCACCGTGCCCAGGAGCGTGCCGGCCGTGATGCCCCACACGGCGTCGCTGCTGAAGCGCAGCCCCTGCCCGCGGGTGAGCGGGCGCGTGGTCGACCAGAGCCCGCCGAGCCCGCCGCCGACCCCCGCCCCACCCAGCGCGCCGATGCCGATGGCGGCGTCGGACTGCCCCCACACGCCCACCGACGACAGCACCACGCCACCGGCCGCCGCGCCGCCCACGATCACGATGGCCTTGGTGCCCCCGTCGGTGCGGCCCACCGGCGTGGCGCGCCCCTCGAGCAGCTCGGGGTAGTGGGCCTCGAGGGCCTCTCGGCCGGCCCGCTGCACGACGCCGGTGACCGACGGGGAGTCGAGGGCCGCGAGCAGCGCTTGGCCCGCCGCGGGGCGCCCCTGCGCTCCGAGGGCGCGCATGGCCGCCTCGCGCACCTCGGGGTCGCGACGAGCCGAGCCCGCGCTGGCCCCCCACCCGTCGGTCGCCATCTGGGAGAGCAGGTCGGTGCTCTCCGGCAGCGGGCTCTGGGCGAGCCCCTCGACCGCGGCGAGCCGGGCGCTCACCGCTTCGCTGCGGAGGCCCGCAGCCAGCGCCGCGAGGGCGTCGGGATCGCCGCTCTCGCCGAGGCGAACCGCGAGATCGCGCCGCTGGTCGTCGGGCGTGCGGGGGTCGCCCAGGCTGCCGGCCGCGGCCAACAGGGCCCGGGTGACCGCTTCGCGAGAGTCGGCCGTCTCAGCGGAGGATTCGGCGTCCGCCGCCCGCTGGAGGGCTGCCTCCAGCGCTGCCGCTCGCGCCGTATCTTCGGCAGCGTGAGCGCGGTCGTCGGCCGCCGTGTCGTCGGCCGCGTCGCCGTCGGGCGGCGCCGCTGGCTGGGCCCGGGCGACGGGACCGAGGTGGATCAGCGCGAAGGCAGCGGGGAGGAGCGGGATCATCGTGCGAGCCTATCACCCGTGCGCCGGTTGCACCCTCAGGGCTCTGGCCCCAGGTCGAAGGCGGCGATCTCCGGGGCCACCCCCATGCGCGGCGGCCACCCGGTGTGCCAGCCGCCGCGATGCACATAGGTGCGGGTCGCGCCGTCGATGAACCAGCCCTGGTCGCGCGCGCCGAGCAGGCTGAGCATGGTGGGACGCAGCCCCAGCGGCTCGGTGCCCACCTGCCCGCCGTGCGTGTGACCGCACAGCACCAGGTCGAAGCGTCCGGGCGGCACCCACGCCGACAGCCGCGGGTCGTGGGCGAGCAGCACCCGCAGGTGCGCGGCGGGGTCTGGAGGCAGCCCGGCGAGGGCCTCGGTCAGCCGGGCGCGGGCGTCTCGCCAGTGAAAGCCCACGCCGGCCACCTCCACCCGGACCCCCCGGAGGGTCAGCGAGACGGCCCGGTCGGCCAGCCAGGCCACGCCGCGCGCCTCGAACTCGGCCGCGAGCGTGTCGTGGATGGGCAGGTCGTGGTTGCCCGCGATGGCCAGGGTCGGCCGGGGCAGGCGGTCGAGGAAGCGCAGCAGCCACCCGTGCTCCCCCTCGGAGAAGGGCATCACGTGGTCGCCGGTGATCACCACGAGGTCGGGGTCGAGGGCGATCACCCGCGCCGCGACGGCGTCGAGGTCGGCGCCGGTCATGGTGGGGCTCGCGTGCAGGTCGGAGAGCTGCACGATGCGCAGTCGGCCGGGCAGGTCGGCCGG
>Ga0055584_100006329_pt1 | contig 11611 bp, 7 predicted proteins | sample OSDHelmetaG_FD_58716 | JGI IMG/M metagenome (GOLD analysis project Ga0055584, IMG submission 58716) | Pelagic marine sediment microbial communities from the LTER site Helgoland, North Sea, for post-phytoplankton bloom and carbon turnover... | ecosystem: Environmental > Aquatic > Marine >...
ACTCGTGTTATCTTGATCATAGTTACCATAATAATGACTCCACACATAAGAAGCATTAAAGTAAGTTCTATCACCAATATATTCAGCTTCTAAGCTCACTTCCCAGTACTTAGTAAAAGCATCATCGAGTTCAGCAATTACGTATGATGAACCACCGACCTCGGCGCGCATTGCATCTAAGTTTTCAATGTATAGACCTTTATCAGCAATGTGATCAGGTACGCCCCCAAATGGACTTTCATATTTACCTAAAAGGCGATCTGCATTGCCGGTATCTTCCCAAAAGTGACCGCCTTTACGATGACGAATATGACCACGTACATATAGGTTATTAGACATTGATTTAGTTGCACCAATGGTGAATTCATCAATACTACGAGGTGTCATACCTTCTTGGAAAAATTTACCAGAAGAACCAGCTCTTTCTGTAGATTCAATGAAATCACCATTTTCGTCAAAATCAACATTCAAGGTTGCACGGGTATTTCTTGCCCACGAAGCAGCACGTGCTAAAGATGAAGCTTCTGGGTTATATTTTGCGTAATTGATAAATACAGACGCATCTTCTTCATAATTCCAAGTCGCACCTAAACGCGGCTGAATCATATCTTTAAAGTCAACAGTATACATTTCATACTTTGCACCTGGTGCAAGTTCATAACCAGATACATTTGATGAATTTTTCTTAAGACCTTGACCATATAAAACATCTTTACTAATTAATACACCGACTTCAAAGATAAAATCACGGTATTCTATTGAGTCATTAATTTCAAAGTTAAAGCTTTCACTTGACGATACAATTTCAGGAACTGCTGAACCTGATGCGTCCTGCAAACTCATTTGTTGGGTAAGCGCACGATAATAAATTGGCGTACCATCAGTTGATAACTCTTCACCGCCAAAGTAACTTATACTACCCCAACCGTTAGAAGCTCGACTTAATTTCTCGGTTCCTTCTGACCACTTAAAACCAGCATGAATAGTATGGTATGTTGCGCCAAACTCTAATTCGTGCTCAATTGATATTTCAAAAACATCTCGGTAATAGTTTAATTCATCAATCGTTGAGCCTGAACCAATAGAACCGCCACCTGTTAATACACCCACATCATCAGTATAACCATATTGGTCAATTAACGTTTGAGCACCAGCTGTATCAAAATTAACATTGTCGGCTTCAAGGTTTGGTACTGTAAACAAACCAAGGCCATCTAAATTATTTAAATCTAATGAAGCACCTTTTATCGGATTAACATTTGATAATAAATTATCTGGAGTGCTACCACTTTCAAGAGAAAACTCACTGTATTGAAAGTTCAAGGTTGTCATATCATTAATAATATATGACCCTTCAAACGTTAAAATATCTTGATCGGCAACTGACCCCATTGAAGTACTATCTGCATCAAATGCCTCAATTGATTCACCTTTATTTTCTTTTTCTGAAGTACGGTAACTGAAGTTTAGTAATAAATCATCTATTGGTGCATAGGTTAATTTACCAAAGTATTCTTTACGTTCACTGCTATAGTCTTTTGTTTCACCATAAGCAGTTTCTTTATTTAAACGATCTTCTTCTGGTTGATAAAATGAACCATAAAAAAACAATTCATCTTCAATAATCGGACCACTTATAGTCCCGATTAACCAAGTTTTATCAGTATCATAGGATGTACCATCGATATCATCTTTATCAGAAACAAAGTTTTTATCTTGAATTTTGTACTCTAGGCTACCATGAAATTCATTGGTACCGGATTTAGAAATAGTATCAATTGAAAAACCACCTGAACGGTTAAAACCAATAGCTTTAGCACCACCACGGTCGACAGTTACACTCTGAACATCATGCGTAGATGGCTCTGATGCTAGCGTACCAAACATAGGTAATGATACATCAACGCCATCAAAACCATATTTATTATCACGGCCTGAACCACCTGCAGATGGACCTAGAACTGTATTTTCAGAATATTGTACCCCTGGAATAAGTTTCATTAAGTCACGATAATTCGTACCTATTGGTACACTTTCAACAACATCTGCACCAATAGAGTTAGTTAATGAAGAGTTACCTTCACGCACAATTGAAGACCCCGTAACGGTAATAACTTCAATACTTTTCTCAACAGGTTCAAGTAATAAATTTACTTTCGTTGATTGATCTAAGAATACTTCAACACTCATTCTACGCGTTGTACCGTCCGCAGAAATAAAAGTAAGTTCATAATTACCAGGAATCAACGCTGGTAAGCTGTAACTACCATCGGCGTTCGTTACTACAGAACGTGGTTTTGGCATATTTTCACTTGAAGCTATTACCGTAATACCGCCCACGGCAAGGTTTGAACTTTCGGTGGTGACATTCCCTTTAATGCTAGCAGACTGAGCAAATGTGGATACACCCAATCCCATCGCAATAACTAATGCTATTTTTGTTAATTTCATGTTTAATTTCTCCAACTTAATTATTATTAGAATTAAATACGCCTGTACTGCCATTTAAAAAAGATATTTCGTTTTAAAATCCGTTATCTTTTTAAACGTAGAATTTTCACTTATTAACATTAACTTATCACAACAGTGACAAAAGTAAATATTTTATTACAACAGATCAAATAAAAGGAAATATATTATTATTGTGGTTATTATCTTCAACCGACCTAATAACTAAATTAGTACCTGATTTAATTTTTTACTAGTAATTAGGAGTTATTAATTAAATAATAATATAAGTTTGAAAATAATTTATCACCGTAGGTAGTAATGTCAGCACTTCTTAAAATTAAAGCTATTCAAAAATCTCTTTCAGTAAGTGAGTTAAAGCTTGCTAATTTTGTCTTAAAATCATCAAGTGCCATTAGAAATCTATCTTCACAAGAACTAGCGAATGTGATTGGAATAAGCCAATCGAGTGTGGTTAAATTTACCCAAAAATTAGGCTATAAAGGTTATCCCGCTTTTAAAATGGCAATTATCGATGCTTTAAATAGTGAAACGAGTAGCGATCCAACACTGCACGGTGAAATTACATTAAGCTCCACCTTAACCCAAATCGCAGATATATTACTGAGCAGTAAAATGGCGGTACTTTCTGAAACCAAAGCCCTTAATGATCAAAAAGCCTTGGAAGACGCAGTAAAATTAATAACGTCAGCCAAACGTATTTTAATTTGTGGTTTAGGTGGTTCAGCTTTGGTAGGGAAAGACTTTTCATATAAATTACAAAAAATAGGTTTACATGCGTATGCAGAGCCCGATGGTCATGCACAATTAGCTTATGTATCAACGTTCAAAAAAAATGATTTGGTTTTTGCCATTAGTGAATCAGGGCAAACCAGTGAAATTAAGGCAGTTACTGCACAAGCAAAAGCCAATAAAAGTGCCATCATATCGTTAACAAAATATGGATATACCCCTGTTTCAGATAATGCAGATGTGAAACTTTATTCTATTGCCGAACAAGAATCAGTGCGCTTATCGTCTATTATTGCCAGAACCTCACAAGAGTTTATTATTGATATATTGTTCATTGCGCTAACACAAGCGTCCAGCCAGGGAAGAAAACTATTAGAAAAAAGTAATACGGCGGTAAAAGATTTCCGACAAGCATACAACTAACACTAAACAGATTAATTAGGGTAAATTAAATACTGACCACGTAACTGTTTAAAATTAGTTAACCCTGGTTGCCAACTCGCTTCTATTTGTTGAATACTATCTCCTGACTGAATACTCTTCCTTAATTTATCTGTACCTGCCAATTTATCCATAAATTCAGGGTGTTTGAAAAAAACTTTTTTATGTTTTTCGAAAATTTTATACCATTGTACTAGGGGTTGAAGATCTAGCCCATGTATCTTTGAACTTCTCAAATCTTGCCCTGTTAGTAAATTATTCATCAACTTAGGCTTAAGTGCACTCCCTTTCATTGAAATAGGGGTAAACTGAAAGTCCCCTATAAAGTGTTTGTTATGACCAATCACTTGAAACGGGAAATCTGTTCCACGACCAACACTAACGACAGTAGACTCAAAGAAAGTAAGCGATGGATAAAGTTGAATAGATTTATCATTAGGTAAATTAGGGCTAGGCTTAACAGGTAAAGAATATGAGCTATTTCGCGTATAGTTTTTTACCGCAACAACCTGTAAATCAAGTGTATTTTTACTGGCTAACCAGCCTTCCCCTTTTATCATTGTCGCGAGTTCTCCTAGTGTCATTCCGTGTAAAACAGGAATAGGGTGCATGCCCACAAATGATGAAAACTGAGCTAATAATATAGGGCCATTAACAAACTTGATATTAGGGTTAGGTCGATCAAAAACAATAAAACGTTTTCCAGCATCTGCAGCCGCTTCCATCATATAATGCATTGAACTTAAATAAGTATAGAAACGAACGCCAACATCTTGAATGTCAAAAATAATGACATCGAGTTGCTTAATAAGATCTTCAGGTGGTTTTTTATTTTTCCCATAAATAGAAATAACAGGAAGTTGCGTTAAAGGATCGATATTGTCTTTAACAAAGGATCCTGCATCATGATCGCCTCTAAAGCCATGCTCTGGCGCAAAAATATATTTAATATCGACATGTTTACTAAGCAGAAAATCTACGAGGTGCTGACCATCAACCATCGAGGTTTGATTTACGATCAAACCCACTTTTTCGCCCTGTAATAGTGGTAAAAATTCGGCAGATTGCTCAGCACCGACAATGATAGATTCAGCATAACTAGTAACACTCAGACTACTGATAACAATAAAAAGAATTCTAATAAAAAAAACATTGAGTGTTTTCATTTTATTTGATTTTTTGATTTGATTGAGTTATCGAACCATTTACCGCTGAGCGTAAAAAGCCCTGTTTGCTTGCTAATAATTCGGTCGCTTCCTCTACTGGTAGTCCTGTTAAAACCAATAAAATAGCAAGCTTCACATTATTACCTGCCTTGCTTAAAGCCACTGTTGCACTGTGAATATCACAAGCACTTGCTTGCATAACAATACGTACTGCTCTTGCCTTGAGCTTTTCATTGCTCGCATATACATCAACCATTAAATTCTCATAGCTTTTACCCATTTTAACCATACTTGCGGTGGTTAGCATATTAAGAATTAATTTTTGTGCCGTGCCTGACTTCAAGCGTGTAGAGCCTGTTAATGCTTCTGGACCTACTTCAGCGCAAATAGCGATATCAGATTCTATAAGTAATTCAGAGCCTGAATTACAAGAAACACCTATTGCAATCGCACCTACTTGTTTTGCGTACTGTAATGCTGAAATTGTGTAAGGTGTGCGTCCACTTGCCGCAATCCCTACCACAACATCATTTTTACCTACATCGCATGCTTTTAGCTCTTCAATAGCCAGTAGAGAATCATCTTCAGCACCTTCTACCGCTTTATACATAGCACTTTTCCCCCCCGCTATTAAGGCAATAATTTGGTGTTCCGAAACGCTAAACGTGGGTGGGCATTCAACGGCGTCTAAAACACCTAAACGGCCACTGGTTCCTGCACCTACGTAAAAAAGTCTTCCTCCTCGATTAAAAGCAGAAATGATTGCTTCTACTGCTAATGTAATGTCAGGGATGGCTTTTTGAACAACATATGCTACTTTTTGATCTTCTTTGTTTAATGCCATTAACAGGTTTTGGGTATCTAATAAATCTAAATCCATTGTATCTGGATTGCGCCCTTCAGACGACATTAATTGCAGATCATCAACCAACTGAGATTGTTGCTGATTTAATTTAATTTCCATTTGTAGAACGCCTTATAATTTTATTCTGTGTTAATTTTTTAGCCAATAAGCAAGCACCATCTAATGCGTTTCCTTTGGCTTTAACTAACGTTTTTTTTATTTCTGGGTTTAAAAAAGGTATGGTTGATACAGATAAACCGCCAAGTAATACAACCGGTAAATGCATGTTTGACCGCGTTTTTTTTATGAGATTTTCCACATGACCAATATGCTTAACTAGAATTTTTTTCGCAACATCACAGGTTTCATGATATTCAAAAATTAAAGGAGCTAACAATGCAAATTCAGCTGGTTTAGCCGTTGTTGACCAAGCTAAAACACCTGTTGCATCTACATTTAATATCTTCACAATGTTATGTGCGAGTAAACTATCAACTTCACCGAAATCATCTATCTCAGATAATACAGCTTTGATAGCTAATACCCCCATTTTTGCACCACTGCCTTCATCTCCAACATTAAAGCCCCAGCCACCTTTTTGAATCTCTTTTCCATCTTGTGTTAATGCTGCGCCTACCGAGCCTGTGCCGATAGCGATCACGACAATAGGTTCACCTGCATTCGCACCGTATAACGACGTTTTAGCATCGGTAAAAACGTTAACATTTTTATGCTTTGCTAGAAGGTGCTGTTGAAACTCAAAGGCTTTTTCTTTATTGCCCGCGCCAGCCAGCCCTAATACAAGCGTAATATCAGCACGCAGGCAATTCGCTTGTACGCACAAACGTTCAATTAATACCTCACATTGATGTAACGCAGCATTAAAATCATTGGTTAATGATGCTGGACCACCAATCGCTTGCCATTGTTGTCCTGTTTGTAAATTCTCAAGCCGCGCTATGGTTTTTGTACCGCCGCCATCAACCCCTAAAAAGTATTGGTTTTTGTCTATTATATTATTCATGTTATGCGACTTTGTAAGCCGTGCCCTCGTTTTCATTTTTCTTATTACGACCTAACATACAGACGAATAAAGAAATACCTGAGCCTATACATAGCTGCCAAGTAAAGCCTAAATCAAATATCCACGCTTGCGGCAGAAATATTGACATAACATAAGGTTGAAAGAATAATGTTACCAAAAAACCGATGGCTAGCGCCCAAAAAACAGAATGTGCATTACCACGTTTAGTAAATAACGCCGTAAAATAAACCCCCAATAGACCACTATAAGAGAATACCATCACGCTGAGTGCAAATTTTAATAACGGCATATCGGTATATCGTTGCCAATAAAAACAAAGAATCGCCATTAAACAAAGCGCACCTGCAACAACGATCATACCAACTTGCCCTGCTTTTACATAATGTGACTCAGCCAAGGATATATTATTTTTTTCTTTAAAAGGGCGGTATAGATCGTTCACAATAACTGACGACATAGAGTTTAGCCCCGAATTCAATGTTGATAAAGCCGCAGCAATAATGCCAATAGTGACTAATCCACGTACACCTGAAGGAATTTCATTAAGCACGTAATACATAAAAATGGTAATTTTTTCTCCCTGAAAGCTTTGAATAAGCTCTGCCCCTGATGCTATTTGCATGATGTCTGGACGTTGATACAAGATAAAAAGAAGTAATCCTATTACAATGAATAGCAACATCACAGGAATAACGAGTAAAACTGACAGCAGCATGGCTTTGTTCGCTTCTTTTGCGTTTTTACACGTTAAAATACGTTGAGTCATATCTTGGTCTAAGCCAAATGCCGCAAAATTTAATAGCATAAACCCTGTTATTGCTGACCAAAAATTAAAAACGCCTGCCGATGAAAAGTCCCAATCAAATTTGAAAAGCGCTAATTTAGATGCTTGGTTAGGCGCTGGATTTTGTAACACTTCAATAATTTGCGAAAAACTTGCAGGTATTGTGGTATATAAAAAATAAATGACAAAAACCGCAGCGCTTACATAAACAACACACTGAATAACATCACTATAAATAACCGTTCTTATGCCACTGAACACAGTATAAAGTAAACCAACTAACGTTAGAATAATCGTTGCCATAATAACGTTTTCAGCATCTATATTACCAAAGAGAATCATCGCCACTGCTAACGCGGCCATATAAAGTCTGGCACCACTAGCAAAAATACGACCAAATAAATACATGATGCCCGCCTGTTTTTTAGCCGAACTGCCCATGCGTTTTTCGAGTAATTCATACACGGTAAACACTTTTTGCTGATAAAATTTAGGCACTAAAAATAATGTCACTAATACCGCAGCGATAATAGCGCCAATATTAGTAGCTAGATACGATAAATCGCCTTGATAACCTTGATCAGGCCCACCTAAAAATGTTGCCGCAGACTGTGACGTCGCTAAAATTGAGATAGCAACCATCCACGTAGGAATAGTATTTCCTCCAAGAAAGAAATCTTGGGTATTCTTTGATTTTTTACGATTAAAATAAATACCTGAGCCTAATAGCATCGCGCCATACAAACTAAAAACTAACCAATCTAAACCTGAATATAATGTGCTCATATACTTCTCAAAATCTCATTTTGCTTACGTTCAGGAATAAATTATTCAAAGATTAACGCAAGTATTTAATTAAATACAGAAAAAATTTAATGACCTAAAACGTTAAATACAGAAAATTGAATAAAATAACAATTAACCCTTGGGTCTTCATTCGTGACTTAAAGTTCAACCAAGCCATTGATTGATACTATCCCTAAACCAGGTGATTTACTGAGTCTAATGATCGACTTATCAAAAGATACACCTCCTACAACAGGATCAAACGTACCTAAAGCGGGTCCATCTAAGTCTATTTTAGTAATAATATCTGACTTTGCTACCGCTAAATGGGCAGCGGCAGAGACACCAATACTTCCCTCTAACATACAACCAATCATACATTCCACTTGAAAGACTTTAGCGATATCAGCAATTTTAATAGCATTAGAAATGCCCCCTGTTTTCATTAACTTAATATTAATTATATCAACCGAGTGGCTTGTGATCAGATCAATCACTTGTTTAGGAGAAAATGCACTTTCGTCTGCCATTATTGGGGTATGTACGCGATCTGAAATATACTTTAACCCCGCGATATCATCTGCCCTCACGGGTTGTTCAATTAACTCTAATTGAATCCCAATACGTTCAAAGTAATTAGCGGCATAAACCGTTTGTTTAGCGCTCCACCCTTGGTTGACATCAAGTCTTATCAGTACGTCATTATTAACAGCGGCATGAATCGCTTTCACTCTTTCAATATCTTCTTTAATATCAGTACCAATTTTCACTTTTAAGATGTTGAAGCCGTCATCTATCGCTTTAATTGAATCGCTCACCATTTTATCGATACTATCAACACTAATAGTAATATCTGTTTTTAGGGTGCTGTCTCCTCCGCCTAATAGCTGATAGAGAGGAGCATTATGAAATTTTCCCCAAAGGTCATAAATAGCTAACTCTACAGCAGCTTTAGCACTGGTATTATTTACCATTGAGGATTGAATTACCTGAATAATACTATTTAAATTCTCAACGTCCATGCCGCGTAATTTAGGTAATAAAACAGTATTGATGGCAGCGATTATACCGCCGTGGGTATCGCCCGTAATTACTGGCGTTGCTGGTGCAGAGCCATAACCTACCTGCCCTGCATCAGTTTCAATAATAACAACCAAGTCTTCAATGTTTTCTACCGTTCTCATCGCCGTTTTAAACGGCGTGATCAATGGCACACTTAACTTAGCGAATCGGATATTTGTAATGTTCATTTTACTACCTTATACCTTGAGGAAAATACTACAGCTCACACGTTGAATTGTTTTAGTTAAGTCTGATCTTTTTAATATTATATATTTTATCAACGTAGCTTTTCGTTTCAGATAAATATAACGGGAGTAAAGGCGTTACGGATACACCATTGAGCGTACCTTGATAATACTTTTTGTCCTCGGTGTAATAAGACAACCCTTTTACATCATGAATAATATAAGGTTCACCATTATCATTACCTAAATACATAACAACATGACCTGGAATATAAACTAAATCGCCGATTTCTAATTGCTTAATAGCATTCAATTTATCTTGCTTATTAGATTCCGCGGTAAAATTAATATTTTTTCCGTAGCTTGCTTTGCCTTGCTGACCTGAATTTCGTGGCATTAATAAACCAAAGGTTTTGTATATTTCACCAACAAACCCAGTACAATCACGGCCATTATAATCATGACCCCAACCATAACGTTCACCTAAAAATTTAAAACCTTGTTTAATAATATTGTTTTTAGTGAACGACAAGTATCCAACATGTGTGTCTTGGCTTTTGGCTATCATCGCAGGTTGAAAAGCTAACAGACCGTGACTTGTTCTTGTGGGGAGTTGCACAATATAAGACGCAAAAGGGTTTTGCTCATAGAGATTAGTAGAATATTCTTGCTTATTTATTAACGGTAATTTGACCCCCATATCCAATTGAATTTCAGACACTTCAGGCTTGTTAGGAACAAAATTAGTGAAAACCTTATCGCCTGTTACCATTAAAAAATTCGGTTGTTCCATAAAGTGAGTAATGGTTGTTTTATCGCCTATGGCTATCTCTGTTTGTCGTACCCAAGCCAGGTAATTATAGGACTGAACTAAGTACCATTTTTTATCTTTACTTTCATGTAATACGGCAACAGATTCCCCTGGGAATACCGCTGTTTCTTGAAATCTATCAAGATCAGTATCCATACCACTATTAAAGACTCTATCGTTAGTAGGAAAAGTGCGTAAAGCAGCACGATTAACCACTAGCCCCCAACGAACTACATTTTGCTTAAGTACAGCAGATAAATTTGCATTATCGGTATAAAGGTTAAATTCTTTTTCAGTCAATTGATGACCGTCAGAATAAAATCGGTCACTACTCGGTACGCTGCTAATACTATTGATAAATTCAATTAATTGGCTTTTCGTTAACTCGCTTGGCATTGCTAATGGATCAACAACGTGCACATTACTTATTTTAACTTGTTGATTAAATTCATCAATACTATTTTTATCAATTAACACGTCTTGACCTTTTGACCGCTGTTGCTCAAATAAATCAACCCAATAACGACTTTTTAACTGTGCTTCATTCACCTTGATAACATCTGATATTGGATCAGCGTCTTCTGCTGCGACTAGAGAATAAAAATTCATTTGTATTAATATTAGTAATACACATGAAACAAAAAATTTAACTGTCATTTAAAATCCTTAGTAACCATTAAAATGCGCGATACTGACTTATTAAAATAATCGCTTATATTGTAATAGGTAAGTGCCCAGTAGCCTTTATTTTCCCTGTAATTACTTGTGTTAACCCTGTAAATACAGCCCCCGTATATTCTGACTCATTTATTTCATAAGTATTGCCATCAAAACACGCCAATACCCAATCTGCTGTATCAGTAAATGGTTGTAACTGATAAGGCGCCTTAAGTGAGATGTAAATAGTCGCTATTTGCTTTTGTTTTGCATATGCTAAAGCACTTAATGCTTTATCAGCACCGCTTTTATCATTAACGATACTTTTGTTAGCTAAATCGCCAGTCTGCCCCATTTCAACCGCCGTTTTTTGGCTATCATTCGCTACAATAACAAGATCATTTGACTTAATTTTATCAAACATTAACGCCGGATCACTATCCGCTAAACTTGACGTAGAAATTGACCAAGTTTTTCCACCACGATTTAAAGACGATTGACTCAACGCAAAGGCCATTGCCTGCGATTGTGAGTTTTTAGGGAAAATAATATGAATGTTTTTAATCGTTGGTAAGCGTTTAACGAATGCTGTATTAGGTTTTATTTCAACGATAGACTGCTGCACAAGT
>Ga0055584_100006330_pt1 | contig 11610 bp, 14 predicted proteins | sample OSDHelmetaG_FD_58716 | JGI IMG/M metagenome (GOLD analysis project Ga0055584, IMG submission 58716) | Pelagic marine sediment microbial communities from the LTER site Helgoland, North Sea, for post-phytoplankton bloom and carbon turnover... | ecosystem: Environmental > Aquatic > Marine >...
TTTTAAAAGATAAAGGAGTAAAAAGAAAAGACATAAATAATAAATCTGGATTTTGGGGGGCAAATGATAATAGACACTATGTCTATTATTATGAAGGGGATGAGGATAATTATTTTGAATTAAAGTCTGATAAGATGCGTAAGCTTGAAGATGATTTTAATAAAAATATTCTGTCAATTGATAGTAACCCATACAATCAAGCCTGGCAAAATGTAGTTTTTCAGGCAATGATCTCAACTTGTGTCGCGGTGTTTTTAACTCTTTTAGTAGTTTATGTCTCACCTTATGATTTCAGTTTTTTAGGGCTAATTCTTATCATTTCTTTGTTGGCATTAATAATCATGAGAATCTTAAATACTTATATATTTAAATCAGCTAAACAGATGCTTTACCAAAGTTATGCCGGAGTAGTAATTTTCGTTCTTTATTTGATTTATGACTTTGACAGATTAGAAAAGGCAAACGCAAACGGAGATGCGTCTTGGGATACGGCAATAAATATTGCTGTTAGTCTATACCTAGATATAATAAATCTGTTTATTGAGTTGCTGATAGCAATGAGTGAGAACCAATAAAAAAGGGCATTATAAAAACGCCCCTTCAATATTATCAAAAGTAATATTATTTAACCATGTCTTGGTACTTATAGTAGTCACCAACTGGATACATAACATGAGCATAAGGAGTACCAGCAAACATTACATAAGGTTCGCCAGAATTAAAATCTGAAGTCATACCATCTAAAGATGTTGGATCTTTTGGCATCCTCATAAGATGAGGTCCAGACTCAATCCAGTGTCCTTCAGCGGCATCTTCTTTGTTAAACACCCAAGCCTTAGTATTATCCTCACCCATATCACCATGTAACATCCAAGCATATCCATCTTTCTCCATGTCCACTCCAGGTTCAGTTCCTGCAAAATATGCAGTTACCCACTTAAAGAATTCAGCATCACCACAAGCAGCCATAGCCTCATGTGCGTCTACCCATCCATTTTCAGGGTCTGACATTCCTCTTGGATTTGCTGGTAGACATGTCCAGCCATTTGTTCCCTCTCTCAATAAGTTCCCTCCAGGTCCATCATATACTGCTGCTCCCTCGGCAATAAACTCAGGAGCGGCTGTAGAATAGGCCCAAACTTGCCACTCTACACTTGTATGTGGCCCATCAGGCTCCCCACTCATATTTGCCATATCCATTCCTGAATCAGCATTATTAGTAGGAGCGCTACATCCTGCCATATAAATAATAGCAGAAATCATAATTAAAAAGTTTTTCATATTGTTTTTTAAAATTTAATAATAAGACAATTTAATTAAATAATAAAAAAGTGTAAATATTAAGCTGATATAATTTTTTATCCTGAACACTCACCATCAGTCCAAGATGTGATGCCCGCTCTCTCGGCATAACAAGAATTAGAATAAGTATTATTATCACAGCCACAGACAGGTTCATATTGTTCAGTACATACTCTACCATCTAAAACATCAGATTTACAAGGAGAGGTGTTGCTCTCTTCACAGCTGAAGAAAACAAAAGAAAAAAGAAATAGTAGTAGTTTTTTCATATTTATTCAATTTTAAAATTAGTTACATAATATCCAATCTCCTCATCCGCAATCATCTCATCCATATCAAAATAAATATCTATAGGGTAGCCAAATGATTGATCAAATTTTATTGAATGACTAAAGGGATTATCTTCTAATTTAGATTCTATAATATTGAATAGTTCCTCTATTGTTTTCACATCCCAATACTCATTTTCTAACTGTTCAGAAGTCACGGATTTACCGTTTACCTTTTTTATTTTATTATTTATAACCTTTATCTCATTTGGGTCTCCTCTACCTATACAATAACAAGACACATAAAGAGAATATGAATAAGAGTTAATTTCTGAATCATTCCACTTTTTTAAGGCAGTTGATAACTCCATTTCAATTGGATTCGGTGTTATAGAGTCTTCGGATGAACAAGCTATAGTAAATAATATAATTAATATTTTAAATAAGTATTTCATCTATCGTACATATTTAACGCAAGTATACTTTATATATTTTATTTAATTTTAGATCAAAATATCACCTGACATATCACTTGGAATATCTATATCCATAATTTTAAGAACTGTAGGAGCAATATCACCAAGTTTTCCGTCTATTGGGCTAAAATTTTTGTCCGAAATTATAACAAAAGGGACTAGGTTAGTCGTATGATATGTGTGAGGAGAACCATCATCATTTATCATTTTTTCAGCGTTACCATGATCAGAAGTGACAAGTATTGTATAACCTGTTTTTTTTGCTATCGTAACAATTTTAGATACTTGGTAATCAACAACTTCACAAGCTTTAACAGCAGCGTCAAAATCTCCAGTATGACCAACCATATCAGGATTAGCAAAATTTAAACATGCAAAGTCAAAAGTTTCTTTTTCTATTTCTCTAATAAAATTTTTAGACAATTCTTTAGCACTCATTTCAGGCTGAAGATCATAGGTTGCTACATCTGGAGATTTACACAATATCCTGCTCTCTAAATCAAACTCTTTCTCTCTTCCTCCTGAAAAGAAAAATGTCACATGAGGATATTTTTCAGTCTCTGCTATTCTAAGTTGCTTTTTTGAATTATTACACAATACTTCTCCCAGTGTGTTTTTAATATTTTCCTTATCAAATAAAACATTAACATTTTTAAATTCTTTTTGGTAGTTAGTCATTGTTAAATATCTCAATCTCAGCTTTTCCATCTCGAGTTTTTTATTGTCTTCCTGAGTCAATACTTTTGATATTTGCCTCATCCTATCTGACCTATAATTAAAAGAAAACAACACATCACCATCACTTATTAAGCCTTCTGGTTCGCCTTTACTATTAAGGCAAACTATCGGTTTTATAAATTCATCAGTTATACCCTTAGAATAAGATTCTTTAATTGTAGATAACACATTTTCTGACATAACTCCAGTCCCATTCACCATTACATCGTAAGTGAGTTTTATTCTTTCCCACCTGTTATCTCTGTCCATAGAATAATATCTTCCTGATATAGAGGCCAATGAAATATTTGAATTTTCTATAAACCTTAATAATTCTGATAAATCATTATACCCTTCATTTGGGCTACAATCTCTTCCATCTGTAAAAAGATGTAAAAAAATATTTTCAAGTTTTGATTTTTTTAAAAAATCTAATATTAAGTATAAATGATCAGAATGTGAGTGAACTCCTCCTTTAGAAAAAAGTCCCATAATATGAAAAGCTTTTTTATTATCCTTTGAATAATTGACCGCATCAATAAAATCTGATTTATTTTTAATTCCTCCCTTTTGTAGAGCTTTATTAAGCTTTATTAAATCTTGATCAACAACTCTACCTGCTCCTATATTCATATGGCCTACTTCTGAATTACCCATCTGCCCTTTTGGAAGACCTACATTAACACCAGATGCTTCAAGTTTAGAATTAGGATATTTTTTTAAAATTTTATCATAAAATGGAGTTTTTGCTTCATAGACTGCCGACTCCTCTGAGAGGTTGCCTATACCCCATCCATCCATAATGATAAGAATCACCTTTCTGCTCATAAGTGTAAAAATAATTATTGATTTTTAGGTATTTATGTTATTTTTCAAAAGATTTATGAGCTCATTAAAAATAATCTTTTTAATATCAACAATAATACTTGCTAAACAAGAGTCTCTAGATAATCTAATACTAAGTCTAGAAATCAAAAACGGAGAAGAAATAACAAGATATTTTGACTCAAAAAGCGAGATAATAATTGACAACATATCATATAAAGGAAATCGATACCAACAATCAAAAATTTTAGATGAATTCTATATTGACAATAACATAAATAAATTTAATATTATTCATCAGGGTGATTCTGAAAATAATATAATTTATATCCTTGCTGAGTATTCCTCGAATAACGATCTTTACAAGGTATTATTGATATTAAAAAATATAAATAAAAACTATACTATTGAAAAATTTAAAATAGATACAGTATCATGATAGTAAGAACAAAAAAATTTCAGATGAATAAAAGTGATTATATAAAAAAAGGTTTCTTCAACCTTATATTAGAACAGTGGTGGGTCCTGTTAATTTACTTTGCAATATGTTCTATGAATTTCATCATTCCTTCTGTATGGTGGATAATTGGAGGTACGATTGCTCTTTTCTTATATCTAATTTTTTGGCTTATTCAGTTTTTTGGTGTTACCCAAGTCGAGCAAAGCAGTTACATGTTTGATAAATTATCATATGAAATTTCCAGTACTCAAATTATGATGAAATTAAATAATAAACAAGGGATGCCAATTAAATGGGATACCATTAAAAAAGTTAAAATTCAGAAAGACGGATTTCTATTTAAACTAAATATTGTACAGTTTATAATATTTCCTTTTAAGGTTTTTAATAATGAAAATGAGATTAGGTTTCTTAAAAGTATCTTAAACAGAAAAGGATATGTCTGATCATTCTAAAGACCAGGCATTACAAATAGGAATGAAATTTTGTGGTTACAGAGAAAGATCTGTAAAAGAAGTTAAAGACAGGTTATCAAAAAAAGACTTTGATTATAATATCATTAAAGCAACAATAAAAAAACTGCAAGATTTAGGCTTTTTGGATAACATTAGATTTTCTAAATCTTTCTCTAGAGGTAAAAATAATAATAATAGATGGGGTAAAAATAAAATAAAATACCAACTTAAATCCAAAGGGTTATCAGATGAGGAAATTGGAATTGGAATTAATAGCATAAAAGAAGATAATTACATTAATGTGCTTAAAAAAAACATTGAATTATATAATAAAAAATTAAAAATACCAGACAGAAATAAACTCATCTCACACCTTATATATAAAGGCTACGAGATGGATATAATTTTAAAAACTATCTAGAAGCAGACCTTATCAAATAAATATAATTAGAAAACATCCTTAGCAACATACCTAAAACAAAAAGTATTAAGATGTCATTTAAGTTTTGAGGCAAGAAATTCCAAAGAATTAATAAGGAAAATAAAACAGCAGAATTAATTATAGTATACCACCTTGTTAAGTTTGACTTAAAATTGAAAATAAGTAAAAAAGAAAAAATTAAATTAAAAGGAACAGCCCATATTAAATTATAATTGAAAGAGGATAAATGATCTGTAAAAAACCATAAATAAATTAGTAAAGTGCCAATTACTCCAGATATAAAAAAAACTGTAAAATCAAAATAAATATATAAGAGACTATATTTAATTTGTCTAAAAGATAAAAAAACACATGCTATCAAAAATAATAAAAATACATACTGAGGTTGGAAAATATTTTTATTTATTAATGGAGAATTTGAATTGATAATATTTGTTTTTGAAATGAGATTAATATTACCATCAAGAAATGAGTCTTCAAGATTACTAAATAAATACTCGGGCAGAAACATCTCTTCAGAATAACTTGCTTCTTTATCAATTTCTAAACCTAAACAAATATCAATACCTAGATCACCCCATTTATTATTTTTAAGGTATTTATCCATTAAAGCTCTAATTGTTTTATTATCACTTTTATATTTGAATGTAATTCTTTCTCCATATACTGTAACTAGTATATCTCTAATTTTAGTGGCACAATTATTATATACATAATTATACAAATAGGTTCTGTTTTCAGGCCTAATATTTTGCTCTAAATAATTGAATAATATTATTTTCTCAGAATCATTTAAGTTAAGGACTTGTTCCTTAACATATCTTTTTTGATTAGTATAAAAACTCTCTACCGTCTGATAATTATACTTTCCAACCATGTATAATAGTCTACCATTTAAGAAGTTTAAATAAAAATTTGGTTGATCAAAATCAAAAATTCCGTAGTTATAAAATAAATCTATATTATTTAATTTATCTCTATACCGTATTCCACTATGCCCAAAAGCACTGTATAATTCATCTTCATATGGACCAATCGTAATAACAGAAAACTCAATGTTATCATCTCCCTTTATTGTAAAGGAAAAGAAAAACATAAAACTAAAAATTAGAACGTAAAATTTATTTTCCATCTATTATAACTACAATTTCTCCTTTAATATTTTTATTGTCTAACTGAGATATTAACTCAGAAATAGTACCTCTTAAATTTTCCTGATATATTTTAGAAATTTCTCTTGAAATCGATATTTTTCTGTCTCCACCTATAACTTCTTGAAGTTCTTTCATTAGTCTGATTAATCTTTTAGGAGACTCATATAAAATAATTGACCTTGCTTCTTCTTTAAAATTTTTCAGTCTCTTCGCTCTTCCTTTTTTGGAAGGGATAAACCCCTCAAAGACAAATCTTTCAGAAGATAACCCTGAATTTACTAAAGCAGGTACAAGTGCTGTTGGGCCTGGCAAACAATTAATTTCAATACCTTTTTTTATAGATTCTCTAACTATTAAAAAGCCCGGATCTGATATAGAAGGTGTTCCTGCATCTGAAATCAATGATATTTTTTTTCCAGACAGAATTTGGTTAATATGTTTGTTAACCGTTTTATGCTCATTGAAAGAATGGAAAGAAACTAAAGGAACTTCGATATCATATTTTAAAAGTAATTTCTTTGAGACTCGAGTATCTTCACATAGTATATAATCTGAATTTTTTAAGGTTTTAACTGACCTAAAAGTTATGTCTTCAAGGTTACCAATAGGAGTAGGGACTATATTTAATGTCAGTTTATCGATCATAAAATTTTATCTATCTCCTTAGCTAAATTATAATCCTTAGATGTTATCTGATTTTCTTTATCATGAGTACATAAGTCAATAATAACTTTATTATAGATGTTATAAATCTCAGGATGATGATTATTTTTCTCAGATACTATTGAAACTTTAGTTATAAATGCAGCAGCCTCTATAAAGTCCTTAAATTTAAATTCTTTTCGAAGTTTATTATTTGACTGTTTCCACATAATTATAAAGAAATAACACCTTTTATTTTAGAAGCTTTTTCATAAATATAAAGTATTTCAGAAGAATTTTTAACAACATGTGTCAAAGTGATAGAAGTATACTTACCGTTTTTAGAAGTTCTCTCGATTCTTTTGGCATCAGGAATAAGATTAAAAATTTTCTCTTTGGAATTAGATAAAATTATGAACTTAAAGTTATAATCACACGGAAAATTATACTCTTCATCAAGAGAATTCTTAAAACTATTAGAGTTTAACATTTATTAAAAGAACTTATATCTGAAATCCTCAATATTTGAAAACTTCTTAATTGCCTGATCAATTTTAAGAGATGAAGTGAACTTATTAGCTTGTAATAAAGAAATACCATAATCAGAGTAATTACTTAAAGGATCTACAATATTTTTTTCATTAAGCTTAAGTATAATAACTCCATCATCAATTTTAATTGGCTTTGTTAATTCATTTTCCTGCATTGAAAAGGCAACACCAATAGCTTCTGGTGCAAATCCGACATTTTGTATAGAATTAGTGTTAAAATCTAAATCAGACATCTCAAATATTTCACCATAGTCTAAACTTGATTTTAGATCTTCAAGAGTAGAATATCCTGTAACTTTTTCTGAAACATATTCATACTTCTTTTCATCAATTATACTTTTCCTAATGGAATTCTCTACATCAGTTATTTTTTTTGTGCCTTCCTCTTTAATTTCAGATAAATGAGTCACTATATAACCCTCATCCAACTCTATTATGTCAGAGATATCGTTGTTATATCTAGAATCATCATATGACCAAAGAACTACACTTCTTGCATTATCTACTTCTGATAAATTTGATGCGTTTTTATCTATTTCAATTTCAGTTGAAATCTTAAATCCATTTTCTAAAGCAAAATCTTTAAATGAGATGCTTGAAGACATAGCATCAATTTTAAACATTTCGGCATTTCTATAAATATTGTTTCTAGTATTATCACTTGGAATAATTTCTTTTAAAATTGTAGTTACCATATATGATTTTTTTGTTTTAGGCTGAGTTACATATATAATATGAAAGCCGAAATCTGATTCTACAATTCTAGGTATTAATCCAGATCTTGATCTAGAAAAAACAGCGTCTTCAAAGGGTTTTACCATTCTACCTTCACTGAACCAACCAAGGTCACCCCCAGCTGAAGCTGATCCATCCTGACTATAAGTTCTTGCTGTCTCGTCAAAGTCACTTCCACTTCTAAGAAGCGATAATATTCTTGATGCCTCTGATCGAACCGAACTTTTATCGTCTTCTGTAAATCTTAATAAGATGTGTTTTGCTCTAGCTTTAAACTCTTTATCTTCAGCTATATCAGATAACTTATAAACTACAATCCCACCATCTTTAAACTGATAATCAGAAATATATCCTTTTTCTTTATCAACTAATTCAACTGGGAGCTCGTCAATATTAAAACTCATATATGGATTAAACCCATCAGAATTCAAAAGAGCAAAAGTTGAGTCATTTATTTGCCCTGATTCTAAACTAGAGATAACATCTTCAATTTCATTAGTATAAAAAACTGAATCATCTTTAGAAGGCTCTAAGGGAAAGTATAGATAGTCTATTGATCTAGATTCTTCTTGTTGATATTCATCTTTTTTATTATTTAAAAACCTTTTCATCTCATTATTAGAGATCTCAAATAAAGAATCTGGAATCTTGTAAAATGGAACAAAATAGTAAGATAGGTTTACAGTATTAGATAACTTATAATATTCAGATTTAGATTGTAAAGTATTTATATTAGTTGTTAAACTAAGTAGATTATCATACTTTGTTCTAAGTCTCATTGGCTTTAAGTTTGATTCAAATGAGAACCATGCCTGCTGTTGATTAACTGGTTGATTTGATAAATTCTGTAAATAACCAATTACATTATCTACATTAAATGCTCCAGAATTTGGATCTGTAAAAGCTTCTAGAATCATTGGATGAATATTATCACCTTGAACCATATCTACAGATTCTCTATCAGAAACAGATAACCCAAGGGAGTTATACTGTTCTACATAGCTAATATCATTTATCAATTTTTCCCATGCTTGATCTCGAATACCTGATAACTCTTGATTATTAGGAGACCTCCCATTATTTAATGAAAAATTATATGATAACTGTTCAAATATTGCATTAAACTGAATCATATCAATATCCTCACCATTAATTTCTCCAACAATGTTTTGATTTTGATTGCCTAATGAACTGTTTGGGCCTAGAATATCACCTAATACAAATGCAGCAATAGAGAAACCTATTACTACAATTAGAAATTTTCCCCCCTTATCTCTTAAAGTACTTATTATTGCCATAATATATATTTGGAAGCCAAAATTAATTTTTTATAACTAATTATTTACATTCTTTCTAAAAAAAACACTGTTTATCTTATTATTATTTTTTGTGAGGATTTTAATTGTAAAATCATTATAGGTCAAAATTTCATTTTTTTTTGGGATATTTTTATTTGAACTTAGTATAAACCCTCCTAAAGTATCGTATTCTCCTCTAGGAATATTTAAACTATATTTTGAATTAAGGTAGTCAATTTCAAGTCTAGCACTCAAATTGAAAGAGTTCTCATCTACTTTATCTTGCAAATAAATTTTATCGTCAAACTCATCAATTATTTCACCAAAAATTTCTTCTATTATATCCTCTAAAGTAATTATACCGGAAGTACCACCATACTCATCTATTACTATTGCTATATTGATTTGTTCAGAAATAAATTTGAAAAGTAAATCATTTGCAAGATTTGTTTCATTCACAAAATTTATAGGCTTTATTATATTACTTATTTTCTTAGGATTATTAAATAGAGATAATCCATGACAATAACCAATTATCTTATCTATAGAAGATTCATATACAATAATTTTAGTATGTCCAGATTCTTCTATAATTTTTTTTAAATTAGAAATAGAATCAGAATTCTCAATTCCAATAATTTCGGTACGAGGAATCATAAAATCTCTGACTTTTACCATTTTTAAGTTAAGTGCATTATTAAAAAATTCAGTGACTTTATTGGATTGAGTTCTCGTATCAGATACAACAATCTTTTTGACGTACTCATTAAGGTCCGTAAGTTTGTAGACCGGTTTTTGAACAGAATACTCTTGTTTTAAAATATCTTTGATAAAAAACTTTGATATTATAATTACAATTTTAACTACTGGATAGAAAAAAGAATAAATAATAAAAAGAGGTATCGAAAAACTAACAAGCAACCTATCAGGATTAATTAAAAAAATACTTTTTGGGATGTATTCAGCAGTTATCAATACTACCAAGGTAGATACTAAGGTCTGAATCAACAATACTGAAAAATCATTACTAATTAATTGAGGTAAATTATTGGTAAGTAAAGGTTCAAGGAATTGTGCCATTAGTATACCATATATTACTAAAGAAAGATTATTTCCTATTAAAAGAGTTGCTATGATCTCCGATGTATTCTTATTTATTGTCCCAAAAACTTTTCCGAAAAAACTTTTAGTATTAGATTTTATCTCAAAGTTTAGTTTATCTCTTGAGATAAATGCGATTTCTAAACCAGAAAATAGACCAGAGAAAAACAAACAGACAATAATCAATAAAATTTGATTTTGAATATCTTCCATTTCTTATTTTAGTTTATATATAAAAAAGAAAACAAAAGAAATCATATAATACTCATATGAGTTTAATATTCCTACTAAAAAACTTTGGTAAATAGCATAAATTAGAAACACAAAAGAAAGTATGAGAACTAAATATTTAATTTTCATCTATCTCAATAATACCAGATGGTTTAAGTATCTCATAATCAGAAAAATTCTGATTTGAAACCATTCCCTCTCCTTTATGAATTTCATTACCCGTTTTAATTGTTACAAACTTTTCAGAAATAAACTTTTCATCATTTGGATACCAAAATAACTCTTCCGTCCTGAGCTCATCATTAGTTTCTAGATTAAATAAAATAACATTTCCGGTTGCCTTAAAATAATTCTCATTCTCATATTTTATAACATGATTAGCCTGAAAAGAAGCAGAAATTGATTCAGAATTTTTAGAAAATATATCCATGTCTAAACCTTCAGGATATTTTTCTTCTCCTGAACTATAAACCTGATATAATCTTGCTTTCAGTTTAAATTTGACTTGAGCAGAATCAGAGAAAAAAGTATTCAAATCTTTAATCTCAATAACTGGACCTTCATAAGCTTCTTCAATTTTCTGAAAATTGTTATTTGAACAAGAAAAAAATAAGATGATAATTAGTATTCGAGACATTAATTTTCTTCACCTTTCTCAAGCAACTCTCTTAAATCTTTTACTATCTGCCTGATTTCATTCTGGTCTTTCATTAACTCAACGATGTAATATTTTAATTCAGATAATCCAGCTGTATTGTCTAGGTTTCCATCAGGAGCAGATTGAAGTTTTTCCAAAACTTCAGGAGCAAGTGATGTGTTTTGATTTGATGATGAAAGATTAGCAATTTCTTTTTTAATTTCCTCTAAATCATTTTGGACTGAACTATTATCAATTTTCTCTGCTAGTTCCTGATAGGTTTCAACAATCTCCTCAAGATAACTTTCATCAATA
>Ga0055584_100006331_pt1 | contig 11610 bp, 17 predicted proteins | sample OSDHelmetaG_FD_58716 | JGI IMG/M metagenome (GOLD analysis project Ga0055584, IMG submission 58716) | Pelagic marine sediment microbial communities from the LTER site Helgoland, North Sea, for post-phytoplankton bloom and carbon turnover... | ecosystem: Environmental > Aquatic > Marine >...
ACTTTATAATGGGATTAACTCAGGCGTTGATGTTAGTAACAAGAGCTACAAGTATGTATTAGTAGTAGGTATGCGGTATGATTCAAATGTAATCGCAGGTAATATGATCCTACATTACAACGACCTAGGGGAATAACATGTCGGTATTTAAAATCACTAATTTAAATTATTTGCAAGATAAAGACTTCGGTGAATTTAAAGAGGTACTTGCTGAGGTTAATGCATCGCCTAGTAAGGTTGGTAAATTAGCAGATGTTTTATCACGCGTTGCGTTAGACCCGTGGAGTGCTTCACCAAACGACTTTAGTGTGGCTAATGCTAAGGTACTCTACTTAGGTGTGAACAAACCAGCGTTCCCAACTGTCCGTAGATTTTCCAACGTGATGATCATCGAGCTATCAGATGACAGTGTTAATTTTAGTGGGCAAAAGCTATATTTAACATTTAATTAGTATGTTTAAATGGTGGCAGACGCCGTGTCTGCTTCCTCCTATACCGTACTTCACCTCACAATAATATGTAACAAAAACCGTCATTACACAGGAGCAACAACAATGACTATTCTTATAGACTTAAACCCGCAGGCGATCTTCGATTCGATTAACTCCAGAAATGGGACATCCATTTTATCGGAAGAAGTGACATTAGTCCTTCAGCCAGAAAGTGGACTTACATGGTTAGCAGAAGCTGGCCTAGGTAACACCGTTCTCCGTATCGATGCACTACCGACTGGACGCTACTCAGGTGATGTATTAGTAGCATACGACCGCATCGACGCAACAGATATGGGGGCGATGGTGGGTAACTTTTTAGGCATTCCTGATAACATCACTACTATTCATGCTGCGCTCCCTTACTTTGAAGAACGTTACGGTATGGTAATGTACGCGGAAGATTGGGAAGATGGTGCCATAACGTGGACTGAAGAAACGGGCGCTACATGGACAATGACTGCATCTGATGAGTCACTTACCTACATTGGCAGTACCGCATTTAGATCTATCCACCTTCCTGAAGAGTTGGGCGATTTAATTTCTGACAAGGCATTACGTAGCTACGAAATTCTTCGTGAGATAGGCACGCAGTACTTTGCCGAAGGTCTAGTGTACGGTATTGACTTTAGTTTGATACAACCTGCATTATCATCGATGACTGTTTCTAACTACGCACCGTCTGAACTCGCTGCACTGTTAAACCCTAACACGTCTATTGTCTGGTCTGCTAATGATAACACAGACCCAGAAGCAGGACCGTTAAGTGTTGATCTAGTTGGCTCGCTGTATAACTCAACTTTAGAGTATAATGGCGTCAACTCAGGGTATTCAATTACTAACCAAAGTTTCAAATACGTCATGGTTGTAGGTATAAGAACGGATTCTAACGTAGTTATCGGTTCTTTAATTATCCATTACAACGATGAAGCTGATCAGCAATAAGGAGTAGACCATGTTACACCGTAACGAAACAAACCTGAACTACCTACAAGATGTAGATTTTAAACTAGAACGTGACGATATCGTTAAAATTGTTAATGGCGATTTACCTGTTGCACAGCTGGCTAACGTATTAAACCCGTACACGTCAGATGTATGGGAACAGCAGCCAGCGCCTGTTAGTGTTTCTGGTGCTAAGGTATTATACTTCGGCATGAACAAAAAGATCTACCCTACTCAGCCTAACTTTAAAGAAGTTCTGATAGTAGAATTGTCAGATAAAGACACGGCGAAGTTTTCTGGTAAGAAGCTTTACATCATGTTAGATAAAATTTAACTTAGGGGAAATATATGATCTTATTTGAAGGCGCTACGCCTCTAAATGATTTTATCAAGATCATACATAGTACTAACCCAGATACTGTCGGTGTACTTACCGCTGACAATATCGATATTGGGGATATTACTACTGTAGATCCTTTATTAAATAAAGGAAAGAACACACGCGCGCTAGTTCGCTATACTGGTGAAGGTGAGACTGTAGGCGATATCGAAGTCCAGTTTGATCGTATTTCATTAGACGCAGTTTATCCAAGTATTGTCGATGGTTACTTACGTATTGAAGCGCCGCAAACTGAAGACGGTAAGACCGACTTAAACATAATGGAAGACTTAGTAAGTTCCGCTCTTGGCAGTAACTTTACTGCTGGCGGCGCATACCTAGATTACAGTTGCTCGATACCGACCACGTATACGGACAAAACCGTAGATGTTACATTGTCTATCGGTGCTAACTCCTTACGGTATGTTCCGGGATCTTTCCTACTGAAAGTATTGTCAAGTGGGCGCGGCCTGTCATTGGTAATTACACAGCAGCAGGTATTTCCATTTAAAAACTCTAGTGACATGATTACCCTTGGCGGTTCCTACAGTTCACATGCTTATAAACTCGGGACAGGTAAGAAATTCCACACGCTGTTATTAGAAACTTTAGATTTCAGTAAGGCAATGGACGGTACAGTTTACTACTTAAGTTCGGCTAATAAGTTCGATCCTGAAAAGTTAAGGATTATAAACTTAATCTTATCTACGCATGGGCTACCGCCTATTCCTGAGGACACGCGCCTCGCGTCCAACTATAGTAGTTATGGTAAATCAACACGGAGTGCTGGTAAGTACAACGCAGAGGTTGCTAATAAGACAATCGCCCTACACTCGTCGACCAACGAGGTCGATTATGCAGAGTGGGCGAATATGGACTTTACAGGGGTAGCTGCTGCTTACTCCTTCTATCTGAACTATAGTGACTTAACCGAGGAGACATTTTAATGTTCTTATTAAAAACAAATGACCCACTTGGCGATTTCTTGGGCATTATATTAGCAGATAATCCTAGTCTGGTTGGTAAAATAACCGAAGCCAATATAGCGTTTCGCGGACTCCGGGCACAAACCGCTGCAGAGACACTAGAAACTGGATACAACACCCGGGCGGTGTTGTCATTACGTGGTCTAGAGGTAGACATTCTTGGCGAGCAGTACGTGTACTGGAACCGAGTACAGCTATCTAAAGTGTTCCCACCGAGCGCGGTGCGGATTCAAACACCATCACGCTTTGGTTACTTTCATCCTGCTGAAATGGAGACTGTCATATCCCAAGCACTAGGTAGTGATTTTACACTGGCCGGAACTCATTATGACTACACTCCGGGCAGTCAAGTAGCTATTGTGTCCAACGGTCTATCGTACAAGTGGAACTTGAGTATATATAGCTCGTCGTTGCGCTACGTGCCGGAGACAATTAACTTTATTGTCGAGTCGACAGGTGAGGGATTAGGGCAGGTAATCTCAGTGCAAGGTGCTTACCCATTTGTAAGTTCCACCGGGGAGATATTTGAACCTCTTCTAAACTCATATTTACAGGCCCAACCTAGATATGCTGGCGAGACTAGACGTAGTTATGCACTGACACTGACTCGAATGTCGTGGGAGGACGTTCTTGGAAATGACCCAACGGAATACATCATTGGGCACCCTGACGGCGGTTATAAGTTTACCGACAATATCTGGAGATTAATAAATCTTAAGCTCTCTATTTATGGGCTACCGCCGTTCGGTGAGAATAAGTTTTCAAGATACTCCAATTACTCTGCCAATTCTGGGAGGTTATCGGTTAACTTGGCCGAGCCTAGGACATCCAGTTACGCTCTAGTATTTGAAAATACCTACACCAATTGGGACTATCAAGATACCGCTAATCTTTTTAATGAAGCAAGTGACGGTTACGCTACCAGCTCTATCGGATATTCGATTAGCAGGGCAGTAGTGCTACCATACTCTTATTTATAGAGTTGGTGATATTTATAACTGATGGGACTTAGGTCCCGTCTTTTTTTATTTGTCATTATTTATAACGGTGCGGGTGATTATCTGTAAGTTCTATACATTAACTAAGGATGAATGAATGAATGAGAAGTATTCAAATGGGTCTTGCTTCGTAGTTATCGAGGGGACAGGTGAAGGGGTCGGTAAGTCGCATGTGGCCGAAAGGATACAGACTGCATTAAATGCAGCTGGGCATGAAGTTATTGTAACGCGTCAACCGGGTGGGACTATCGTTGCTGAGAAGATGCGTGATATTGTAAAGGCCACCGATCACGATGAGGACATTTCTTCCACAACTGAGTACATGCTTTTTGCTGCAGCGCGTGCGCAGTTAGATCATGTGGTTATCAAGCCTGCATTGAAACGCGGAGCCATCGTTATCTCTGATAGGCATTTACTGTCCACACATGCGTACCAAGGAATGATATTACCTGAGGTAGATAAACTAGTTGCACGTGTTCCTGACGTCACAGTGTTCGTCCATGCACCACTTATGGTCAGTATGACACGTACTGCTAAACGTAAAGACGATTGCCGAATAGAGCGTAAGGACATAGACTACTTCAGCGGTGTCCATGAACGTGCGATGGCAGCTATAGAACGACCTAACAATGGTGAAGTGTGTCGCATAGATACAACCGACTTCACTCTGCCATCGTATGAAGAAGAGATCGAAAATGCAGTCAGTACTATCCTATCCTTTGTTGAAGGGCGTATGTCTATCAGAGAGTTAGAAAAGACTGTCTTTGATATAGAACGTGTTCATGTCATTTGTATGGGTGACGTTAGCAAGCGTGTGGCTGCCTATCGCGGGCCTAAACTTAAAGATAATGCAACCGTTAAAGAATTAAAGGAACGTGTCTTAGAACACACTGGTGACGGTTTTAGAGTTGTAGTCTTTGCAGCGCAACGTGACATCAGTGACGATACTCTTATTAAAGATCTACTATTACCATAACAAGGAATTATTAAATGTCAGTTACTACCACCTCATTGAAAATCGAAGGCGAACGCATCACTGCATATACTCCCGCTAATGCAAAGGCAACCGTGTTGGCTATTGTGTACTTTAACACACTGTATATCTTAGGGTCTTCTCCTAAGCATGCTAAGCTTTACTCTAAAGTGGAAGACAAAGCTAAGCGTAAGTTTGGCATCAAAGGTGTTGAACGTAGACCTACTTTTTATGTAACGATCATTGGGGGCGTTGTTGTGCTCCGTCGTAATGAAAAACGTGTAGGTCTGTCTAGTATTATATCAATTTAAACGGAGAATATAATGCCATACCTTAAAACGATGACCGCTGACTTATTAGATGCGTGTGTGAACATTTCACATTTAACTGAGGTTAATGTGGTGGACCATAACGGCTTAACTGTTAGTGTGGAACGGAAAGTACTTACTAAGGTAACTGAATTCAATTTCAAACTAGTGCAGCGTGATGTTGAAGTTTCATTTACCGTACGTTATATGGACGGTCCGTTTTCTGTGTTTGGCATTACTGTAAAGTTAGGTGCCGTAAAACACTTATGTTACACCATCGGCGGAGATTATCATAGCCCTACATTAACACCTAGTCAGTTGGAGCAAGTCTCAATTTCAACTAAATGCTTAGTCGCTATGGCTTTAGAAAAACCATGGAGTTTATAATGGATCCAGTTAAATCATGTTCTATCAGTCTTCGCGTTGTTACAGTAATACGTTACGACGAAGAGTTTGTTAGACTTCAATGTATATTCAAAGATGCTAACGTCTATGTTGATATTAAGTCTAAAGATGAGATACATGCGGGTGCGTTAGCCGAACTTAAACACGACACGTTCGGGAACTTCACCGTACAAGTCGCTGGCGGTGGAAGCTATATTGGAAATCCCGCTAATGAAAAACACCGTATATTAATGGTTGACAAGTCCAAACTTCATTACCGGATTGGTGGCACCAGTGTTGGTTGGAGTTGTCTCCACGAGCACTACATGTTCACTAACGAATCTATTGGTGTAGTACAGCCAGAATTCACAGTTGGTGTGGGTACCGATCATGTTACACCACTTACCTATTGTTGATTTATTGTACAGTACCTGCCCTATAGCTAAGGCTGTAGGCGTAGGTATTATCTATTTGCTGTTAATCTTTTGAGGATAAAACGATTAGAATTAACCTAACTCATTAGCGCGAGGTGGTCTTTATAGCCCGACTGCGCATAACCTATATAAGGGAACTATCATGGCAGAACTATATTTTTACGACAGAGACCAACTACCTAGCCAAGGTCACATCATTGAAGTTGATATGAAAGTGGTGGAGGAACTCGGTGAGCTAGTGGACGCGCATAGTGTTGAAGACAGTCACGGTCATGAGGCCGCACCTTGCGTCTTAATAGACATGGAATTAGAAGAGTTGTTAGATACATTAGATACCGATGAAGACACTACTGCGGTATTGCTTTGTTGTGACTTCTTCTCCACTACAATACAAGTCAGCGAGGAGTACGTGTAATTATGTCGCAGTTCATTGGTGATTTTAAATATACTAAGCTTACTAAGAAGTGGTATATGTTAGAGCGTGATCTGGTGTTTGCATTTACACTTGGTAATGTGTTAGAAGGTTACGATGAAGAGCTGCGAACTATATTAACCGCCACAGGCTTTAAACAGGACACTGTATTGTACGTCATAGCTCCTGAAGGGTTCGTGACAGACTTTGCGTCTGTTCCTGTTCTACTACAGTGGCTTTACCCACCTGATGGGGATTACGCTGCAGCTGCTGGAATACACGATATCATATACCAATCGTTAAAAGCTAACTTCCCGGTTACTGGGCATGTAGGCGGTATCGACATACTTAACGTAGAACACACTCAGTTATTGGCCGACCGCATATTCTTATATGCTATGATCGATCTAGATGTTAACTACATTACTCGTTCTGTTCTATATAAAGCTGTGCGTGCATTTGGCAGTGGTAGCTATGGCGGATTGCCAATGGCTGAGGACTATGGGATAGATTCATTATACAGGTCATCTCCTAGGTCTGAACCGTTCAGAGTGTATCGCGATCAATTAGAGCGCGGTGTAACAGTGGGCATGACACGGATGAAAAGTAGCAGTTATAGATTCCATGCGGTTAAGTTCGCTAACCTAAAACGGTCCTTTGTTTATGCTACATTATAAGAGAGGGCTTCGGCTCTCCTTTTTTATTTATTACGCAGCATGTGATTGTATGTACTCAAACTCATAAAAGGATACACCAATGTCAGAACAACCGCAATATGATCAGGACTTATCGGTAGAGCTTGTTGAACTTTACATCAATGAGACTTCGGGAGATAGTCCCCAAATTCCATTACTATTCCGCGTTGCTAAGGATACGCCTATTGTACGCGTTACATTAATAGGAACAAACAGTGTACGTAACTTCGTCATTGAAAATCCTAATCGTCTTAGCGCGGTAGGTATTTCTCAGATGTTTATTGCCGATGCGGAATCCGCTATTAATAGCGATACATTAGGTGCCGCTTTTGAGATCGATAATGATGTGTTAGTTGCGGCCGACATTGAAAACGTAGATGCTATGGCATTTATGATCAGCTCAGAGCAACAGTTAATATTATTCAAGGACACGCACGTTATCTAAGTTTTAGATGCACGTATCTAATGAGGGGATTGTCCCTCATTTTTATTTGCGAATCTAAATAATAACAGATATATTTTATAGTAGTGTATACAAAATAAATAAATAAATATTAAGGTTTAAGTTATGTCAGGTAATAGCATTAATGTGAACAGACAAGCCGCGCTAGAAATGATCGGTGTTAAGGTGTCTGCTTTCCGAAAGGCACACCCTAACGCATCTACTGATGATTGGATTAATCGTTTCCCATCCACGTTAGATTCAATTGGGAGCGATCACGACTTACGCGAGTACAGTCTTATCATTGACTTGATCTGTTTAGGGCATTCTCCAATACTCTCTGTACTCAACATCACTGATGTAGGACTCGACGAGAGTGGGCCTAAACCCGCTTCTATAAATATAGGGCGATCTAAATACGCAGGTGTTGCATCGATCCCTAGCATATCCAGTGGCGTAGATGGGCTTGGGCGAGCGGTGTTTGTTACGTCTAAACTTAACCATTTTAAAGGGGTAGTAAAAGATGCCTTTGCCGATGGTGTAATGTATAACACTTCCGCACCTATAGTGGTAGACGTAAATTGGGCGGATGGGGTTAAAGATAAAGACGACTACCTACATCCCCGAGTAGTGATGCGAATTGTAAACGAGTTTGGTAGGCTAGCTGATGTTCGACAGCATGGGTATAGAATTATAGACAAATCAGAGTCGAGTAACGCGGCTGGTGTTGTTAACGGTCCACACTGTACATACCTTTACTTCCAGTCACTATTCTGTAAAAACTTTAATGAGATTTCTATACTAACAAATGTACTTAGCTTAGACTCTCGGATTTATACAATAAAGTATTCTTAAAGGTATTCTTCTATAGTGAATACAATACATATGAGTGTAATACTGCACCCGTTAAATAATTGGTATCTTAAATGGAAAGTGTTTATAATAAGATTGCGGCGATAGAAACATTAACAACGGGCGAAGGCGGCAAAACAGATATTGTTGCGTTTGCTGTGACATGTGGGGATAGTAAATACGTCGCATACGTGGACGTATGTGATACGGTCGAGCCTGAAGAGATTAATGCGAACTATGCGGAAGCTGTAGCTGGACATCCTAAGTGGATGGAGAGAGGTGCTGCGGTACGCGTCTACAAGTTTAAAGATTATACGGACATGGTCATCGGTGTGGCTACACACGTTAAGGCTCTTAAACCGTGCCGGGCGATCGTCTGGGATATTGGCGATATATTACATTACGCATGGGACTTCGCTACTCGACATAAAGTAATAGGCATTCACTACGACTTCTTGGCCGGACTAGAACAAGCAAGATATGTCAATGGACGTTCGGCTTATGCTGAGACTTCGGTCTATGAAGAATGGGAACCTGTCAACAAAACGTTACTAAGCGATTTATCAATTAAAGAACCATTCGATGTGTTCTCTGATACTGAGCGACTTACTCGCAGTAAGTTATGCATTGACGATCCGTTATTGTCACTTACAGATCTCATCATCTCTGCGGTGGGTATTGAAATATTACAAGAAGAAGTAAGATTCGTTAGATAGTGTGTTACGTGTGGACTATGTCTGCACGTAGTGCTTTTTATTTGTCATCATAAAAAAGAGGGAAACATTATGGCTAAAGTAATATTAGCAGATCTATTAACAAATAAGAAAACGGCGAAAGATTCGGTGCGCCTATATATAACCGATCACTTAACGGTCGCTATTAATAAGTACCCAAATTCAGCCAAAGTGCGCTGGACAGTTTGTTTCGTACTGTACGGACATAACGGTAAAACTAAAACGGTTACCATTAATGAAAACTACACATCCGGGTGGAAGACTATCGTTCAGGAATACGGACGTATGCTCAATGCAGATATTGATGGTATCATCACACTGGGTATGCTGAAACCTAAACCAGAGGTTATTCACAACTACCTAAGATTAGCTATTCGCGATACCTACCGAGAAGCACCACTAGCATTACTAATAAGTAAAGTATCTAACTAAACAACATTTTAACGGAGATTTAACAATGAGAATTATAACTAGAAAAGGCACAGTTGACTATTACGGAAAAATGTACGACATTATATTCCTTAAATGTTGGTACCGCCACACTTGGGTATATTACATTAAAGGCATGGACCGTGTTCAGGTCGATGGTGAGTTCGGATATTTCTTTGCATCGGACGGCGTCATGCAGAAGCGCGTAGAAGTGGCTGCAGCGCGTTTTAACATAAATGAAGGTGATTACTTCCCTGCGTCTACAATAAACCTTACAGTAGCTATAGATTCGCTTATGCGGGAATGTAGAGGTAAGTACGGTACGTTGTCTGTTAATATAGATGGATCTACTTACTTAGAATGTCATGAAGGTGGGCGTATACTTCCTAGCGTCACTAAGGAGACGTTAAGAGCATTAGTTAATACGATGGCATATACGTCGATAGACCATGCAGTTGCTAGAGTGTTCAATAAACTAATTGTCGGGAATGGTGTTTCCACTGATATGGAAAGTTTTGAAGACTATAATCACGAACTGTGGGCGGCATTAACAGTACCTGCTAATAATGAACATGTGGAAAAAATAGTTACTACCACGGACAACAACAAGCGCTGTACTGTAACATTGGCCGGAGTGTGTAAAGTTCATTATAATCGACTTACTGATGAGATGACTGCTGTCGACCTATATACCGATCTTCGTTACACCGACAAACGACGTAGGGATATCGATTTTAAGGCGGGTGATCTAGGACTAGTGTTAATGAACCTTGCGGAGTATCTTTTAGTTACTCATATTGACGAGGATCTACTAGAGGACTTTCCCGACGCACATGTAGTAGTAGATACAGTGGAAAGAAAGCAGGAACCAACTGAAGATGTAATTATAGACCTCAGTAGCGCCACTACCGAAGACGATCGTTTTATTGCGTTTGCTAATGAACACAACGTTAAGGTTATTAACTACAGTCATCTCATGATGGCTAAGTCGTCGTCCTTTGTAGCTGGGGCAAAATATCTAACGGAGGATTGGCTACGTAAAGTAGACTGGGATGCAATCATAGCGGACGAAGAGTCGGTTGATTACGTGCTGGATACATTTAACGCTGATTTATTACCTACCGTTTATATTGGATCTATTAGTGATAAAGGTACCTTAGTGCTGGACAAAGTTAAGGAGTAGGTATGGGCCATACAGACGACGTCAGCTTGGCAGATGCTGCATTCATCGAACATTTTAGGAATGACCGTACAGTGTTGCGTGAACTTTGTGAGGAGTTAAAACTCATGAAGATGGAACGCATTCAGCTAGAATGTAGAATGGGAAAATATCAACACGAGCTATACACCGAATATGACTGGAAGTGTATTGACTTAAAAAAGAAACGCAGATACAGATTCGTTAAGCGCATTCCGCGTGCTGTATAATAAACTTAAAACTGGAGATACCTATGTTATCAATAAAAGCATTACAAACTAAAACCTCTTTGAGTGCAGCAATCATAGTTGCTGGCAACGACGTCGATGTAAGTTACCACATTACAGACGGCGCTGTATCACACTCAGATGCTGTATTACATATCGGCGAAGGTGTAGATGAAGATAGTGTTGATAGATGTAGTAAGTTAACACACATACTGGAAGACCCTACGAAGTACATGGCTGATTGTATCGAACTTCCGGCTGTTGCGGACCCAGCTGACCCTACGATTCGATCGGTTATATACTTTGGAACGTACTACGGTGTGGGGACTATCGTGGAAGTTACGACTGACGATGGAGACGGTACTACCGATAGATCTACCTGTATTCGGACCACACATCCTGAGTTAGTAGTGACACTACGTGCCTGCAGTGAATGTATGACTGGTACACTGTTTAGAATTGTCTGCGTCAAGCTGCTGGGTTCCTCTGGGATGGTTAAATACTTAATGCATTCCATTTCAGTAGGTTTGGAATCGGGCGAGTTAGATAGAAGTGGTGCTGGTGCTATTTTAGACATACTTGCAGAACATGATGATGTATTTGAAGTGACGCTAGAAGCTTCTAAAATTATCGTGGAGGCTATGATTAAGTTGGACACGAAACATGAGCCGACTGTGCAGGAATTTATTATCCCCGACTTGACAGATGAAGTGTTAGATAATT
>Ga0055584_100006332_pt1 | contig 11608 bp, 9 predicted proteins | sample OSDHelmetaG_FD_58716 | JGI IMG/M metagenome (GOLD analysis project Ga0055584, IMG submission 58716) | Pelagic marine sediment microbial communities from the LTER site Helgoland, North Sea, for post-phytoplankton bloom and carbon turnover... | ecosystem: Environmental > Aquatic > Marine >...
CAGAGCACGACCAGCGCTATCATCAAGACGATGCACCAGTGGTCTCAGACGCAGACTACGACGCTCTCAAAGCACGCAACGCGGCGATTGAAAAAAAGTTTCCGAACCTTATTCGCGAAGACAGTCCCAGCCTCAAAGTTGGCGCAGCCCCGTCCTCTGGGTTCACTAAAGTCCAGCACAGTGTGCCAATGCTTTCGCTCGGCAACGTCTTTGATGAAGCCGACGTGGCAGACTTCTTCGCCCGGGTCAGACGGTTTCTCGGTCTCGGTGACAACGAACCAGTGGACGTCATCGCGGAACCCAAAATTGATGGCCTCGGTTTCTCAGCCCGATACGAAGCAGGGCGTTTCATTGTCGGCGCAACCCGTGGCGATGGCCAAGTGGGTGAAGACATCACCGCGAACCTACGCACCATCCGAGACATGCCCGACATGCTGATGGGACCCGCTGAAGATGTGCCCGATGTAATTGAAATTCGGGGCGAAGTCTTCATGACCAAAGCAGACTTTGATGCACTCAACACGTCGCAGGGAAAAAAGGGCGCCAAGCTGTTTGCTAATCCGCGCAATGCCGCGGCCGGATCCCTCCGTCAGCTTGACCCCAAAATTACAAAAGCACGGCCGCTGACCTTGTTCGCTTATGCCTGGGGCGAAATTAATCCGCTCAACTGGGACAGCCAGCAGGCCTACATTGATCGCCTCAAAGCCTGGGGCTTCTCGACCAATCCGCTTACCCAAGTGTGCACCACCGTGGAAGAAGCCCTAGCCGCCTACACTGCAATCGGAGAACAGCGCGCCGCCCTGCCCTACGACATTGATGGCGTGGTCTATAAGGTCAATCGCCTCGACTACCAGCAGCGCTTGGGCTTTGTCAGCCGCGCACCACGCTGGGCGACCGCTCATAAGTTCCCAGCGGAGCAGGCCCAAACCGTGCTCGAGAAAATCGACATCCAGGTTGGCCGCACTGGTTCCCTCACCCCGGTCGCACGCCTCACGCCCGTAAACGTCGGCGGCGTCGTGGTCTCGAATGCCACCCTGCACAACGAAGATGAAATCGAACGCAAAGACATTCGCGAGGGCGACACCGTCATCATCCAGCGCGCCGGTGATGTCATCCCGCAAGTGGTGCAGGTGCTGACAGACAAGCGCGCCAAGGACAGCACGCCTTACGCCTATCCGAGCACCTGTCCAATCTGTGACAGCCTGGCCGTACGCGAAGAGGGCGAAGCCATACGGCGCTGTACTGGCGGATTGATCTGTGCCGCACAGGCTGTGGAACGGCTCAAGCATTTCGTCTCTCGCAATACCTTTGATATTGAAGGCCTAGGCGCCAAGAACATCGAAGCGTTCTTTGAAGAAGGCGCGATCAAGAACCCCGTCGATATCTTCACCCTGGAAAAACGCGACGCAGACCCGGACAACCTGACACCGTTGAAGAACCGCGAAGGCTGGGGCAAAACATCCGCCGAAAATCTGTTCGCGGCGATCAACGAAAAACGCACGATTGGCTTTGATCGATTTATGTTTGCACTGGGCATTCGGCAAATTGGCCAAGCGACAGCGCGCCTGCTGGCACAGGCCTATGGCTCGTTGTCTGCCCTCCGTTCGGCGCTTGCCCTGGCACAAGACCGAGAGAGCGAATCCTATGCCGACCTTCTCAACATCGAGAGCGTCGGCGCGGCTGTGGCTGACGACCTGCTGGCCTTCTTCGCGGAGGCTCACAACCAAGAGGTTCTTGATGGCCTAGCGCGTGAACTGACCATTGAAGACTTCGAAGCACCAGACACAGACAGCTCTCCCATCGCAGGCAAAACCGTCGTCTTTACAGGTACGCTGGAAACCATGAGCCGTAATGAAGCCAAGGCTGGCGCACAAGCGCTCGGGGCGAAAGTGGCGGGCACGGTTTCGGCCAAAACAGACTTGGTAATCGCCGGGCCGGGAGCTGGGTCGAAGCTCAAGAAGGCGGAAGAGCTAGGCGTCGAGGTCACGACAGAACAGGACTACCTGGTCCTCGTCGGCAAGGCTTAAGCCTCAAATCCAAACCCGTGTGTTTTCAAAGCGTTAGGTTTTCGCGCGTGATTTCGCGAGGAACGAGCCCATGCACCAAACCCTTTTGAAAATTTCCCGCGTCAGATCAACGCGTTGAAAAATTTACAAACGACTATGGGTGAGAGCCCAGCGACATCGCCAACATTTCATTGAAGAAAATAGGGTCGGAAAGACGTCGTAGGAATGCCTCGGCCCTACACCCGGTATTCCGCAAACGTTGTCAGCAAGTGCTCGACGAATGCCCGGACTTTGCCGCTGAGATGCTGACTGTGAGGATAGACGGCGTAGACGCTGCGATCATACGCCTCGAACTTACGCAGCACGCGCACGAGGCGACCGGACTCAAGGTCATCGATCACCGTGGAATACAAACATAGGCCGACACCCCGTCCGGCTTTGACAAGCGTTGCCGTCGCCCGCGCCGTGTTCACCCGCACCGTTGCAGGCACGGTGACGTGTGATGTTTGACCGTTGATCTGAAATTGCCACTGGCTGGTGGGGGTTACGCCAGTATTGATGATGCAACGATGATCGAGCAAATCCTGCGGCGTATTAGGCTCACCATGCGCGGCGAGATACTCCGGCGACGCACAGATGTAATAGGGATAAGCCGCGATGCGCCGAGCGATGAGCGACGAATCCTGAAGGTCGCCAACACGGATGGCCATATCGAACCCCTCGGCCACGATATCGACCATGCGCTCATCTAGTTGCAGATCGACTGAGATTTCGGGGTAGCCCTCCAGGAATGATCCAATGGCTGGCACCAACATGTCTTCGCCAAAAGCGCGGGAGCCTGCAATGCGTAATTGTCCGCGCGGCTGACCATGTTGATCCGCAACTGAGTCTTCCAGCTCTTCGAAATCACTGAGGATGCGAGAACAGCGATCCCAATAGGCCCGACCAACCTCGGTGGGGCTGACGCTGCGGGTTGTCCGGTTGAGCAATTGAGCGCCCAGGCGAGTTTCCAGTTGGCGGACATACTTGCTGGCCAAGGCCGTCGATATGCCGAGACGACGCGCGGCCTCCGTAAAACTGCCCGTCTCAACCACCCGGGCGAAGGCTCTCATGCCGTCAATTGTATCCATATGGCGCGCCTAAAGGCCTAAATCATCTTATTTATCAATACTATGTTGATAGTATTGTCCAATAGAGCTGGATAATCAATGAAAAGGAACTGAGGTATCTCTTTCTCATAAGGTCGCAGATGACCGGACCTGCCAGGCCAAAAGGCCCTGGCAGTCTCACAGACCCACAGAGAAGGATAAGTCTCATGATTAAATTGTACCGCCGCCCCCTCTCAGGACACTCACATCGCGTCGAGCTGTTCCTGTCCCTCATCGGCCAAGACCACGAGCTTATGGATGTGGACTTGCTCACCGGTGCGCAAAAGACTGACGCGTTCCTGGCTATCAACCCGTTTGGCAAAGTCCCCGTGATTGCCGATAGCACGCAGGGAGCCGTCGTCTCGGATTCAAACGCCATTCTGGTTTACTTGGCACGGCGCTACGCCGAGAGAACGTGGTACCCCGACGACCCAGCGGTGCAGGCCGAAATTCAGAAATGGTTATCTGTCGCAGCGGGTGACATCAACAACGGGCCAGCGACGGCGCGGCTCATCACCGTGTTCAGCGCGGGCTACGATGCCGAGCAAGCCAAATCCATCGCCTACAGCTTGTTTGATGTGTTGGAAAAACATCTCACCGGCCGGGCCTGGTTAGCTGACGCCAACCCAACCATTGCTGACGTTTCTGGGTACTCCTATATCGCCCATGCGCCAGAAGGCGACGTGTCGCTAGAGCCCTACCCGTCCATTCGGGCTTGGTTGAACCGCATTGAAGCCTTACCCGGCTTCGTCCCCATGCAAAAGACTGCCATCGCACTCGCTGCATAACCCTGGGCTTAACGAAGCCGCCACCCAGCGCGGGCCTCTCGCTCTTCCCCTTGCCCCCGTTTGCAGGGACCCGCGTTGGGACTTTGGAAAAAAGGAAATACTCATGGCCAGATTAATCAGTGACATTGCGTTTACGCCGACCGTAAAGACGGTGCAGGAGAAAAAAGGCTCCCGTGAAAACTACGCCAAGATGGAACAGAAAGGCGGCTGGTCCGATACGGTGACCGACGACCTGGCGCAGTTTATCAGCGAGCGGGATTCCTTTTACCTCGGCACTGCCAGTGGCGATGGCCAACCCTACATTCAACATCGCGGCGGCAAGCCGGGTTTCCTCAAGGTCGTAGACGAACGCACGCTGGCCTTTGCTGATTTCAAGGGGAACCGGCAGTACCTGAGCACGGGCAACCTGCTGGACAATGACAAGGCCTACATTTTCCTGATGGATTATCCCAACCGCCGGCGCATCAAAATCTGGGGCACTGCGAAGGTGGTAGACGATGACCCAGCTCTCATCGAGCAACTCACCGATACGGATTACAAAGGCAAACCAGAACAGGCGATTGTATTCACGATCACAGCATGGGACGTGAACTGCCCGCAGCATATCACGCGGCGCTATACGGAGACCGAAGTCAGCGAGATCGTGGACCCGCTAAAGGAAAGGATTGCAGAACTAGAGGCACAGTTGGTCGCTAGCTAATCCAGCCTTTGCCCTCGGCATGCTTGGCGTACCAAAGAAACAACGCAGCGACGATGACCGGCATAAAGGCGATCACAATAAGTTCACCAATGCCGAAGTCCGCGTCGACACCCAGCGTATGAACCGTTGCGACAATTACACCGACAAGGGAGGCGATAAACATATGGCTCGCGATGGCGTGTCTGGTCAGCAAGAGAAGACCACCAACCGTGCCGCCGAAGACTCCGATAGCAAAACCTGCGGTCGCCCATACTGGTCGGCCGGCGATAATAGCTTGTTCGACCTCGCGATAGGCATCCAGTGAATCGGCATACACCTGCACCAAGTAATTCACTGAGCCCAGTCCATTCCAAATGACAGCAATGGCGGCGATAACCCAGAAGCTCCAGTGCACACCTGACGTTGTTTTTTCACTCATCACTTCCCCCAGGAATTATCTCGTAAATTCATTTGTGGCTGATTTTAGCCATAAATACGGTGGTGCGGGATTTTTTCACTGCACGAATAAAGCCCGTTTTTTAGAGGGTGAACCATGGACCTAGCTTGAGTAAACTGCCAAATAGAACTTTAAGACACCATCCCTACCGTAAGCCGTATTCATGACCTCTGATTTCAACGCACCAGAAGACCTAGAGATTAATGACCTCCCTGGCGAGTCTGCTGAGGGCTCTGATCTCGACCTCTCTAAGGTCACGGCTTTGGTGATCGAGGACGAAGAAGCGATCAGCCAGGTCATGTGCGCGCTTCTAACAAAAATTGGCGTGGGCGACGTGATCGCCGTGCGCAGTGCAGAAGATGCTCTTGTATATATCGAAGACCCGGATGCCAACATTGGCATCGCCCTGGTTGATCTGATGCTACCCGGCGCTAGTGGCTTGGCCCTGATTAATACGATCCGCACGCACAAGAGAACGCGGGTCAAAGAACTCCCCATTGTCGTGGTCACCTCATATACCAGCATGAAGGTTTATAAGAGGGCTGCCGAATTCGATATCAATGGCTTTTTGCGTAAACCGGTTGCACCGGGTGCCCTGGAATCAGCCGTCATCAAGGCGCTCGGAGGCAAGGTCTTAATCAAGGCGATGCAAGTCTATAAGGAAGAAGCCGCCGCGTTGTATGGTGAGAGTGGGTCAAAAAAGAAACCTGGTTTCTTCGCAATGCTGTTCGGTACGGATATTCCACCGCCGAAGCCAAAAACTCAAACAACAGAAAAAAACTCGGTTCAGAGGCTTGGCAAGAGCCTGGGTGAAAATAAATCAAAGGCCCCTAAAAAGGCCGGCCCTCCTGGCGTCAAAATAAATCGTAACGCCTAGCCCCCATCCGTGTATGGCTAACTGATGGAAACCATCACGCGCTTTGCGCCATCGCCCACAGGCTACTTGCACTTGGGGCATGCATATTCAGCGCTCATTAATTTTGAGTATGCGCGTTCCGTTCACGGGCAATTTCTCTTACGGATCGAAGACATCGACCAAGGACGCTGTAGGCCAGAGTATGAGTCCGCCATATACGAAGACCTCGCCTGGTTAGGCCTGGAATGGGAGCAGCCAGTGCTGCGCCAATCAGAGCGCATGGCAATATACGAAGCTCAATTAGCAGCCCTACAAGAGCGTGGTTTGGTCTACCGCTGTTTCAAGACACGAAAAGATATTGAGCAGGCCATGAGTGCCCCTCACGACTCTCCAACTGGCGCCTTTCGCGGCGAAGCGCTCGCCGCATTGGAAGAGCGCGACAACCTCGCAAACGGAAAGCCCTACGCCTGGCGACTGTCTTTAACAGAAGCGAAAGCCGCTCTAGGGACTACTTTCTCCACGTTGGTGTATGTGGAAGATACGCCTGGTGGATTGGTAGACCAGCCCGCCGAGGTCGAGCGCTTCGGAGATGTGGTGCTAGGACGCAAGGACAGTGGCACCAGCTACCACCTCTCATCCGTGATAGATGATGCCACGCAAGGGGTTACTCACGTGATCAGGGGTGAGGATTTACAAGAGGCCGCAGGACTCCACGCACTACTCTATGCGTTGTTTGACCTAGAGCCACCAATCTATCGCCATCACCCCTTAATCCTGGGCGCAGATGAAAAACGATTAGCGAAGCGCGATCAGGCCGCCACTTTACGAGCGATGCGAGATCGAGGCATGAGCCCAGACGACTTACGGGCGCAGCTGCCAGACTTGGCTCTCTAAAGAATAATCAGCGGCTCGCTCATGGTCGCCAGTGGCTCATAGCCATCTTTGGTGATGGTGATCAAATCCTCCAGGTGGGTCGCGCCCCAACCGATTTCCACCTGCGGCAAATCAATCGTCAGGGTCATGTTTTCCTGGAAGGTGTGATCGTCTCCAACAACGAACGGCAGGCCATCACGATACGCCTGGTCAGTGTGCTGCAGGCCGACAGTGTGCGGCCCAACGCCCATCGCCCAGCCTGATGGGCTAGCCTTTTTGACCGCCGCTGTGACGGTGCTCTGCAATTCTGAGTACTTAACACCCGGCCGAACCATATCGTGAGCCACTTCGCGGGCAAGGCTGGTGAGCCTGATGCGCTCCTGTAGTTCCTTATTGGGTTCGCCGACACACCAGGTGCGACCAAAATCGCCGTGATAAAAGTTAATCTGGCTGACCGCGTCGACCATCATCGCTTGACCTTCGACGACTTCGCCGTGGCGGAACCCACCAATAGTACCGGAAGCAATCCACATCGCTTTGGCGCCGCGCTTAGCGGCCTCAACCATAAAGATGCTATCGAAATCGTCTTTGGTCATACCGACTTTGATTTGAGACAACATCGCTAGGCAGGCCTCTTGGTTGGCCTTGGCGACATGACGCATGTGGCCAAGTTCGACGTCGGACTTGACCATGCGGATTTTGCGGAAGGTGTTGTCGCCGGGGACGCAGGTGACCGTATCCTGACCGAGCGTATTAAGAATATCGGCAACGCGCATGTCGTCGACGGCGATTTTTCCGTTGATTAAACCGGCTTCCTTGAGCGCATGAACCAAACCCCATTCGGGCGTGGCCGCCTTGCCGGATTCCCAACGCTTTTCTAAGTTATACCAACCCTGTTCAATCTCCGTCAGAGCCTCGGTATTTTCAGGCATCCGCATATAGTTGCGGGATTCTGGCTCCGTGCTCCACAGGTCCGGGTTGCTGTAATTCTCCCAGCCACTGGGCGAGCCGTAGGGAATGATCTCAGGATGCTCGCGGGCGGCGTTGGCGATGAACCAGAGATCAGAACTGGAAACGACGAGGAACGACGGTTTGTTCGGGTCACGCGGCATCACTGCAAAACTGGGAATGGCGCGCAGCTTTTGCAGTTCGTAGGAGAAGTAGTTGCCGAGATAGAACACATTGACGGGGTTGAGCGCGACGATACCGTCGATGTCTTCCCGCTCCATAATTTCATAGGCGCGTGCTTTGTTCACCAGCGAACGACCATCGAATTCTTCACCGGGGACCGGACCAGGAGCAACTAGGCCCCAGTTGGCGTGAGCCTCTTTACCGCCGAGCATGGTGGCACCAAGCATTCCCGCAGCACCTGCGCCAATGCCAGCAAAAAAGTCACGGCGGTCAATGGTCGGGTCAAATGGATCGGTCATGGCGTGCGTCCTTTTTGGCAGCCCTACCAGGGCCGCGGAAGTCCAAGTTCAATAAGATTAACCAAAACACCGTCGTGGTCACGGAACATCATTTCTCGTGTTTGCACTTCGGCCTCTGGGTTAGGAAACAAAACCATCGGTGGCGACACAAGCGGATAACCGGCTGCCTTTACTTTTTCCGTGATGCCGTCGATGTCGTCCGTAATGAAAACCACTGCAAAATCACCCGTGACCGTATCACTGCGGCTTGAGGGTGGCGGCAACGGCTCTCGGTCGTCGCCGATAATCTCGTAAATACCTATGTTACCGATGATGCTATCGCCTGCCTGAAGGATGACAGCCTTTAGTCCGTAATCCTCAGTGCCAATGATTTCGTTGATGCGCGGGCCTTCAACAATCGTATCGACGCGCGTGGTCAGGCCGAGCAGATCGCGATAGAGCTTAAGAGACTCATCCAGATCACGGACAAAGATAGTCGCCCGAGTCATGGATGATACGGAATACCCCTCGGGCACATCTTGTGCCGCAGAGGGGTTCGGTAAAAGCAGCAGCGCAGCGCTTAATAGCGCCGCGCAGAACACAGTCGTTTTATATCGGGGCTGGGTCATCATCGATGAGCCTACTTCAATACGCCGGCCTGAACGAGATTAACCAAGACACCGTCAGGATCACGGAACATCATCTCGACGGGTTGCTCCGCGTACTCTTCACGGATAATCAACGGCACCGGCGGCGAAACAATAGGATAACCGGCTGCTGTAATTTCCGCTGTCAGGCGATGGATATCATTGGTTGGAAAGACCAACGCAAAGTCACCGGTACGTGTGTCTGGCGTCTGGGTTGAGGGTGGCGGCGTCGTCTCATCATTGTGGAGCTGATAGATGCCAAGATTACCCGAAACGGATTCACCTGCCATGAGAACAGTGGCGCGGAGTTCTAAGCCGTCGGTGCCCATGATGGCGTTGATCCCGCTGCCCTTCCAATAGTTATCAAACATCGGCCGTAGACCGAGGATGTCGCGATAGAGCTTGAGGGAGGCTTCAATGTCTCGGACGAAGATCGTTGCCCGAGCAAGTGGCGCGACATTCATGCCGTCTTGAAAAACAGTCGGATTGGATGTCGGGGTAACCCGTTCAATCAATGGGGTAACGGAGGAGTCATCCTGCGCCGTTACGGGGACCGCACCAAGAAAAAGGGCGGCGGTCATAAGACCGCCGCCCAGATTCTTTAGAGTGGTCCGGTTTACACGGACCATCCTTTAGTACCGTGCAGTAAGCGTAATACCGAACGTTGCACGCTCACCAAGGTAAGCGTTGTAAGCCACGTTAGGCTGTTGAACGACTGCATTAGACACATACTTTTTGTCGGTCAGGTTCTTTGCCCAAAGCTGAATGCTGTAGCCATCAGCCTCAATGCCCGCGCTGGCATTGATGATTGTACGGCTTGGCACAATGGACAAGTTAACCGCTTCACCAAACATCTTGGACTGGTGCGCAAGATCGGCACGGATGAAGTAATCCAGGCCCATGTCCGCTGACAGTTCATCATTCCATTCGCCACCAAGAGTAGTTTGGAACTTGGACTGACGTTCCATCTGGTTTCCACCGATGTCACCGTTGGTATTACAAACGACATCATCACAGACGGCTGGATCACGACCCCAACGGCCATCGATGGTGCCGTCTTTGTATTTGGCATCACCGTAGTACAAGGTGCCGTAGAAGCTGAGGTTTTCGTTGGCGGCAATGGCGCCGTCAATTTCGATCCCCTTAGAACTCACGTCACCGACATTCCGAACAATACTGCGGGACAACGGGTTCACGTTGCCTTCATCAGCCGCCAGAATTTGTACGTTGGTCCAGTCGATATAAAACAACGTCGCATTCAATTGGACTGTACCGTCGTTGAAGGTGTTCTTAGACCCGATTTCATAAGTCCAGTTCTTATCATCGTCGTACGTGCGGTTCTCAGGCAGTGTAGCCGCCGCACTAAAGCCACCGGATTTAACACCCTTGGCCGCAGACGCGAACAGCAGGCTGTCGTCATTGACGTCATACTCAAAGGTCACGCGAGGTGTGAAACTTGAGAAGGTGTCTGAGAAGAACGCGCCAGCAAATGCGCCCAAGTCGCCGCCGCCGCCGGAGGCCGCTTCACCTTCTTCCTTCTTATCTTCGGAATAGCGGGCTTCAACACCAAAGCGAGCCCGGTCATCCATAAAGGACATGTTCAACTCACCAAATACGGATTGAGTCCGAGTAACCGTCGTGATGTTTGACAGAGCAACTTGGAAGATGAACGCCGTCGGGTCCAAAACATCGATCGGTGCTGTCGGAACGGCGGTTAGAGGCGCCGCTGCCGCAAAGTTAGACGTTCTAAAGTCGGTGCTCTTGGCGTAGTAAAAGCCGAATGCGCCATCGATATTACTATCATTGTCGAAGACAACACGCGCTTCATGAGAATCGGTCTTGAAGTCGCCGATCGGGCCACTTTCAAACACACAGAACGGTACGAAGAAAGTACAACCCGGCAGTGTATCTTTGTAACCGAAGGTCTTGGTGTTGGCTTTGATCTGACCGAATTGGTACTGCAGCGTGAAATCGTCGTTCAGATCCCAGTCGATGGATGCCCGGATGAAATCCGTATCCAGTTGTTGGGCATAACCCCGAGGATCGATAGGAATCGCACGAGCTGGCAGTTCACCACAGAAGAGGCGGAACCAATCACCGCCGCCGCCAAGACCGGATCCGGCTGGGCGAACGTCAGGGTTGTACTGACCACAGTTCATCAATTGGCTATCGGCGTTTAGCTCACCAAACCAGTTCTGAGCACTGTGTTCACGGTTCTTATCGATGTGCATATAAGACGCATCGATTTGAATATCTTCGTTTGGCAAGAATTGAATGGCACCGCTATACGTGGTGTCTTCCCAGCCGCCGAGACGACGGTTCGTGCCTGGCTCGAAATCAATATCCGCGAACGGATGGCTGTTTTTCCAGCTACCATCGAATTCTGAGTAATCAACAGAGGCGCGAATGCGCAGGGTGTCCGGCACGATTGCACCAGACACACCGGCTGAGCCGTCAAAACGGCCAAAGCTACCAGCGGTCAGCTGACCTTCAGCCGTCCACTCTTCCGTCGGTTTCTTGGAAATATAGTTCACCGCACCCGTGAAGGCGTTCCGGCCGTAGCGTGAGCTTTGTGGGCCTTTAACGACCTCGACGCGCTCAATGTTGCCAAAACCAAGGTCCGTCACATAGTTCCGGGGCAAATAAATGCCATCGTAGAAGAACGACACGTTCTGCTCGATACTGCCGGCCACTTGGGTGGCGCCACGAATGACGGGCGCTGTGGCACCGGAGTTACCAAAATTC
>Ga0055584_100006333_pt1 | contig 11607 bp, 10 predicted proteins | sample OSDHelmetaG_FD_58716 | JGI IMG/M metagenome (GOLD analysis project Ga0055584, IMG submission 58716) | Pelagic marine sediment microbial communities from the LTER site Helgoland, North Sea, for post-phytoplankton bloom and carbon turnover... | ecosystem: Environmental > Aquatic > Marine >...
GATTCTTGCCATTTTCCGAAAACGGAATCAACCTCCTTCCTATCGCATGATTCAGGTCCCATAAAATTGCTATCAGCTGCGCGGTCGGCTCGTACATCACTACGCTCTTTTTGCCCTGTCGCCAAAAGAAGATGGAATTAGTCTGCTCGACGGGGGCTTCCTATCGCCGACACCAGCTGGTTGCCGGAATTTGAAAAATTGGGCTTCAAACTGGAGCAGGGTGATGCAATTCCAGTTTCTCACGGGCACATTGACGACACCTTGAATCTGACGGAATGGAAACGACTCACCGGAGCGAGGTTCACGCGCCCGCCCAGAATCGGGCGAATATCGAGGGCATCCCGCCATACACAGAAGTGACAAAGGTAGGCGGGTTTCCCTAAGCGGCCGCAACCGCAGAGGGCTTCAGGCCCCCGCGAATCGCGTCACATCCGGGTGCATTTGAGACAATTAAAGGTAGTTACGCGTATCGAAAGAGCACCTTCACGATTCACGTGATGACGGTTTCTCTAAGAATTGATGTAAATACTTCGTATTCTTTGAAAGGACACGTAACACCGAACATCTAATCCACATTGAACCCGGATTATCCCCCTCTAACAGAACCGCCACGATGAAACTGACCGAAGCCAGCCTGAGTGCCATGCCTAAAACTGATTTCCCTAATTCGGGCGACCAGAGCGGATCCGCTAGTGATATTTCCGGTGAAGATTTGCGGAAAAAAGGCGGCAACGCAAAGGCAAACCCAATGAGCGAACGTCGCAAAATGCGCAAGGTCGATCCAGATCTCGAACTGGTCCAGCGGGCCCGTGAAGGCGATACCGCAGCATTTGATGAACTCGTCGTGAAATACACGCCGAAGCTCTACGGTCTTGTGTATCATATGACCTCGAATCACGAGGATACGAATGATACTTTGCAGGACGTTTTTGCGAAGGCTTATCGCGCTCTCAAGCGATTCAAGGGCAAGTCGGCGTTCTACACCTGGATTTACTCGATCGCGACGAACATGACGCTGAACTTTCTCAAAAAGAGAAATCGCCGTCGTGCTTACAGCCTCGACGACGTCGATCTCGCGATCGAGCGGGACGAGGATTTCATCGAAGCGACCTCAAAATCCGATCCGGTGAGAGAGGCAAATATTTCGGAACTGCAAGAAAGATTGAACATGGCAATGCAGCAGTTGTCAGATGATCACAGAGCTGTGGTCACCATGTTCGACATCCAAGGGATGCCGCACGCGGAGATCGCAAAGATCATAGGAGTGTCTGAAGGGACGGTCCGATCTCGGCTCTTCTACGCTCACAAACAGCTGCAGACGTATCTCGACGACTTCCGGAAGTAGTCAACGGGGTGCAAATGCAGCAGGATCGGTGATTGAAATTGGTTCAGCTAACCATTACCTTTGAATCTTGCCAGCCCTACGATGAAAGACTCCGACTACGTGCAACGCTTAATCCGCCTGAAACGGTACGAATCCCCAGGTGTGGAATATTTTCAGCAATTCGCCGAAGATTTTAAGGAACGACAACGCGCGGTGATGTTGAAGCAATCGTCTCGAGCTCTACTCGCCGAGCGAGTTTCACTCTGGTTCGAAGAGATGGGCAGCGCCAAGTGGCTCGTCCCGACCGGAGCTGCCGCAGCAGTAGGAGCGGGTCTCTTTTTCGCGATACCTGGAGAAAATGAAAATGAGCTACCCGCATCTGCGATAGCCGAGACATCCACGGACAAGGCAACCATGCCTTCTTTTCCGGAATCTACAGATGAAATCTTTCACCTGAAAATTCCCAAGGCAGTGCCGCCAGCAATCGACAAAAACGTCCTTCCCGCCAACGCGCGAGGAGCCCTCCGGGAACTGTAAATTCACGCTCCCTCGCCATGCCGACGAGATCAGTGATTCTGTCACTCACGGGAGTGCTGGCTACGGTATGCCCATTCGCTCGTGCCGAGGTCGCACCGTCACCGCCAATGCTCGCCCTTTCGTGGAGAGAAGATGTCGAGACTCCCGCAATCTGCCTGGGGAGACCCAACTGGTTTATCAGCGTGATTCCGCGTTCCGAGCAAGAAAAGTCAGAGTTCCACCCCGGCCTCTTTCACCAAGGAGATCAAATTTCCACGAAAGTTCTCTATGTCGATCCAGCACATGGTCTTTGCCTGATTGAGACGAAGAAAAAGCTGGTGGGGGTCACCCCGTTTGTTCTAGCCAAAACGGGCCAACTGCGTCCTGGTCAGGCACTCCAATGCCGTGCTGGCAAGGAATACTGCCGAACAACTGTCGCGGGAAAAGCGCGCACGCAGGACAAGAATCAGCCGCTGCCTGCAACATTGTTGCGAGTTCGATTGGAAAATGCCGACGATTTCTGCCGTCCGGGAATGCCCCTCTTTGACGATAAAGGAAATGTGGTTGGTGTTTTGACAGAGAGAGAAAAACAAGGGGAGCCCGTCGCACGAGCCATCCCTGCACCGAAACTTCGCAAATTGATCGACGAGTTCGAGGCCTTCCGTAAATCGGGAAATGTTCGACTCGGGGTTTTGTTCGAGGAAGAAAATACCACACCCGAAGTTCATACTGTCCGTCCCAATTCCCCTGCAGCCCGCGGCGGGGTAAAGCCGGGTGACATCTTCCTGGAAGTGAACCAAATCAAAATCGAATCGCTCGACGAACTGACCGATCTTTGCGCCAATCTCACGGCAGGAAAAGATACGAAGATCACGGTATTGCGAGGCTTGGAGCGGGTGAATCTCGTGATCGTGCCAGAGTTTCGCTAGGTTGATTTCCCTTTCACACCACGGAGATTTCGAACGCAGCGAGATCACAAACCGGTCCGCCCCTGCAGCGCCCGCATCAAGGTCAGCTCGTCGGCTGACTCCAATCCACCACCTGCAGGCATTCCCTGGGCGAGCCGGGTCACTTTCAATCCAGAGAATTGAGCAAGCACTTCGGCGAGATAATTGGCGGTTGCCTCCCCTTCCACATCGGAACTGAGTGCAATGATCACTTCTTCGAAATTCCCAGCCCGAAGGCGCTCGGATAGCTCCCCAATGCGAAGTTCTTCAGGGCCGATTCCATCGAGTGGAGAAATTCTCCCTCGAAGGGAGTGATAATGACCGCGAAAGGCTCCTGATCTTTCCAAAGGCAGGATATCGGTAGGCTGCTCCACAACGCAGAGCGATGATTCGTCGCGCTGAATCGCGTCGCAGATCGCGCATCCATCGTTCTCGGTGGCGAAGAATCCGCAGGTTCGGCATTCAATGACTTCCCCTCCCGCGCGAGCAACGATCTGGGCGAAAAGACCGGTAATTTCACTCCCCTGCTGCATCAACCAAACCGCAATGCGTTCTGCACTCTTCGGACCGATTCCGGGAAGCTGCTTGAGATGAACAATGAGAGCACGGACTGGCTCAGGATAGTCGACGTTCGCCATGAAACTATAAAGTGGGAAGGAAGCGGTATCACAAAAGATTGAGAAGACGAGCGTGGCCATCCTGAGAATTTTTCTTTCCGTCGTCTGGCTCGACATCTTCGCCAGCCAGTCCTGCCTGACATTTTTCCAAAAAGAACTCAAGCGGTGCATCGTCTTCTCCCGGACGCTTCGCGTGACTGAGGATATCGAGCGCTTTCTCGTATTCCTTTTCCCGAAAGCGAATCACGCCCTCCCAGAAGAAATCGCGCTTGGTCCTTTCCTCTTCACTGAAAGAATCGACCGTGGCGAGGAGCTGGTAAATTTCAGTCATCACATCGGATTCAGGATCGTAGAACATCTCAAGCGGTCGCACCTCCAGTTCACGCCCAATGCTGGTGTAGGTCAGTGGGCCGATGAGGATGTCGGAACCATAGCGATGGTTGGCATGCGCGAGTCTCCTCGAGCAGTCGGTCTCGGAGCCAATGCCGCTGAAAAAGCGATGCTCTCGCGATCCATAAACTCCCACGGTCATTGGGCCAGTGCTGATCCCGATGCCGTATTTGGGAGATTGAAACCAGCGAGTCTCACACTCTTGGCTGAGATTTCGAAGCCGGGAACGCAGCTCCAGGGCGGCGCGACAGGCATCAATCGCGTGAGTTTCGCTTGGCTGAAGCAAACCGAAATACCCTCGCACCAACTCAGGTCCTGATTCATCGAGATAAGCACCGCGAGAAGCAAGAAAGGTAGAAACACTCCGCAGGAAGAGGTTGCTCATCTGAATGATCTCCGATGGATCCAGCTTATCCCGCAATTCCTGATGATCGAACAAGCGGCACGTCAGAACGGTGACCTCGTGGACGGCTCCACCGAAATCCGGCGGCTCAGGGGCATCAAGTAATTCGTCAAAAGTGGCCTGCGAGATGCGATTGCCGATGACATCTTCGAGAACACGTTTTCTCATACCCTTTTCCGTCCCCGCAAAAACAAAACCAGCTGCCGCCGCAAGGACGAGAGCCGCAATGGTCGAAAAGGGCTCGAAAAACCACCCATGGAGAGCGCCCGTCAAAGAAAGTCCGTGGACGAGAATCAGCGAGCACAGCAACACGAGAATTTTCAGAGAAACGCGTGAGACATCAACAATGCTCCATGCCACCCCCATGGTGATTACTGCGAGGAAAATAAAATCAACCCAGAGAGCAGAAAGAGGTTCGGCGGAAGGGAAAAGGCCCTTTTCCAAGTACCATTCGCGGAGCCAGGTAGTGAGCGGACCGAATGCCCCAAGTACTTCGAGCAGGAAGGCCGCCAGAACGGCACCTCCACCGATAGCGAGGGCTATGAGAGCATATCGACGCATCACGTATTTCAGCAGAGAAATCTCAACTCATCAGGGCCAATCACCACTATCAATGTTTCGGATTTCCGAGAAAATAACATACGATCCCCAGAGGCTCGGGCAAGAGCAAGTTCAGCCTTCCGTTTTCTGCAGAACTCGTCCGAGACGGGCTCTCGTATGACGCTGGATGATAATGCAGGGCAGATTTGAGAGAAAGCTGTAGGCGATCATCACCACGGCAGCAACCCCGGGATTCCACGTAACGGAGAGCATGAGCAAAATTATCTGGGCCCAATGCGAAGCCTCGCCCCGGCAAGTTTCCCGCCGGAACTTCTGGAAAAACTCTGCCGACTTCTCCGATAGCTCCTTCTTGGCAAAACCTCCGAACCAGGTAGCCCCGTCGGGTATACATTTTTTCCACCGCCTGACCGCAAAGACTCGATCGTATATTCGACCGCTTGATTCCCAGTGCTCGATTCGAAAGGGCCATCTATCAGGATGAAAAGACTCCGACGAAAAACACTTCGTGAAAAACCACGAAACGCCGATATGAACCAGAGGCACAAAAACCACGTTGGTGACGGCAATCCCGATCGCTGGCAGCTCAAACAACATCACGGCCTTTCCATTTGGCAGTAGCTCCACTGGATCGCCGAAGGCAACCACGGATGAATAGCTGCAGGTAGTAGAGAAACGGGACAGGAAAAAGCAAAGCCGCAAATCCCGAGTAGTTTCCGATTCTCCGAAAAAACACTCCACATTGAATCGCGTAGAGCAAATAGAGAACAGGCACGAGAAGCCGCATCGCGGACGGTAGGGAGGGCAGCAGTATGAGGGAAACAATCGCGATCGACAAACCTGAGAACCACAGCGAAAGCCCGACGAGGGCCGGGGCAGGAGTTACCCCCACGCCGGATGAGAACCCTTTCGCCCAACCACCCCGCAACGAATCGTAACCGTCAGGATACATTCGCATTTCGACTAGCCCCTTTCCAAGATAGGTCCGGCAGGAAAGACCCAGCTTTCGAAAATGCCCGGCGAGATGGAAATTCTCCAGGTTCACATCTTTGACAGATTCATGACCTCCCGCACGGTCATAGTCAACTCTCCTGACAAACAGACACTGCCCGACAAATTCAACTCTCTCCGCATCACTTCCACGCAAGCCAAAGGCGTTTGTTCCAACGTTCATCGTCAGGTGGAAAAAAGCGGACAGGTTCTCGTAGGGCTTTTCGATTCGATGGTATGGCCCGATAGAGAAGGCAGTGCCCTCAACTTCTGCCAGCCGAGCAAGTTCTTCGTGCAGATCAGGCAACGCGACGGTATCTGCATCGAGAAATAGGAGCCAAGCCCCTTTTGCGGCATCACTCCCCTGCTTTAGCGCCCACGGTTTCCCGTTCCACCCTGCTGGCAGCGGTTTCCCAGATATCACTGTTGCGCCGAGTTCCCGGGCTACAGATGCGGTCCCGTCTTCCGATTGATCGTCCACGACGATGATCTCCAAAAAGGAGCGAGATTGCGCATTCAGGCTCGGGATGAGATTCGCCAGATTTGCTTCTTCATTCCGAGCAGGAATAACAACACTGATAGTTGCGGGTTTCTCCACTTTGCTTCCGTCTACCCGCCGGGCACTGCGAAGACGAAAAAAGGCAAACCATGAAACCACCCAACTACATGCCGCGAGCGCTATGGGAAGAGATAAAGGCCAGGCCATGCTTCTCTCAGCCTACTTTGCATCAGCCACTCGATCAGCCAGTTTCTGTCCACACAAAACCGCCATCGGCATTCCGCCACCGGGATTGATACTGCCACCGGTGAAAAAGAGGTTCCGGTATTTCGATGACTGCTTGGGAAGTTTGAATCCCCTGTTTTTTTTCCAGTCGCTCACCACTCCATAAATCGAACCTCGATTGGAGCGATACATTTTTTCAATGTCGATCGGGGTTAAGGTATCCTCCACAACAATGTGCTTTCTCAGATCCGTGAGCCCCATTCGCTCCAACTTGGTGAAGACTCGATCTTTAAAATCATGGTAGTCCTGCTCTGTGAGAGGGTTGTCAGGATCGATAGGCGGAACGTGGGGGAGAATTTTCAGATTGTCGCATCCCTCGGGGGCTTTCGAAGAGTCGGTTCTTGTCGGTGCGACTAGATAAATCGTTGGATCTTCCGGCAGCTTTCCTTTCTGAAAAACAGAATTGAAATGATCATCCTGATTCGCTGAGTAAAAGAAGTTGTGGTGACCGAGTTGATCATACACTCGATTCGTCCCAACATGAGCGACAAGTCCTGAGCACGCTGGCGCAAAACGCTTTTCCAATTTCGCGAGAAATGACTCGGACTCGCCTAGCAAGTATCGATAAGCAGGAATGGCTTCCATATTGCAGACGACAAAATCGGCTTTGATCACTTCCCCGTCAGCGAGTATTACCTGACTCACTTCACGCCCATTCGATGCTCGCTCGATCTGTTTTGTCTCTGCTCCAAGTCGAAGTTCGATACCAAGTTCCTCCAGAACTTTCTGCAAGGCTTTTGCCAGTTCATAGAGCCCGCCCTTCACGTACCAAAGACCGTAATCATACTGGATAATTGGCATCATGTTCATGTAGCCGGGTGCGTCTTTGGCAGACGAGCCTACATACTTGATGAAATACTCGAAAATCTCGCGGAGATGAGGGTCAGTCAGATACTGAGCTATCCCCTCGGCCATCGTATTTTTGTAATCAAAGCGCGCACCAAACTGCATCAGACCATAGTGCCTCAACATTTCCCACAAGGTATCCAGCCCCCGACGAAGATATCCTTCATCGATGAGATGATACTGGCCCCGGGCATAGGTGAGAAATTGCTGGAGTTCATTCCAGTTCCGATCCACATCTCCGGGCAGCTTCGCCATCTCCTGCCGCATCAACTCTGGTTCCTCATAAAGATCGAGAGCGAGACCATCCTCGAAGAAGTTTCTCCAGTGAGGAGTCACTCTTTCCAACGTGAGATAGTCTTCCATCTCTTTCCCGGCCCGCCGGAAAAGATCACGAAAAATGTGAGGCAGAGTAAAAATAGAAGGCCCCAGATCAAACGAGAAACCCTCGCGGAAACGCTCGTTCAGTTTGCCCCCGACCTGATCGTTTTTTTCCACCAAGGTGACGTGGTAGCCCTTCGCTCGAAGTGAGATGGCGGCTGAGAGACCACCGAGGCCCGCGCCAACGACAACTACGTCGGATCCTTTCGGGGTAAATTGCTTCATACAGCAGCGGCCTCACGACTTGGATAGGCAACGCCGTATCCATCGGAAATCAAGTTTGCCGAAATTCTCGCTGACTCAAATATGGTGGGGAGACCGCTACCAGGATGCGTGCCACCACCCACTAGAAAGCAGTTGTCGAGGTCTTCAAAACGGTTGCGTGGACGATTGAAGGCCATCTGACTGAGACAATGGGAGAGGTTGAATGTAGCCCCCTTGAAGATATCCAAATCCTGCTCCCAGGTCTTTGGCGTAAAGATCTTCTCAACTTCGATATTCTCTTCGAGATCGTCAATTCCAAAACGGTCCCGTAGTCCGTCGATGACGAGTTTTCGGTAGCGTGCTCTAGCCGCATCCCAATCGATATCACCATCAAGGTTGGGAGTTGGGACTAGAATGTAGAGGCTTGATTTGCCCTCCGGCGCCAGTGTTGGATCGGTAACTCCGGCATTACGGACGTAAAACGAGATATCATCCGATTCGAGACCATTTGTAAAAATCTCATCGACATTTTTCTTGTAGTCTTTCGCGAAAACGATGGCGTGGTGTGGCAAATCGTATTGCTTCTTCACTCCAAGATGCATCATGAAGGTCGAGCACGAATATTTCATCTTATCCAATTTCTCGGGCGTGTATTTCTTTAACGCTCCATTCGGAACAAGATGCTTCATGGCATGACCAAAATCGGCATTCACTACTACTTGGTCGGCCTCCACGATTTCGCCGTTTTCCAATTCTACCCCAACTACGCTTCGCCCTTTCAGCGATAATTTTTTCACAGCCGTTCCCGTGTGGATGTGGGCGCCGACGTCTGCCGCAGCCTTTCCAAGGGCGACTGGAATTTCGCTCAGTCCCCCCATCGTGTGATAGATTCCGTGGGCGTGCTCCATATAAGAGAGCATCGCAAAAGCTCCCGGACAATCCCAAGCCGACATGCCAAGGTATTTGCTCTGGAAAGAGAAAAGCAAGGCCAACTCCGGATCAGGGAAGTAGCGATTCAAGTTGTCGAAGACAGAACGTCCCAGCGATAGATGAGGTATCGTAGGAATCAGCGACGGAGAAAGCGCGACGAAAGGCGATGAGAAATCCATCTGCAATGCCGGAAGTAACTTGCGAAGACGTTTCCCCTCCCTATCGAGGAAGCGGTCAAGCCCCCCCCCCATCCCGGGATAAAGGCGCTCGATCTCCTGCTTGGTTTTCGCAGGATCGGAGTAGGCCGTGAAGACCTTATTTGGAAGATGTAATTCATACATCGGATCCAGCCTCACATTAGTCAGATAATCCTCGGACTTCTTTCCAGACTCCTCGAAAATCCGATCAAGCAGATCTTTCATCATAAGGAAGGTCGGGCCGATATCGAATTTGTAGCCTTTCTCCTTGATCGCCCCAGTGCGCCCCCCGAGGCTATCCTGCTTTTCGTAGAGATGGACATTGAACCCACGGCTGGCGAGGATAAGTGCACTTGCTACGCCGCCCGGACCACCTCCAACGATAACAACTTTCGGCGGATTGGAGTAGTTGTGGCGAACGGTTTCACTAGCACGTTTTTCGGGAGTAGACATGGAGTGGAGCTGGTTCATTTTGAATCACTTTCGCTTGAACTTACTCTTTTGGAAAATGAATACAAAAACATTAATTCTGAAACGCACCTCAGCAGACTTCGGATGCAGAGTAAAATCGAAACACCGTTAATTCGATACAAAGCGTAAACAAAAATTTCGCTACACTACGAATGGCAAAGATCGACAACAGCCAGGATTCGAACATTCCAAGCCTTCACCAAAGGCATCGCGAATTTTTTGCTTCCGGAGAAACTCGGCCCCTGAATTTTCGACTGGCCACCCTGGAGAACCTCGGGCGAGTGATTGAAAAGCGAGAAAAAGAAATTCGGAACTCACTCTCGAAAGATCTCGGGAAACCTGAAGTGGAAGGATATATCTCGGAGTTTTATTTCCTTCTACACGAAATCCGTCATACCTGCAAAAACCTGAAGCGGTGGGCGAAGCCCAAACGCGCCAGCAACCCATTTTACTATCTCCCCGCACGAAGCGAAATTCGTCAGGAAGCAATTGGCACGGTCCTGGTACTGTCGCCTTGGAACTATCCATTCCAGCTCTCGCTAAGCCCACTCATTGCAGCGATTGCCGCCGGGAATACCGTCATCCTGAAACCATCAGAAAAGGCTCCTGCAACCGCGGACCTGCTCAAGAGTATTGTGTCCGAAGTGTTTTCTCCCGATCACGCGGCAGTCGTCATTGGAGAAGTGAACGAAGCCTCCGAGCTTCTCGACCAGCCTTTCGATTTTTTCTTTTTTACGGGCGCAGAGAAAGTCGGGAGACTGGTCGCTGCTGCAGCGGCGAAGCATCTTTCCCCGGCAGTGCTCGAACTCGGTGGCAAATCACCCTGTATTGTCGACAAAACTGCCGACATTGATATCGCCGCAGAACGAATCGTGAGCGGAAAATTCCTCAACGCCGGGCAAACCTGCATGGCCCCAGATTTCGTAGCGGCCGAAGAATCAATCCGAGAAGCTCTCATCGAGAAGTTGCAACAGCAACTGAAGGATCGCTATGGACATGGACGTGAAGAAGACCTCGCCCGCATCTTGGATCGTGAACGATTCGATGCCATTTCGAGAGTAGTGAAAGAACCCATCTTCGCCGTCGGCGAGGATGTTAGCTCCCGTTTGAGAATGGCTCCGAAACTACTTCCTGAGGCAAATTGGAATGATGAATGTATGCAGGAAGAGATTTTCGGTCCCGTACTGCCCATCGTTCCATTTCAAGATCTCGAACACTTGCAAACCAGGCTTCAATCTCACTCAGAAGCGCTTGCACTTTACGTTTTTTCCCGGGATAAGGACTTTCGTGAAGCCATGGCCCAGTCCCACCCATCCGGAACAGTCTGCTTCAACGACGTTATCAAACAGGCAACGAACGTGAACCTCCCTTTTGGAGGGGTTGGAGCGAGCGGAATGGGGCGTTACCGAGGAATAGCAGGTTTTCAGACATTCACGTATGCTCGCTCTGTCACGAAGCGATACTTCTGGAAGGATTTCTTCACGCTGAATCCACCCTACGACGAGGCCTTGGAGAGAATTCGAAAGATTCTCAGATAACTACCTGGTTGCGGAAAAATGGCGAGTTGCTACTTGATTATTGGCCCTCATTTCAGCTACTTTGCTAGGGTTTACTCTACCAGCACCTCCTCATTAAAATTTCACAACTTATTACCACAACTGCGGGAGCCCTAGCATTACTTGTATCCTGCAGCATAAGCGCTCTTGGACAGGCCAAGATCGTGGGCGGCAACGACGTTCCCGCGGGAACTTATCCCTGGATGTGTGCATTGGTCGATCCTTCTAATGGTGACACATTTCAGGGTCAATTTTGTGGAGGATCACTTATCGCTCCTTACTGGGTTCTGACTGCTGCGCACTGTGTGGAAGATGAAACGGCTGCTACAGTCGGAGTTTGGGTGAACATCACTGATCTGGATGATACAACCGGCGGCGTTTATCGAGACGTGAAGCAGATTTACATCCATCCCTCGTATCGAGAAGACAATCTTGGAAACCTGCAAAACGATATCGCGCTGCTCCTACTTGATTCGCCGATCGATACTATTACCCC
>Ga0055584_100006334_pt1 | contig 11606 bp, 8 predicted proteins | sample OSDHelmetaG_FD_58716 | JGI IMG/M metagenome (GOLD analysis project Ga0055584, IMG submission 58716) | Pelagic marine sediment microbial communities from the LTER site Helgoland, North Sea, for post-phytoplankton bloom and carbon turnover... | ecosystem: Environmental > Aquatic > Marine >...
AGGCAAAATTTATTCAAAAGAGAGTCAAATTATTATACCAGGGCTAGGTCCGTTCTAAGGCCAAATAGGTGTCCAAAAAAGGGTCTTATGAAGTTTAAAAAATTAATCCTGTTTCGGTTTAGACCGAAAGCTTAATTTTTTACTAGTTTGGATCTGTGTTCTTTTCCTTCTAAGAAATACCTTAATAAATAGACACCCTTGGGTAAATTTGAAGCTTCAATTTGCACGAATCCTGAGGCATCTGTTTGTAAGTTTTTAATAAGTACAATTTTACCCAGTTGATTATAGATAGTACATTCAATGCGTTCCATGTTACTTGTACCCGTTTTTATTTTAAATGAATGGCTGAACGGGTTTGGATAATTTGTGCCTTGAATTGGAGAAACCTTTTTTACATCTGTGGTAGGTTGGTCCTGATAAACGCGGATATAATCAATATTCATTGCAGAGGAGCTAAAGCTTGGATCAATGGAAGCCTGAATGGCAATATTAAGAATCATATATTGATCTGCATCAAAAGGCCAGGTGCTGGCATCTTTGGTTTTGGGTTCGTAAACATAGTGAACAATGCTATCTACCATAAACACCATTTTATCCGGAGTCCATTTAAGGCTGTAATTATGGAAATTACTGCTAGCAGTCAATAGAATTCTACCTCCATGGTTAACGGTATTTCCAAAACTGGAAGGCGTGTGCATGGCACTTTGAACAAAGTTTTGATTGCTACCCCAATGCTCCATAATATCGATCTCGCCACATGCAGGCCAGGGAGTTTTGTCAAAACCCAAATTATCCCAATAGGCCCCATCTTCATTGATATTTTTACCCAGCATCCAAATTGCCGGCCAGGTACCTACTCCAGTTGGTAGTTTTGCCCTTATTTCAACCCTTCCATAGGTGAAGGCAAACTTAGAGTTGAGTCTTGCAGATGTATATTGTTTCGTCACATTTTGATCCGTGAACGACTCCTTCTTGGCCACTAGATTTAATACCCCATTTTGGACGAATGAATTAGTTGTTCTATTGGTATAATGTTGAATTTCTCCATTATACCAGCTACCTCCTGCGGGCAATTTCGTCTGGTGGAACCATTTTACGCTATTAATGGGGCCATCTGTATTGAATTCATCACTCCATACGAGATAGGGGTAAGCGGGCTCTTTTTTAACCTTTCCATTGTATAAAAAGTCGTCTATATAACCTTCAACTTTGTCCGAGTTTCCCTCGCCATTCACCTGAATAACAATTCGGTTTAGATCAGCACGTTGTGTAGGTGGCAGGGAGCCCGCGTTAAAGTTGATGTAGTTATCATTTTTGAAATTAAAAGTAATGGTTTGCCATTGATCCAGTTGAACAACCTTTATAATTTCACTTTGCGTTTCCCAAGGGTTATTGATATTGGCATTTTGTAACTTGAGTGAGACTTGATTGGTCTGTATTCCTGTTATTCCTGATGAAGGGATATAGATTTTCAGCGTGAAGACATAATAACTGTCTAGGGGTAATTTTTTTTCAGAATCAAAACGAACGTTGGCAAAGGTACCCCCAGTATCCTTGTAATAAAGCACATTGGAAGAGTTGTTAATGCCTTGCATAAATGGATTGGTGAATTGAGTGTTAATCATGCAGGCATCTCCAAACCATGACTGTATGGTGCCATTGCCTTCAAAATCATCCTGTAATAAAATGCTTTGACTGTTTGCGGCAAGCACGAGGCCAAAGTAAAGGATAAAGAAGCCTATAATTCGATTTTCCACTTATACGAATATACGACATATCTACTTATAGTAAAATAAACTTTAACACTGGTTCTGTCTTATTAAATGGTGCAACCAGAAGAGTGATAGCTCCTCCCCGCGTGGTGTTCTCACCTCGCAGTAACACGTTTACATATAATGCGTAAGAAAGGCAAATTCAGTTTTTCCGGTATAGTAAAAATCCGCACTTGAGTATGGATAATCTACAGGTGTCGTGGCCAGATCCCAATGTTCTTGCAATGGGATAATGCAACTTCCGCATAAAGATATGGTCGTTATATAGTTTTATGGATAAAGATCGGTCTTGCCAAAATTGATATTTCCTATCCTTTAAATAAACCTTAAACTTTTCAAGTACGTTGGAATGACTTTTCTGCAGATCAAACTTAATCTGTTGTGAGGTAAACTTTAAAAAATCTCTTTGTAGGTCGGCTAATTCAAACCCCTCAAGAACTTCCCCAATTAGATGTATGTGATTGGGCATCAATACAAATGAATAAACCTTAACCCTCTGGTCATATTCAAGAATTGATAGCCTGTTGGGTTTATATTAGCACCACTAGCGGCCATCTTCCAATTTAGAATAAACAGCAAAAGAGCTTAACCCAAGGATTTGTTAATTGGTGTAAATCATCCTTTTCTAAGGGCTTCCATTCGTAGGTAATAATTAACCATTTCTGACGTTTTGTATTTAGAAAAATGGAAAATGTTAATGCCTAGCACTTCTTACAAATTTGTCTTTACTTTGTGGGTTGATGCAGAAAAGTAAATTCTTACTTGTATTGTTTTTGATAAGTAGTGGCTTTGCAGCTTCGGCACAACAATTGGTATCTGGATTTGTGCGAGACACAGGATCAAAAGAAGCAATTATTGGAGCGGTAGTAAAGTGCCTTGAGACAGATCAAAATACGGCTTCAAATAACTATGGGTTTTATAGCTTAGCCCTGCCAAGTGGTCATTATACCATTGTCTTTTCCTATCCGGGTTATCAATCGGATACGGTGCAAATGAGTTTATACAAATCCAAAAAGGTGGATGCCTTTATGCAATCGGATGAGTCGCTTAAAAACTCGAATTATATTCCAGATGAAAATACATCTATAGAAGGTCAAGTTCAGCCCGGTTCTCAGCAGCTTTCGTTAAAAAAGGCGGAAAAGTTACCTCTTCTTTTAGGCGAGGTGGATGTGGTTAAAGCTGCACAGCTTTTACCAGGCGTAAAAAGTGGAACTGAGGGGAGCAGCGGATTGTATGTTAGAGGTGGGGGCCGAGGTCAAAATTTAGTTTTATTGGATGGGGTACCTGTTTACAATCAGAATCACCTTTTTGGCTTTTTCTCAACATTTAATAATGATGGAATTAATTCATTGCAACTATATAAGGGGAGTTTTCCAGCTCGGTTTGGCGGCAGGCTTTCTTCAGTAATGGACGTGACATTGAAGGATGGAAATGCAGAAAATATAGAAGGAACCGCTTCAATTGGAGCACTTTTAGGCAGATTCAGTTTGAATGGTCCCTTGAGTAGTGATGGAAGAACCACTTTTGCGTTTTCAGGAAGAAGAAGTTATATTGATTTATTAATTCGACCCATTGAAAATGCAAGCCAAAGGGACTCATTTCAGAACCAAACGGATTTCTATTTTTATGATTTTAATGCCAAAGTGAGTCATCAATTGGATGACCGGAACCGTCTTTATTTTAGCTATTACCAAAGCAAAGATGTGCTGGGTCTTTCTTCTAAGTTTACAGATACCTTTCGAGGAGCATTGCGTGAAACCGAGCTCAGTACCGGTTTAAACTGGGTGAGTAACACCGCTGTAGCACGTTATACACGCTTACAAAACAATAATATTTTCGCCAATTACGCAGTTTCATATACCCGCTATCAGATTAAAAGCTTTGCAGACATCAGTTTTAAAAGTGTTTCGGCAACCACACAATCCGATTGGCATTACAAGACCAGTTTTGTATCTGGATTGCAAGACATTAATATTTTGGCAGAATATGATTACAAACCTTCACAGAATCACCATTTAAGATACGGGGTAAATTCTACCATTCACATGTTTAAACCAGGTCAGCTAACACTTGATGTTGACCTCGGTGCCCAGCAAGAAGATACTACGCGAGGTGAAGACCAAGATCAAACCACAGTTGAAAGTGCAATTTTTATCGAGGATGTGATACAAATAAATAAAGGAACTAAGGCCAACGTAGGCTTGCGTGTGATGAATTATTTAACCAATGGTAAAAGTTATGTTTTTGTCGAACCTCGCTTAGCCTTGAATGAAGAAATTGACAGTCATTGGATTTTTAGAATGAGTTATGCCTTAAACAATCAACCGATTCATTTATTGGCAAACAGCAATACGGGATTGCCACTCGATTTATGGGTGCCGGCAACCAATAATATAAAACCTCAATCAGGACATCAGTTTTCTTTAGGATTTATTGGGAACCTAAAGCATGGTTTTCAATTCATCGGTGAGGTATATTATAAATGGTTGCGCAATGCAATAGATTACGCACCAGGTGCTAATTTCTTGGCGGTGGATGAGTCTTGGCAAAATAATGTGCTACAGGGTCGTGGCCAGAATTATGGCTTGGAACTGTTTGTACAAAAGCAGCTTGGTAGAACTACAGGATGGGCAAGTTATACATTGTCGTACGCAGATCGCACTATTGAAGGCATTAATAGTGGTAGAACCTATCCATTCCGATATGATCAACGCCATAACCTTTCCACTTCATGGAGCTATGCCCTGTCTGATCGACAAACCTTAGGCTTTACGACTGTGTTTGGAACAGGTTTCCCAATAACCATACCTATAGGTCAATATCTAGACTTGGATGGCAATGTTGTTTATGAATACGGTGGTAAGAATAACTATCGAATGGAGAATTACTTCCGATTAGACCTGAATTATGTGCATCATAAAAAGAAATCAAAATTAAAATGGGCCAAAGACGCTTGGTTTAATGTATCTATATACAATGCAACCGCAAGAAAAAATCCATTTATTTATCAAATAAGCAGAAGCGGCCCAGGAAAGAATGGCTTGGTGCTTGAGCGTGTTAGTCTATTCCAATTCATTCCTAGTTTCAGTTATAATGTTGCCTTTTAAGATGCATAGAAATAGTACATATTGGATTTGGGTAATGGTACTCATTTGTTTCAGTTCTTGCATAGAACAAGTGCCGGTTAATCTGCCACCGTATAACGAAAAGGTGGTTGTAAATGGACTAATAAGTGATTCTGATTTAACCAAAATTAGAGTATCTAAAAGCATTAGTTCTTTAGATACTAGCTTTATTCCATCCATTAGCCTGGCATCTGTCCGTCTTTTTGAAGAAAATGGGGCCTTATATGATGTGCTTTCCTATAATTCATTTGAAGGTGGGTTTATAGGAACAAAGGTGGCTCAGAAAAATGTGGATTATACCATCAAAGTTAACTATCAAGGAACAGAACTGGAAGGTACAACACGCATCACCGGTGGTACACAGGTTTATAACTTGAATTTTGTTGATTCTGTGGCCGTGGATTCTAGTTTTTTCCCAATAGGAGAAGTTTCATTCACATTTAACGATTTACCAGGCCAAGATAATTTCTACCGATTGAATGTGGAGTATTTCGATAATATTAAAAAGGAATTCCAAGCTTTGGACATGTCTGAAAACTTGTTTTTAGATGCAGAAGGAGAATTGACCGATAAGGGCTATATTTTTGACGATAATTCATTTAGAGGTAAGCCACAAACGATATCTGTAAGAGTGCCATTTGGTTTTGTTGATGTCCAGAATGGCGATTACTTGTTTAGAGTAAATCTTGAAGCGCTAAATTCAGATTATACCTCTTATGAAAAATCAAGAAGGCTGTATGATGAATCTTTTGGGGGTTTCTTTACAGAACCTGTTGAACTCTATTCAAACATTAAACGTGGCTTAGGAATTTTTGGTGGCGTTGCTGTTAGCAGAGATACCCTGTAATACATATATATATATATTGAAATTTACGATACAATCTAAGGACCCGCAGTCGAAAGCTAGAACTGGTTCCATATCTACAGATCATGGTGAGATTCAAACGCCAATTTTTATGCCTGTAGGTACTTTAGGTTCGGTTAAAGCAATCAATCAAGATCAATTAAAAACAGAAATTAATGCACCGATTATATTAGGCAACACCTATCATTTGTATCTAAAGCCAGGTATGCAGATCATGCAGGAGGCTGGGGGCTTGCATAAATTCATGAACTGGGATCGAGCCTTATTAACCGATAGTGGTGGTTATCAGGTATATTCTTTGGCCGAAAACAGAAAGATTACTGATGAGGGTGTAACGTTTCGGAGCCATATTGATGGGTCAAAACATTTTTTTAGTCCAGAAAAAGCAATTGATATCCAAAGGCAAATAGGGGCGGACATTATCATGGCTTTTGATGAATGCACACCGTATCCTTGTGATAAGAAATATGCGACTGACTCTTTGAAACTTACCCATAATTGGCTGTTAAGATGTCAAGCTCAAATGAAAAAAACAAAAAGTTTGTATGATCATCAGCAGGCTTTGTTTCCGATTGTTCAAGGCAGTACTTATTCAGATTTACGGGTAGAGAGTGCAAAGTTTATTGCAGACCAAGATGCTTTTGGCAATGCGATTGGAGGATTATCGGTTGGAGAACCTGCAGAGGAGATGTATGCAATGACCGAAGTAGTTTGTTCACATTTACCCATTGATAAGCCACGTTATTTAATGGGTGTAGGCACACCTTCAAATTTACTTGAATGCATTGCCCTTGGAGTGGATATGTTTGATTGTGTAATGCCAACACGTAATGCGCGGAATGGAGGTATTTTTACCAAAAATGGCACAATGAATATGCGCAATGCTAAATGGGCGAATGATTATTCTCCATTGGATGAAGAGATTAGTCCGAATTATTCAAAAGCGTATGTTCGGCATTTGATCCATTCTGGAGAATTGTTGGGCATGCAAATCACCAGTCTTCACAATTTGAAGTTTTATTTAAAACTGATGGAAGAGGCTCGTGCACATATCACTGCTGGAGACTTTTTGGACTGGAAAAATAAAATGGTACAACAATTGAATGTACGACTATAATGTTAAATTGGTTTAAGCTAACAACGTACGATAAGTACATCTTGGGGAAGTTTATGAAAACTTTCATTGTGATGCTCAGCCTATTTACAGTAATTATTGTCATTTTCGATTTGGCAGAAAAGTTAGAAGACTTCACACAAAAACAAGCTCCCATTGGACTTATTATCACCGGGTATTACTTAAACTTCATACCTACCATCCTCAATCAATTCAGTGCGATTTTTGTATTTCTTTCAGTAATATTTTTCACATCTCAACTTGCAAGTCGTTCTGAATTTATAGCGGTCTTAGCCAGCGGTGTATCTTTTAAGCGAATGATGAAACCTTATGTGGTTGGAGCTGTTATTCTGCTGATAGGTACTTACATGCTCAATTCATGGTTGGTTCCAGTAACGGATAAAAAAAGAGTGGCCTTTGAAACGAAATGGGTGAGAAACACATCTTCCGAATACAAAGCGAATATTCACCAACAGATTCAGCCAGGTGTGTTCTTGTATTTTCGTAATTTTAATCATGTGGACAGTACTGGGCAACATGTGGTTTTACAAACATTTGATTCAACCCGATTAACGTCTCGTTTGTATGCGGTGTCTATTCGTCCTTCGCGTTTTAAAGGCAAATGGGAATTGGTTAATGTCGTGCATAAGGATTTTGCTGAAGATGGTTCACAAAAGATTACTAAATATACTGCATTAGACACGGTGATACGTTTTGATCCAAAAGATTTTTTTAGAAGGTTGGATGATATCAATAGTTTCAATAACAGTGAGCTAAGATCTTATATAGCTGCATTGCGTATTAAGGGGACAGGCGAAATCAATAATTATATTACCGAACTGTATCGCAGGTTTTCAGCTCCATTCGCGGTGTTGTTATTAACACTCATTGGGTTCGCAGTTTCGGCACGTAAAACAAGAGGCGGTGTTGGGGTGCATTTAGGGAAAGGGATATTAATTAGTTTCCTCTATTTGTTCATTATCAAAACATTCAATACATATGGTGCGCAAGGGAGCATGATGCCTCTTTTGGCGGTATGGATTCCAAATCTAATCTTTGGGTTAATCGCCTGGTGGCTCATATTTACTGCCCCCAAATAGTCAATTGTCAGTAAACTGTTTTAATTTTAAAGAACATACCTGTAATCTGTTTGAGCAATTGTATTTTTGTAGCAGATGAATAAAAGCATACTCTTTTTAACAACGGCCGCAGTTCTTTCTGGGGCGTTTTTACTATTTAATAATACGGATTCAAAAGAATTTAATCAAACCAAACCTGGTTATCATGAGCAATGGCTAGAAATGAAAACCATGGGAACTGGAATTGTGCCTGAGGGCCTTATGGATCAATGGCATAAACAAGGGAAAAACCTTCGTAGAGCGGATGGAGCGATTATCTCCATGACTGAGATTGGGCCAGGTAATGTTGCTGGCAGAATAAGAGGGTTGTTAATTGATAAGACAAATGAGAATCATATACTGGCTGCAGGAATAAGCGGGGGCCTCTGGACAAGTTGGGATAAAGGGCAAAACTGGGATGTGATTAACGATCAAGAGATTACTTTGAATGTAAGTTGTATAGATCAAAGCGAAAGCAACCCAGCAATGATCTATTATGGAACAGGAGAGGGCTCAGGGAATAGTGTTGGATTCGGTGGGAGTGGTGTGTTTAAATCCATCGATACGGGAAAAACCTTTACTAAATTGAGTGCAACAAACGGCTCTGATTTCAACTCATCTTGGAAAATTAAAGTAGACCCAAATGACGAAGATATTGTTTACCTCGCAACAGACAACAGAGGTCTTTTTAGAACTGTTGATGGCGGAGCATCTTGGACTAAGGTTTTGACTAGTAGTAATGAAATGAATGATCTAGATGTGTTGCCTGATGGTAAAGTTTTTGTTACCATTAAAGGGGGTGGAATCTTTTATTCAGAAGATGGCAGCTCAGGGACCTTTACTAAATTGAGCGGTAGTCCAATTTCTGCTTCATCCTTTGCTAGAATTGAATTATCCTATTGCAGAGATCAATCTAATGTGATATATGCTGTATTCTCTAATCCAGATGCTGGATACAATGGAACCATAAAAGGGGTTTATCGAAGCGATGACACAGGCAAGATTTGGGTTAGCAAAACAATTCCTTCTACCACAGCAGTTAGAGCAAGCTTTACTTGGTATTGCAAAATACTTGAAGTACACCCTACGAATCCAGATAAAATATTCTTGGCTTCAGTCTCTCCCGGCTACTCTTTGAATGGAGGACAAACTTGGACATCTGCTAGCAATCCACATGCAGATTATCATTCCGCTTCAGTTAACCCACACAATCCAGAAGAATTACTGGTGGGAAATGATGGAGGAATTCATTTATACAATTGGGCAAATATGAAAGTATCAACATCATTAAATAACAGCATTAATATCACCCAATTCTATCACGGAAGTCATCATCCAACATCTTTAACGTTTGCAGGTGGAACTCAAGACAATGGGACACGTTATTCATTGAATGCGACAAGTGTTTTTTCAAGAATAAATAGTGGGGATGGTGCTTTTACACATATCAACCAACAAATACCTAGTGTAGTTTATGCTTCTTCTCAAAATGGAAATATTAGAAGGTTAGAGATGGGAACGGTACTGCCAACGAGCAATATTGGGATTAAAAATGAATTGGATGCCAATAACAATGGAACCATTGACGAAGGGGCACGATTTATTAATCCCTACTGGATGAATTACAACAATGGTTTTCAGCTGTTTTTTGTAACTAACAAGGGCGTTTGGCGAAGTAACAACTCAGGCGATAATTGGGTAAAGATTACCGGTTTACGCCCATCAGCATATAGTGTAGGTATAAGTCATGATGACGATCCAACTATTTATATCGGTGGTTCAAGTGTTTTTACCCGAGTAGACAATGCAGGTACAGTTGCCGCTGGCACCAACGAGGTGAATTTAATCAATAAACTCCCCGCTTTAAGCGGCCAATTTGCGGCTTGCATTCGGGTACATCCCAATGACAAAAGCAGGGCCTATGTTGGACTTAGTAACTATAATTCGAATTCACGTTTGTATGAAGTAATTTATGCAGATACGGATACCCCTCAAACCGTTAGCTTAGGAGATAATCTTCCATCCAATTTGCCAATCAATTCATTTGATTTTGATCCTGCGAACCCGGATTCTGTCTTTGTTGTAGGCACGGATTATGGTTTATATTCCACAAAAGATAGAGGTGCCACCTGGTCTAAACAGGCTGATGTTCCTAATGTTTCTGTAAATACCGTGCAAATCCGTAAATCGGATCGTAGGGTATTTATTTATACGCATGGGAGAGGCGTTTTCAGTGGCATGTTAATCAACACGAATAACGTTAAAGTTGTACAAACTGAACCCGATATTGAATTGACGATTTACCCGAATCCTGGTAAAGATGTTATTCAGGTGGCTACAAAGCATAGTTCAAGTATTACTTATACCATATTTGATGCAAAGGGAAAGCGCTTGAAAGCTGCATTTTTGCGGGATAATGGCAAGATAAATGTGGCAGGTTTGCCAAGTGGAAGATATTTTATTTTGGTGAAGCAAGATGGAATGCAAAAAACCATTCAATGGGTAAAAGAATAAAAATAGCTCAATCCCTTTTATTACTTAAAGAAAATTATACCTTTGCACTCCCTAAAAAAGGGATAGATAGATAATTATGGAAACAAACAATTATGAAGCAGCGGTTATATTTACACCCGTGCTTTCTGAAACACAGCTAAAAGAAGCCGTGAAGACCTACAGAGAGCTAATCACTGCTAACAAAGGTACAATCGTAAATGAAGAAAGCTGGGGCTTAACAAAGCTCGCTTACAACATTCAAAAAAAGAGTTCAGGTTTTTACCATTTCTTTGAATTCAATGTTTCACCAGACTTTATTAAAGCTTTTGATATTCAATTGCGAAGAGATGAACGTGTATTGCGTTTTATCAATTTGAAATTGGATAAGCATGCGCTTCTTTATAATGAAAGAAGAAAAAATGGAGAATTTTCTAAGGCTAAAAAGGCACAAAAACAAACAGCGACAACATAATGGCTAAAGGAGGAAAAAAGAAGAATTTTGTATTTAACAATAGGCATAAGAACATGCCTAAGAAATATTGCCGTTTTAAGAAAAGTGGTATTAAATACATCGATTACAAGGATGCAGATTTCTTAATGAAATTCATCAATGATCAAGGTAAAATATTGCCAAGAAGACTTTCTGGGAACTCACTGAAGTACCAAAGAAAAGTTTCAATTTCTATAAAAAGAGCAAGACATATGGCCATTTTGCCTTTTGTTGCAGACGGATTAAAAGATTAGAATAGAGCGATGAAAGTTATATTAAAACAAGACGTAAAGCATTTAGGGTATAAAGACGATGTAGTAACAGTGAAAAACGGTTACGGCAGAAACTTCCTTATACCTCAGGGTGTAGCAAAGTTGGCAACAACAAGCAACGTTAAAATGTTGGAAGAAGATTTACGGCAGCGCGCTTTTAAACTTGAGAAAATCAAGAAGGATGCAGATGAGCTTGCAGGTAAAATTAATGATTTAAAAATTGACCTTAAAACCAAAGCGGGTGCTACCGGCAAGATATTTGGTTCAATTACTACACTTCAAGTTGCCAATGAGCTTAAGGCCAGCGGTTATGAAGTGGACAGAAGAAATATTGTTTTTGAAAATGATATTAAAAAT
>Ga0055584_100006336_pt1 | contig 11606 bp, 12 predicted proteins | sample OSDHelmetaG_FD_58716 | JGI IMG/M metagenome (GOLD analysis project Ga0055584, IMG submission 58716) | Pelagic marine sediment microbial communities from the LTER site Helgoland, North Sea, for post-phytoplankton bloom and carbon turnover... | ecosystem: Environmental > Aquatic > Marine >...
CGGACTCTCTGGACGCAGGACGGCATTGAGTGATCGCTGCGCGGAGGTCCGTGCGCGGTTTGACGCTTGTCGAGTTAATGATTGTCGTTGTCGTCGTCGGCATACTGGCGGCGCTTGCCTACCCTAGTTACCGCGAATTTTCTGCACGGGCAACACGCAATGAGGCGAAGGCGGCACTGCTGAAAGCTGCCACGAATCAGGAACGCTATTATCTGCAGAACAACAAGTTTTCAACTGATCTCAATGAGTTGGGCTTTAGTGCCAACCCTTACACAACAGACACCGGTTCATACGAAATCACTGTAGTGGCACCAAATCCTGCGTCGAACTTCACGGTAACAGCGACCTATTTGCTAGGCGGCGTGGAGTCCGGAAAATGCGGTGCGTTCACAATCGACGGGCGGGGCGTGAAAACATCCAGTCCGTCGGAAGACTGCTGGACACGAACCCGCTAAATCAGCCTGCTATGCCGCAGACCGTTCCTCTCTGCCAGAAAAAAACAAAGCATCAATAATCAACAAAGCAGCGCCGACAGAAATGCCTGCATCAGCGACATTGAACGACGGGAAAGCCCAGCTGCCGAACCACACCTGTATGAAGTCAGTGACGTGACCGAGGAGAATCCGGTCGACCAGGTTGCCTATAGCGCCGCCAAGCACCAGCGCCAGACCGGCAGACAACACCGTCTGACCAGCGTTTCGAATCCGCCACAACCAAACGACAATCACAATACTGACGCCGCTCGAAAGCACGACAAAAAACCATCTCTGCCACCCTCCCGCATCCGCTAGAAAACTGAACGCAGCACCAGGGTTCTTTTGATGCGTAAGATTCATGAAGGAGTTTATCGGCACTTTGTCGTACAAGGCTACCCACTCTACGATTGCCCATTTGGTAACCTGATCGGCAACTGCCACGACGGTAGCAACTACCATCCAGGTCACGAATCGTGCGTTGGTGGTGGAGACTGCGGATTCCGCTGGTTTGCTCAAAATAATTTCCTGTTAGTCCGTTTCTACGGCCAGAATTGATCGTGCATTTTCGGCGTCCTTGTCCATTTGCGCAACCAGTTCGTCAATGGATTCGAATTTTTTTTCGTCTCGAATATGCGCAATGAAATCCACGTCGATGTATTCGCCATAGATATCCCGTGCGAAATCGAACAAATGAACCTCAAGCAATGGTTTTACCAGGTCGAACGTGGGCCGGGTTCCGACACTTGCGACACCGTCAACACAGCCTTCGGCCAAACCCGATACCCTCACCGCAAAAATGCCCAGTACCGCACTCTGTCGACGCCGAAGATCGACGTTCGCTGTTGCATAACCGAGCGTCCTGCCGACTTGCCGCCCCTTTATTACTCGCCCCGACATCCGATACGGGCGCCCCAAAAGCGAAGTCGCGAGCGATAAATTGCCAGCCGCCAGGGCAGACCGGATTGCGGTGCTACTCACCCTGACATTCTCTCTTACGAAACTGGCCACACGTTCGACTCCAAACTGCAGCACACCGCTGGTCTGCCGCAAATCGTCAATACTGCCTTCTCGTTTTCGAGCAAACCGAAAATCGTCACCAACAACAATATGCTTCGCATTCATTCCGTGTATGAGAATCTGGCGAATGAACGCATCGGATCGGATCTTACGCATTGCCGGATTGAATCGCGGACAAAAGAAAATATCGATCCCATACTCTTTGAGCCCGGTGTACTTCTCGCGAAAACGCATGAGTCTGGCCGGTGGATTCGTCGCCGCAAAAAACTCCTTCGGTGTCGGCTCGAAACTCATGACGATAGAGGGCACCCCTAACTCGCGGGATTTTGAAACAACTCGGTCAAGCAGTTGTCGATGACCCACATGCAGGCCGTCGAAACTTCCAATGGAAACGACACTCCCATTGGCCAGATCAGAATACGGCAGATCGGCCACATGTCTTACAAGTTTCATTTAGTGCGCCCGCAGCCTGAACTGCGACAATCGTGTACCCATAATTAACAGTGCAAGGAAATAGGTACCCGCAGCGGCCGCTATGATTACCGCCAGCCAGATTATGCGCCCCGTGAAATCGACACTTAGCCACCACTCGAGTGGTCGAAAAAATTGATACAGAACTGCGTACATTGCGGCGTTCGCCAGAAAAACTCTCCCGAGCAGTATCGGCCAGCCGCTTGAGTGCAGAAGAATACGGTCCCGAAGCAGGCCCCGGTAAAGCAAGACAGCGTTGAGAATTGCTGCTACCGAGGTCGCAGCTGCCAGGCCTGCGTGCGGGGCCGCAAACTCGTTCACGGTCAAATACCAGGCGAGACCGATACTCAAAATCAGATTGACGGCCATTGCGAACAAGGCGATGCGAACCGGCGTCTTCGTATCCTCGCGAGCAAAATAGGCCGGCGCAAGGATCTTGACGAAAGAAAAACCAACCAGACCGATCGCGTAGGCTTTCAAGGCCATCGCAGTCATTCGAACGGCATTTTCGTCAAATACACCGCCGTAAAATAGCGCTGCGACCAGAGGCTCTGCCAGCACGAACAGACCGATAGCGGCCGGAACTGCAATGAGCAATGCGAGCCTCAGTGACCAATCAAGCGTCTGCGAAAACGTCGTCCTGTCGTCTTTTGCCCAGAGTCTCGACAGATACGGCAGCGTTACTGTGCCTAGCGCGATACTGAAAATACCGAGCGGGAACTCCATGAGTCGATCTGAGAAGTACAGGTAGCTAATGCTGCCAACCGGCAACATCGACGCAATAATTCCGCCGAGCAGCACATTTATCTGGGCAGCCGAGGATCCGAAGATGGCCGGTATCATCAGCTTGAACGCACGCTTGACGCCTGTATGACCGGGTGCCCATTTTGGCCGAGGCAATGCATGGATTTTCGCGAGGAATGGAAGCTGAAAGAGGAGTTGGCAGACACCGGCGATGAAGACGGCGTAAGCCAGCGCCATAATGGGTTGATCAAGTCTCGGCGACAACCATATGGCGGCTGAAATCAGGACGACGTTCAGAATGACCGGCGTCAAAGCCGGAACGCCGAATCGCCCGTAGGTGTTCAGGATACCGCCCGCGAAAGCCGTCAAAGAGACGAAGAGCAAATAGGGAAACGTGAAGCGCAACATCAGCGCAGCGAGATCGAGGTCCCCCCCCTCACCGACAAAGCCAGGCGCTACGATCAATACAAGCAGCGGGGCGGCGATAACACCAATCAGCGTGACCAGGAACAAGATGGCACCAAAAGTACCGGACACAGCGTCGATGAACTCGCGAGCCTCGTCGTGATCGTGGTTCTCGCGGTATCGCGCCATAACCGGGACGAAACCCGCCGAAAACGCGCCTTCTGCGAAGAAACGGCGCAGCATGTTCGGTATCCGGTTGGCGACCAGGAACGCATCCATCACGATGCGGGCACCAAAATAGCGGGCGAAAACCACGTCCCGTAGAAGTCCGAGAATTCGCGACAAGAGGGTCATACCGCCAACGATCGATGTCTTACGAGCGAGTCCCGATCCGGACGTAATCTCCTCGGTATTTGCGGAGCCGGAGTTCGGGTCGTTTGCTGTACTTTTTTCAGTGCTCATAGCTGCGGGGAGTTTAGCCCAAAAAAGTCATAAAATCAGTCGTTTAGGGCGTCCGAAAAGGGCTCTGACCCCTTTCTGTGAAGAGTGGTTGACAATCAACGTCCGGGCACGAATAATACGCGGCTCTTTGAGAGCAGGACACGGAAAAACCAGTGGCAAACATTAAATCAGCACGAAAGCGCGCCCGTACAGCGGAAAAGACTCGTCAACACAACATGGGTCAGCGTTCTCTTATGCGCACCAAAATCAAGAGCGTCGTAAAGGCCTGTGATGCCGGCGACAAAGATGCTGCAGCAACGGCCTACAAGGACGCTGTTCCAGTGATCGACCGTATGATTAACAAAGGCATTGTGACCAAGAACAAAGCTGCACGTCACAAGAGCCGTCTGAACAAGCGAGTGAGAGCCCTCGCCGTCTGACGCAGAGCAAATCGAATACCGAAAGCCGCCATCAGGCGGCTTTTTTTTGCTCCGGTTTTACAACCCGCGCTGGTAAATGGACAAAACAACCCATCCGACAATTGACGGCGCTTTTTAGCCTGATTATGTCAAATTTACGCCCTTTCCCCTGAACGGCGATTTTACACATTCTGGCATATCGCTAGCGCTCTCTACCGCTTGTCGGCGGGCAAAAACCGTTCATCGGGTCAACGCGGCCCTAATCAAGCAAGTGTGACCAAGCGCAAAGTCTGTCGCCCTGTCCACAAGGATAATCCCCTTCATCGAATAAAAACGCGCAAATTGAAAGGGACAACTAATGTCGACAAGACAAAATACATCAGGCTTCACATTGCTCGAGTTGATGATTGTTATCGCCCTGGGCGCTTTGATCATGACAATGGCCGTTCCGAGTTTCAGGAACAGCATCAATAACCAACGCCTGGTAACAGCGACTAACGAAATGGTCATGAGCTTCACTTTAGCAAAAAGTGAGGCTATCAAGCGTGTTGCCTACGTTAGCGTTTGTAAGAGTAGCGACGGCGCAACCTGCACCGGAAATACCACAAGTTGGAATGACGGCTGGATTGTTTTCGCCAACGCGACGACTTCGAACCTCGGAACCTTTGATGTTGATGACGAACTCATTCGCGTCTATCCCGCCTTGCCCGACACGCTTGCTATATCTGCGCTCGGAAACATCGATGCATTCGTCAGTTTTCGTCCGAGCGGTACGCTCGGAACGACTGCTGCAAACCAGCTTGGTACGTTGACAACCTGTGATCATCGCGGCGCCGACTCCGCCACCGCCATAGTTATTCAGCCGTCTGGCCGGTGGCAGGTATCACATGACAAAGCTCACGATAATACGGCGTTGACGTGTTAGGAAAACGAATAATGCGAGCCCCTGAAATGAATATAAAAACCTCCAAAGGATTCACGATCGTCGAAGTACTGGTTGCTATGATTATCCTGGCAATCGGCGTGCTCGGTCTGGGTGTAATGCAACTATCGTCATTACAAAACACGCGTGGTGGACAAATGCGATCCCAGGCGACGGTGCTGGCCTACGACATTATCGACTCGATGCGAGCCAACATCCCCGCTGTAACGGCAGGCCACTACAACTCCGCCGACAATATATTGGATAGTGGCGCGACACAATGCTACGGCGCAGGGGCGAATTGCACAGATCAAGAAATGGCAAATGCTGACCTCGATCGTTGGAATACGGCATTGCGTCTGAATCTTCCGCCAACGGGATGGGGAACGGTAACGACGACTGATAACGGCAATACGTCGGTGGTAACCGTCACGGTTAACTGGACAGATTCGTACACGCCTGACGGATTTGAGCAGCTCACTCTTACTTCCGAGCTAATGAAATGAAGAACAATCACATAATCCAAAGCAGTCGCGGTTTCACGATCATTGAGCTAATGATCACAATGGCGATTACGAGTTTTTTGATCTTGGGATCTGTCACATTTCTTGTGTCGGCTCGCAATTCCAATCAGCTGCAGACAGCGCTCTCGGACCTCAATTCCAGCGGCCGTTTTGGGCTCGATCAGATTTCCCGCGACCTTCGGATGAGTGGTTATCGGGAAGAGGACTGGACGGCCGGCGCTCTGGACACCGTGATAACCGCTACCAATGGAACATCGGATGATGGCGGAGACAGCATTAGCATTGTCTACGAAGGATATAGGGATTGTGCCTTTGTATCGCTCGGATTCATGGAAGATCTCGACGGCGACGGCATCGGCGAAACACCCAGACCCGGCCTCGTGACAAACACTTACCAGGTAGTGGATGGCAATCTGCAGTGCAACGGCCAGTCAATCACCAGCGGTGTGGAGGAGATGCAGGTCTACTTTGGCGAAGACACTGATGCCAATGAATCTCCGAATCGGTGGATTGCCCCAGGAACTGCGGGATTAAATATGGAGCGGGTCGTTTCTGTCCGCATCCATCTGCTTGCTCGAACCACTGGCAACAACGACCTTAGTCAAGGTCTCCAGAAATACTGGTTCGACAACGTTTATCGAAACGAGACGGACCCGGTCGACGACGGTCAAATTCGACGGGAATATCTGGTTACCGTTGCTTTGCGCAACCCGACTTAGTTTAAGGAAGGCTTAGACATGCACTATTCAATCAATCGATCACGGCAGCACGGAACCGCACTGGTCATCAGCATGATCATCTTACTCATAACGACGATGGTCATCCTGCAAGGCGCGCGCTCGGCAAATCTTGACTTGCTAGTCGGCAATAATTCTCAGTCTGCCGCGGAAGCACTAATGCTGGCCGAAGACTCAGCGATTGTGGGTGAGACGATGATAGCGGTGAACTACGGCGGCGCACCTGTCATCGACTACGGAGACTCAACTAGCGATGGCGTATTCCTCGCAGGCCAAATCAATATCAATTCGGTCAACTGGGATTCGATGGCGTACCCGCCCGAATCCAATCAAGCCCAGCAGGCCTACACAGAGACCGTAACTGGTCCTGACGGCGAAGTTACTGAGACCCAGCATGAAGGCAGCGCCGTGAGGGAATTTTACGCGGAGTATCTTGGCCCTGCGTACGCGACTGGCGGCTCATTGTCGGTCGGTGCCGGCGTGGCATCTGACACTCGCTATATGTATCGCATCAGCGGTCGCGGCGTGTCGACTCGTGGTGGCGCTCGCGTCATTCAAACAATATATGCAACAGCAGAGTAGATAATCATGGATATGAGAATCGACATTTTGAGTACATCACGGACGATGTTTCGCGCCAAAGCAGCATTGCTTTCGCTTTTAATCGCCGGATTCGTCTATGCCGCGAACACATTCATCGCGAATAACCAACCCTGGGGCTATATTGCGCCTCCCGCCCTCAGCAGTGCGAACCTCCAGAATTCGGACGTTTACGCTTTCACACCGTGGTTTGAAGAAAAGACTTTCAAAGGTGATCTGTTAGCGTATCCAGTGGGCAATGATGGAACCGTTGCTGTGTTAGCGCCGAAGTGGCGGGCATCAATCGCAATTGGAAACCAGCATTACTTAACGGGTCGTAACATTGCCACTACCGATGGCGCCGGTACCGCCATACCGTTTATCTATGATGATCTGACACCAGACCAACAACTGGAAGTCGAATCCGCAGATGTTGTGAATTTTGTTCGTGGTGATCGCAGCAACGATGGTGGCTCCTTCCGCTTGCGTGAGGGATTGCTCGGCAGCATCATCCACTCAGCCCCGGTTTATCTGGGTAGGCCGATTGCCGGTTACGTGTTTGATGACTACCTGGACTACGCGGAAGACAACGCATTTCGAGACGCACGCGTCTTCGTCGGAGCCAATGACGGCATGCTCCACGCCTTTGATGCCGAGACTGGAAACGAAGTCTTCGGCTATGTTCCGTCCATGGTCATACCTAATTTGGTCAAATTGACGAATGAACCCTATGCTCACTATTACTTTGTCGATGGATTCCTGACGATCGAGGACGTGCACTACAACAACAATTGGCACAGTGTCCTGGTTGGCGGTCTGGGAGCCGGCGGCAGAGGCTACTACGCACTCGATGTTACAGATCCGGATGCCAGCAGCGACAGTGAAGCGGCGGCCAAGATCCTTTGGGAGTTTCACCCCGGCAGCGACGGCGGTGACAACATCGGATTCAGCTATAGCCGTCCTTCGATTGTCCGTCTGGAAGGCGGTCAGTGGGCTGCCATTTTTGGTAACGGCTATCTCAGCGCTTCGGGCAGAGCGTCATTATTCGTGGTGAACATCGAAACAGGCGAATTGATAAGGGAACTCGTGGTCGATGGCGGTGCAGGCAACGGACTGAGTAGCCCGACTGCAGCCGATCTTGTTGGCGAAGCCGGCTTCGTCGATACGGTGTATGCCGGAGATCTGAACGGTAATCTTTGGAAGTTCGATCTGGTTTCGGACGATCCGACAAAATGGAAGGTCGCCCTAAGTGGTTGGCCGCTGTTTTCTGCGCTTTCGAGTCAGTCGATAACGACCGCACCGGAAGTTGGACGGCACTCAAGCGGCGAAGGCGCGATGGTTTACGTCGGAACCGGTAGTCTTTTCGGTCCCGATGACGGCGCAGACAAATCGATACAGGCTGTTTATGGCCTCTGGGACAAACCAGCTGAATCTACTATAGGTATGAATTCGTTGGTTGAGCAGACACTCAGATCCGCAATCCATCCATCTGGCGAGGCGACGCGAACCGTAACGGACGAATCAATAAATTGGGATTCCAACATGGGCTGGGTGACAGACCTGGTGGTTGCGGGAGCGAATTCTCTCGACAATGGAGAACGGGTTATTCAGGACTTGCTACTTCGCGATGGCCGCATTTCATTCGTATCCGTTAATCCGACTGTTGGAACCGGTGACAACTGGTTGATTCAGTTGGACGCAAATTCAGGCGGCGCACCCGGAAAAACCATTATTGACGTGAACGCAGACCGAGTACTGGATATCAATGATAATGTCGATGGCGATGCTGCGAACGGTATTCAGGATGTACCGATGGATAGAGTCGTTGGCCAATACCAGGACTTCGGTCTGGCATCACGTCCTGTTATTGGTGCCCTGAATCGCACCACAGATGCAGCGCTGGTAAATCACCTTACGGCTGTTTCACCGTTGAATCCTAAAAATCCCCCTATAGATCCAAATGACCCCGGTGGCCTTGTCGGTGGTCACTTTGATCTGGATACGTCTAGCAACATATACCCCTTTAACGGTGGTGAGACCGACGGTCACGTTCATCAATGGGATGACAAACACGATTTGACCGTGGTCAATTATCTTGATCTCATTGACGGTGGCGGTAATCCGCTGCACGAAATAAATGATTCGAATCTGGGCATTGATGACGATGAGTTATTTCTAATCACGATTGCAAACACGGAACTATCGCCGGGTGGAAGACTCGAGATCAACAGTACGAGCATTGCCGTCACCGACTACCAGGATATCTTGGGTCGATACCTGACGGGCAAGCTCAAGGACTGGGAGGCATTCCCGGTCTACAAGCTGGGCAAACCAACAGCGGCCCAGACTGCCGCTGGCGTCCAGCAGCTGACTTCGTTAAAGATAAGCTTTGATGCTTTCGCCATTGTCAATGGCAAGCTCATCCCGAGCAATACAGGATGTGTAAAGGACAATAAACCCGGGAAGAAAGGTGAATATCGCAACGGCGCACTGTTGCTGCAGGCGCTGGACGCGAGCAACCTGTCGGGCGGCTTTGTTCTTGACAATGACATTCAAGAGTTCGTCACGAGCAGCACGGCCATTCATTCAGAACTCGGCTATGCCACCAAGGGACTGTTCTGGGAAACGACCTTGTTCTGGCACTGGGACAGCGACCAATGCTACGGCGACGACAGTTGGCAGCAGGACTACAACGATTGCTTCAGAGGCGATCTGAGCTGCGTTGCGGCTTCTGATGACCAGAAAGGCAAGGCCAAAAAGACCAAGAAAAAGGATAAGAAGAAGAAGGAGGATCCGCCTTTAGATCCACCTCCGGAAGAGGAACCCGGGACCGGTGGTACCGTGCCCGTGCCCACCAGTGATCCTGGTCACAACGTGTCCAATACGACGATTGGCGGCAGTAACGACATGGGCCGACTGTTCTGGAAAGAACTCGTACCTGAGGAGTAAGGCGTGAAATTAGCATCGAATAGAAATACGAACGCAAGGCGGAGCGCTGGTTTCTCGCTTGTTGAGCTAATGGTGGCCGTCGCAATTATTGCGTTGCTTAGTATGATTGCGGTGCCTTCCTTTATGCAAAATGTTCGGAAGAGCAAACGGGTCGACGCTCAAACTGCCTTGACCAGGACCAGTTACAACCTTGAGCGGTTCATGGCGTCGAATGGGAGATACACGACCAACCCGACGGCATTGGGACTGATAGTGGACGACGATGGAGTCTGGTCTGATGAACGCAATTATACTATTCGCGTGACAGCAGGCCCCTCAGGTATAACCAGAGGCTACGTGATCACTGCGACGGCTGCTACTGGCGGCATGCAAGAGGACGACACAGGCTGCACGGTACTCGCCCTCGACTCGCTGGGGCAACGAACACCCGACCCGGCGACGTCAAAGTGCTGGTAGCAGCAATCGGCTAAAGTTCCTCGGCAAGGCGTTCAAGCTTCTGCATGATCGCCTTGCCGAGTTCTTCGGTTCCAGCGCCAGTTGCGGCGCTGACTTCGAAAACCTCACCGTCCCACTGCAATTGCTCAAGCAGCAAGTCTCTCGCAGCAGCCTGGTCTTCCTCTGACAGCAAATCTGTCTTGTTGATGACAAGCCAACGCGGCTTGTTCGCGAGTTCTTCCGAGAATTTGGCGAGTTCGGCCGCGATGACGCGAACCTCATCGGCGGGCTCTATTGACGGGTCAATCGGTGCGATGTCTACCAGGTGTAATAACAATCCCGTCCGCTGCAGGTGCTTCAGGAACTGTATCCCCAGCCCTGCCCCATCCGAGGCACCCTCAATCAAGCCTGGAATATCGGCCATGACAAAGCTTTGCAGCCGTCCCACGCGAACGACTCCCAGGTTCGGGTGCAATGTTGTAAACGGATAGTCCGCAATGCGCGGTTTGGCGTGCGACATCGCCGTTATCAGTGTCGACTTACCCGCATTAGGCATGCCAAGCAGCCCCACGTCAGCCAACACTTTGAGTTCAAGACTCAGATGCCGAGCCTCACCGTCTGTTCCATTGGTGAACTTTCGCGGCGCACGATTGACGCTGCTCTTAAAACGCGTATTGCCGAGACCACCGCGACCGCCTTCAGCGACCTTCTGCCGTTGCCCTGCCTCGGTCAGGTCACAAATAATCTCACCGGTGTCAACATCGTGCACAACCGTCCCGGCAGGGACCATCACCTCGAGATCATCGCCTGAACGACCGGTCTTGTTACGACCCGAACCGCCAGTGCCGCCCTCAGCCTTAAACCGTCGAGCAACCCGAAAATCGGCTAAGGTATTCAAAGAATTATCTGCGACCAGGTAAACGCTCCCACCGTGGCCACCATCGCCGCCGTCAGGCCCGCCGCGTTCGACGTACTTCTCACGACGAAAACTCAAGGCCCCGTGCCCTCCGTTTCCGGCCTGGACGCGAATAGTTGCTTCGTCGACGAATTTCATAAATCTCTCAACCAACAAAAAGGGGTCAGAGCCCTTTTGGGACGTTTTTTTACAGAAAGGGGTCAGAGCCCTTTCAGAACATTTGTTCGAAAAGGGCTCTGACCCCTTTTCGGATACGAAAAACCCCGCATTAGCGGGGCCTTTCAGAAGTGCTTGTTGGCCCGCAGGCCGCCGGCTACGCGTCTACGACGCTAACAAACTGCCGATTTTTCGGGCCCTTGCGTTCAAACTTCACAAAGCCGTCTTTCTTGGCGAACAATGTGTGATCTCGTCCGAGACCAACATTTGTGCCTGCGTGAACTCGAGTGCCACGCTGACGAATAATGATATTTCCAGCAATAATTGCCTGGCCGCCGTAGATTTTGACGCCTAAGCGTTTACTTTCCGAATCGCGACCGTTCTTAGTACTACCGCCTGCTTTTTTATGTGCCAC
>Ga0055584_100006337_pt1 | contig 11605 bp, 9 predicted proteins | sample OSDHelmetaG_FD_58716 | JGI IMG/M metagenome (GOLD analysis project Ga0055584, IMG submission 58716) | Pelagic marine sediment microbial communities from the LTER site Helgoland, North Sea, for post-phytoplankton bloom and carbon turnover... | ecosystem: Environmental > Aquatic > Marine >...
TGGTGTGGGTGGTTAGCTCAGTTGGTAGAGCATCACGGTGACATCGTGGAGGTCACAAGTTCGAGCCTTGTACCACCCACCATTTTTCCTCGGTTCAAAAATCTAACGATAGAGATTCGTACGCGCGTGCGATGAATATGGGCTGTGCTCGTCTGTCAGGCCGAGGTCTAAATCAAGAGCCTCGCCGAAATAGGCTCTCCGAGCGCGCATGTTTTCTTCGGCTTCGTCCGGGTTTCGGTCAGCCAATGCTTCGATCAGAAGCCAGTTCCTTCGGCCGATTTGCGCGACATGAACCAGATCCTCGAAAATTTGAACTCTGTGGTGCTTCAGAACTTTTCCTAAAACATCACGGGTTAACAAGGACAGGTTAATGTAAATGGCGCTGCCAGTTGATTGAGCAATCTCCAAATGGATTTGTGTGTCGAGTTTCGAGAGTTTCTTTGAATCACCGCAAACAGATTTGTATTCTCGGACTAGATCTCTCAAGCGCGAAACTTGTTCCTCCGTAATACGTTCAGCAGCGCGTCGAACGCCCCAGGCATCAAGATGAGTGTGAACTAAAAATAGATCACGCAAATTCTCGTTGCAATGGGTGACCAACTCAAACAAAGGATTCTGCTCGTTGGATACCGGTGTCGAAACGTAGGTGCCGCCTCCGGGCTTTGATATCACCAGCCCCTGAGCTCTCAATTGCTGCAATGCGGATCTGATTGAAACACGGCTGACCGACAGAGTTGCAGACAGATCACGTTCACTGGGGAGGCGTTGACCGGGAGCGTAGTGTCCTTTGGCAATGAAATTTTTGAGGGCAGAGGCAACGGCGTCAGGCTTTTGCCTGTTTTCCTTCCGACAATCAATGTCGCTGATCTTTGTAAGGCGCTGTACCATCCGAGCTTTTTGTATTTTTGCTGTTAATTGGAAAATAGATCAGTTCTTAGAAAATCAAGACAAGCTTGCCGATCGGGGGTGCAACTACGCGCAATCCACCAGTTTTGCAATCGACGAAGTGCCTCACCAATCTCTTTGCCTTCATCCAGGCCTTGGTCTCTTAGGTCTTTTCCGGTGACGGGCAAACTCGGTTGCTTCCAATTCTGAACTATTGTCAAGGAATCCGAATTTAGCGATCCTGTGCAGGCTGCTTGAATAAGCAGGCGTCGCAGCGCTATTTCTCCGCCATCAAAAACCAGGTCATGGTAAATGTTGTCGTTGGGCGTGACAGCAAAAGCGAGTAAACTGTCCTTCTCTTTCCTTGAAAGTTTTAGGCGTTTTGCAGCGCTCTTCATCCGGTTTGGTTCAAGCGTTAACAGAAGCGCTAAACGACTAAGTGGCGAGGTAGCTGAGTGTGTGGTTTCTAGTGTCGCAAGATTGAGGAGCTTCTCAATGTCAAAGGGGCTGTCTAGAAAGGCCGACAAAACTTGTGTTTCGATCATAAGAGGCAGAACTTGCGCCACCCCTGGTGACACCAGAATTTTGGCAAACTCTTGCCAAAGTCGCTCCCCGCTCATGTTTTTAATGCCTTGATGGTTTTGGGCGACCGCTATTAGGTCTTCTTTTTTGAGTGGCTGGCGTCCTAGCTGTCCCTGAAAACGAAACAGGCGGAGAATTCTCAAATAGTCCTCTTGTATGCGTCGGTCAGCCATTCCGACAAACCGAATTTTGCCTTGTTGGCAATGACCGACGCCGCCGAAGGGGTCGTAGAGCACACCGTCAACAGAAAGGGAGAGGGCATTCATTGTGAAGTCTCTTCGCGCGGCGTCTTCTACCCAATCATCGGTGAAGGCGACCTCTGCCCGCCGCCCGTCCGTTACCAGATCCTTCCGCAGCGTTGTGATTTCGAAGGTTTCACCTTTCACAACAGCGGTTATTGTTCCGTGGCTCAATCCGGTTGGGATTGATTTGTAACCGGCTTCCTCGACTAGTTGCATGACGTCCTCAGGCATCAAACTTGTTGCCAGATCAATGTCATGGATAGGTCGTTCCAGAATAGCGTCGCGGACGGCGCCGCCAACAAAGCGAAAGTTTTGAGAGCCAAGAAGCTCGGCTAGCAACAGCAGGCTTGGCGTCAGAAGCTGCTTGTGAAGGTCGGTTTGTTGCTTTTCGCTAGTCATTTATACAGTGGGCGGCTTCCGCGGTCGCGATGGGTCCCAGCAGAGCCTCAATCAGATTGATGACGATCCCAGCAGAAACACCCCAAATATAGTGCCCTTCATGATGGTAGGCGTAAAAGTACCGGTCTTTGCCGCCATAAAAACGGCTCTCTACTTTTCGGTTTGCTGGATCGAGGAAAAAGCTTAGCGGCACTTCAAAAACTTCCTCTACCTCGCTGGGATCTGGGACGGGTTTAATCTGTGGGTCGAGTTCCGCTACAACCGGTGTAATTTTGAAGCCGGTCCTTGTTATGTAGGTATCAAGGCAGGTCAGAATGGTGACCTGTTCAGGCTCAATTGCTATTTCTTCGTGAAGTTCCCTCAGCGCGGTTTCTAGTGCATCAGCATCTTCGGGATCTTTGCGGCCACCAGGGAAGCCAACTTGCCCAGGGTGATTGCGCAAGTGCTTACTTCGCTCTGTCAGAAGGACGTTGATGCCCTCTGGCCTTTGAACAAGCGGCACAACAATTGCCGCTTCCGTTAACTCATCGGTTTGAGGTTTGAAATCGGGGTTCAGGTCATGATCACCACGATGCAAAGCAAGCGGTGTGAAGAAGCCTGGGCGTGCACCGTTTTGATTGCGCTCATAGTCTCTCAGTTTTTGAAAGACTTGATTGTTGGATAACTTGTTCAAAATGCGCTCTGATGCTTGTCGATGGGAAAGAAATGACCGGAGGACCATATTCCGATGTGAGGCTGGCCATCAATGGTGGCTTCCTCGGCCTGGTCAACTAGGTGATAGAAGACGGAACGCAAGACTAATGCTTCCAGCTTCTCTTTGACCAAAACGTAGGGCCGAGGCTCTTCAGTCTCTGGATCGATTTCGACGCGAATGGGGTTGTCAGGGCCTAAGACGATTTCGTGATCAAGGTTGGTTCGTAAAGTGAAGACACTACGCAGGCCTTCACCGCTCTTGTTCATTTCGACGACCGTGAAAGGAGCATCATCGACGACTACTCGACCTCGCTCATAAGGCGTGATGAGCCAAAAATCTCCGCCATCATCGCGGCTCAGAACGGTGGCAAATAGCTTCGGCAAAGCAGGTCGGTTGATACGGCTGCCTTGGTAAAACCAGCTCCCGTCAGCCGCGATGCGGATGTCATAATCACCACACAGTGGCATTTCCTTAAATGCCGCCTTTTCTTTGCCGTCTTTGGCTGCTTCCATTGGCCTACCTTTGGAGTCTTTCTTATAAACGAAAGCAATGCTAAATAAGTTCTACAGCACTATAAACAAAAGGTGCTCAAGTTTATTTGAATTTTGCTATTGAAGCACTTTTTTATATTAAAGCCAGAAATTACAGACCGGAGACCGTCAAGCGTGGCAGATGCGGAAAACAAAAAGACTCAAGAAGCAAGTAAGCTGATTGAGCGTTTCAATTCACTTGCTCCAAAAATCAAAGCTGTTCAGGCAGAAACGACAAAAGCTGTGTTCGGCCAAGAACAGGTGATTGATAACTTGCTTGTCACTCTGTTGGCGGGTGGCCACGCGCTGTTGGTCGGTGTGCCAGGGCTTGCCAAAACCAAGCTGGTGACAACGCTATCAAAGGTCTTGGATCTCGATTCAAAGCGTGTCCAATGTACACCAGATTTGATGCCGGGTGACATCATTGGCACGGAGCTTCTAGAGGAAAACGAGAAGGGGAAACGCAGTTTTCGGTTTATTGAGGGTCCGGTTTTTTGTCAGCTGTTGATGGCCGACGAAATCAACCGTGCAAGCCCGAGAACTCAGTCCGCCTTGTTACAGGCCATGCAAGAACGACAAGTGACGGTGGCAGGCAAAGAGCGGAACTTACCCAAACCTTTCCATGTATTGGCGACACAAAACCCTATTGAGCAAGAAGGCACATACCCCTTGCCAGAAGCCCAGCTTGATCGATTTTTGATGCAGATTTCAATCGACTATCCAGATTGGAAAGCTGAGAAAGCTATGGTTCTGGGCACGACGGGTGCACATGAGGCCAAAATAACCAAGAAACTGTCTCAAAAAGAACTTCAGGAAGCCCAAGAATTGGTCCGCCTGATGCCCATCGGGGATAAGACAGTGGATTCAATTCTGAAACTTGTACGCAGCGCTCGACCCAGCTATGTCGGCGGTGCAAAAGTAGCCTCTCATTTGGCCTGGGGGCCAGGGCCCAGAGCCAGTCAAGCCTTGATGCTGGCGGTTCGTGCGAAGAGCTTCATGGAAGGACGCTTTGCGCCCTCTCGTGATGACGTCGCTGCTTTAGCAAAGCCTATTCTTCAACATCGTATGTCTCTTACTTTCGCGGCGTTAGCAGAGGGCGTGACGATGGATCAGGTGATCGACAAGCTTTGTGAACAGGCACTAGACTAAGGGTATAGTCGTGTCAGTCCTAAAGGGTCAGTCAAAAAAAACAGCTCACGAGCAACTGAGGCTTGAAGCAGATCAGGTTCAAAGCCGGCTGCCTGCCTTGTTGCTTGAGGCTGAGCAAGTGGCGGCCTCCATTTTGCAAGGAGTCCACGGTCGCCGCCGTTCGGGTCAGGGTGAGTCCTTTTGGCAGTTTCGTGATTACCAAGCAGGCGACCCATTGGGTTGGATTGATTGGCGACAATCGGCACGCGGTGATCGGGCCTTGGTGCGTGAGACAGAATGGGAAGCGTCTCAAACGCTCTCTTTTTGGTGTGACAGCTCCCGTTCAATGAATTTTACGTCCGACGCGAAGTTACCGACCAAACTTTGGGTCAGCCAGGTCCTGACGTTGGCTTTGTCGTCTTTGGCTTTGCGTGCGCAGGAACAAGTCGGCTTGTTGGGCGATGTCATACGGCCAACGTCGAACCGGTCAGCACTAGGTCGTATGGGACAAAGTTTGCTAGAACCTTCTGCGGCACATGCATTGGAAAATTTGCCTCCGGTTTTGGGCTTGAAACGCAACAGCCAAGCCATCTGGATCAGTGACTTTTTTGAATCCATTGATCAAGTGCGTAAAACCATGATGATTTTTGCTAACAAAGGCATCAAAGGAACGCTCATTGAAATCCATGATCCCGCTGAGGAGGACTTGAACTTTTCAGGAAGGGTCAGGTTTTCTGACAGTGAGACAAGTTCGGCTTGGACACTTTCAAACGTCGATGACGTTCGTTTGGTCTATCAGGAGAAACTGCGCGCACACCGAGCTGTTCTGGAACGGGAAGTCAAAGCTGTGGGATGGAACTTGATTTCTCATAGAACGGACCATGGAATTGGCAGTGTCGCCACTGAGGCCTTCCTGAGGCTTTCATCTCATCACGGAAATGCGGGTCGCTAGAATGGCTTTCCCCGATCTATCGTCTCTGTTCTTTGTAACACCTTGGATGTTGCTGGCGTTGCTGTTGTTGCCGCTGCTTTGGTTCTTACTACGCGTAACACCGCCCCAACCCAAACAAGTCTCATTTCCAGCGACAAGGTTCGTTGAAGGTTTAGAGGGCGCGGAGAGCAAGGCGCTCAAAACACCCTGGTGGCTTTTGTTACTCCGATTGTTGATTGCGGCTTTGGTTGTTCTAGCGCTCGCCGGGCCAATTCTATCAAAGGAAAAGGAACACCCAATTACTGGCGCCATCTTTGTTGTCGTGGATAATGATTGGAGCAGCGGTCGGCGCTGGGAAAACCGCCAGGAAATTTTCGACATGATTGTCGAGTTAGCAAATCGCTATAGCCAGAAAACATTTGTTTTGGCGTCAGCGGAAAATGATCTGCTGCTCAAACGCCCTCGTGTCCAGGGACCTTTAGGGGTGAGGGAAGCTTCATTGGTTCTCAATCAACTCACGCCGCAACCCTGGCAGGTACAGAGGGCAGAATTGATCGAGGCCATTCGAACCAGCGCCATACCCAATGAAGCCTTAGAGATTTTCTGGTTAGCAGGCCCCCTGGCGTATGAGGGGGACAAAGCTTTTGCAGATGAACTCAGGGCTTTGGGACGAGTTACTCTGTTTGAAGATTCGGTCGAGAACTCCGTAGCGAAACTCATGCCTCCGCAAACAGAAGGCAATTCTTTTGTTGTCCCCGTACAGCGTCTGACGACTGGGCAGGCAGAGGAGTTGGTCGTGGCGGCTTTTGACCGTAGGGGGTACTTGGTGAGTGAGAGTACAGCTGTCTTTGAGGCGTCGGTGAAAACTGCGAATGCCGTGTTTGATCTCCCATCTGTCTTGAGAAACCGAATTGCCTCATTTTCTGTTCCAGAACGTGCAACATCTGGGGCCGTTCACTTGCTCGACAAAGATTGGGTGCGTCGGCCAGTCGGCATCCTTGCAAAGGACAAGTTCCAAGCCGCTAATGCTCTGCTAACCTCAAAGTTTTACCTTCAAACAGCTATGAATCCCTTTGCCAATGTTCGTGCTGGCACGGTTGGCGATCTGTTGGAGAAGGAACTTTCCGTGATGTTCTGGGCGGACGATATTCTTCTCAATCAACAAGAGCGCACGTTATTAGCCCAGTGGGTTGAGAGTGGTGGCATGTTGGTACGTTTTGCAGGCCCCAACCTGCTAAAAGATCCAGCAGATCTGCTTTTACCGACGCCCCTACGCAGAGCCGGGCGACAACTTGGCGGCGCTATGACTTGGGAACAACCGGCCTCAATCGCTGCCTTCACCAGTAAAAGCCCATTCTCAACGTTGAAAGCTGACGACAAAATTAGGATTTTCCGACAAGTGCTGGCCGTGCCCAGCCCAGAATTAAGTGAGAAGACCTGGGCGCGTTTGGAGGACGGAACACCGGTTGTCACAGCGGCTCAATCGGGGCAAGGCCAGTTGGTTTTGTTCCACACAAGTGCTAACCCGACTTGGAGCGATTTAGCTCTTTCAGGCCAGTTCGTCGATCTCCTGCAATTGGTGGTCCGTGCCTCAAAAGGTGTTCAATCCAAAGGGCAACGGACGGTTTACCCTCCCTGGAAACTGGTCAATGGTCTGGGCGAGATTATTAATTCCGCAGACAGCGACACGGCGCTGATCGTGACAGGTGAAGGTGAACCTTCATTGCCGCTTGGTCTTTATCCCGGTCTTTACGGTACACAGGCTGAAGCCATCGCGTTAAACCTAAATTCTTCGCTCGGCGAGCTTGAGGCTTTTGATCCTAGCCTCACTTTTGCGGAGCGACGCAGTTACGATAGAACCGAGCAATTGGATATTAAGCCCTGGTTACTGTTGGGAGTGATCCTTTTGTTGCTGTTTGATTTATTGATCAGATTTGCCCTTCAGGGTGTGTTGAGTCGTGTGAATAGAAAGCCCGTTGCAGCTGCGCTTGCGATAGCTCTTGTCAGTTCATTCGTGACAGTCACTCAAGAAGCCGCCGCACAGGAACATGATCCAATAGACGCGATTTTGATCACGCGGTTGGCTTTTGTTGAGACAGGCGATCCCAAGATTGATGCCGGCAGCAAAGCCGGGCTTTTTGGTCTTTCGCTTAACGTTGTTCGAAGGACAGCCATTGATCTGGGCATCCCATTGGGCCTAGATCTCGAAGTCGATGAACTAAGCCCATTCCCGTTGCTCTATTGGCCAATTACACCTCAGCAAAAATCGCTGAGCGAAGAAGCGGTTGAAAGAATAAACCGCTACCTCCGCAATGGTGGTTTGATTCTGTTTGATACAAGGGATGCAAATCTACCGTCTGGTGCCGTTCGGACCAATGGTGCTGTTCTCAAAAAAACGGTTCAAAATTTGGCGATCCCATCACTTGGAAAAGTAGAGAGCGACCACGTGCTAGGGCGCACCTTTTTCTTGTTGGATAGTTTCCCGGGTCGCTGGATTGGTGGCGATCTCTGGGCGATAAAGCAATCTGATAACTCGTTGGTTTTCGGTGAAGCTAGAGTCAATGATAGCGTCTCTTCTGTGGTGATTGGCTCAAACGATTGGGCTGGCGCTTGGGCGCTGGATCAGGAAGGGCGACCCTTGTTTCCGGCGGTTCCTGGCGGCGAAAGACAGAGGGAGTTGGCTTTCAGATTCGGCATCAATTTGGTGATGTATGCGCTGGCCGGAAACTATAAAGCGGACCAAGTGCACGTTGAAGCCATATTGAAGCGTCTTGGAGCTGACCAACCCGCAAGCACGGAACTTGAGAGACTTCTGAACAAAAGTCTTGGCGGATCTATCAGCAATGAATAGCGCCTTTCTCACATCCTTTAGCCTGGATTGGCATCCTTCGCTTCCTTGGCTTTGGATCGGTTTGTTGGCGGTTGCACTTCTGGGCATCGTTTTGATCGGTGTCTTGTTGAGGGCTAAGGGCGTAGTTCTCCGCGGGTTGCTTTTCGCAGTTTTGATTTTGATGCTATGCAACCCAACGATCATTCAAGAGAAAAGCAAGTCAGAAGCGGACATCGTACTCTTGATTGTAGACCAAAGCGGCAGCCAAAGCATTGGTCGGCGACCTCAGCAGATTGCGGATGCGGTGCCAGCCTTGCGGAAGTCCATCAGCGATCTAGGTGAAACGGAAGTCCGTTTTGTCGATTTCGGCACCAAGGAATTCGAGGATGGTAGCCAGGCTTTCTTGGCGATCGAAACCGCCCTGGCCGAGGTGCCACCCGATCGGTTGAGCGCCATATTCTTGGTGAGTGATGGGCAAAGCCATGATGATGAAGAAAATAGGCGCGCGCTGAAAAAATCATTGTCGAACAAATTAACGGCTCCTTTCTACCTGCTGCTAACGGGAGAGATGGAGGAAACGGATCGGAAGCTAACGACAGTAGCGGCCCCGCTTTATGGCTTGGTTGGTGAACAGGTCGACGTGAAACTTTTGGCAGAAGACAGTGGTGGTGAGAAAGCTGAGTTTGCTGAGCTGATTGTACGCCAGGGGAATGTCGAGGTAGGGCGGCACCAGATTGAACTTGGCAAAGAAATCGACCTGCCGCTTTCTCTGATCCACGCTGGTGCCAATCATTTTGAATTCTCTGTTGAAACAAGAACGGGCGAGTTGACTGAAGTTAATAACAAAGCACTTCTGACCGTTAACGGCATCAGGGAACGGCTTCGAGTCCTTTTGGTCTCTGGCCAACCTCATCAGGCGGGCCGCACGTGGCGAAACTTCTTAAAGTCTGATTCGGCGGTTGAACTGGTACATTTCACCATACTTCGCCCGAGTGACCGCAGAGACGACACGCCTAGCCGCGAGATGAGCTTGATCCCCTTTCCAACTTATGATCTGTTTCAGGAAAGGTTGAGCGAATTTGATCTGATTATTTTCGACCTCTATCCCCTGCGCAGCCTCCTCGCGCCCAACTACTTCGATAACATTGTTGAGTTTGTGAGGCAGGGTGGAGCGTTGATGGTCGCTTCCGGCAATGCTTTTGCCAGCCCGGCTTCCATTTTCAACACATCCCTGCGGGAGATACTGCCAGGGCGTCCCACCGGTATCGTGTACGAGAAGGCCTTTAGACCGGCTCTCTCCGCCTTGGGACGCAGTCATCCTGTTACTGGTGGGTTACTGGACAACACAGCGGGAGAAGACCCTGAATGGGGTCCTTGGTACCGCCAGATCGGTATCGAGCTTGATCGCGGTAAAACCTTGATGACAGGTGTCGACGGTCAACCTCTATTGGTACTGGACGAAATTGGTAAAGGCCGCGTCGCCCAACTTGTGAGTGATCAGGTTTGGCTTTGGGCGCGGGGCCATGAAGGGGGTGGTCCGCATGCCGAATTTTTGCGCCGCTTGTCTCATTGGCTCATGAAAGAGCCGGAATTGGAAGCTGAGCAGTTGAGGGCCGCAACGAGTGGTGATCGGCTGTTTGTAGAGCGGTTGACGCTGAAGGACCCGAGTGAGGTTGTTGTGTCGGTTTCGCGGCCTGACGGTACGACGTCGACCATAACGCTTGAGAAGTCGAAAAGTGGAAAATGGACCGGTGAGTTAACGGACCTTCCACATGGACTCTATTTTCTGTCTCACGATGAAGATGTTGCTTACGCGGCCGTAGGACAATCCAATAGCCAGGAATTTAGTGATCCCGTTTCTCGAGAGGATAATTTCCTGCCGTTGCTATCTGCAACGGACGGAAAAATTCTCCGCCTTGCGAACAACCCAATACTGGATGTTCGGAAGGTCTCTTTTTCACGACGCATGCACGGTGCTGGCTGGATTGGCGTGAGAGCCAATGATGTGCAACGCCGATTGGGACAAGTCAGAGTGAGTTTGTTCCCATCACTCCTAGCGTTGATTTTGCTTATTGGCTTGATGCTCTTTGCTTGGGTCAGAGAGGGGCGCTAGGTTTATTTCGTTCTGGTCTTAACAGGATTGATTAAGCCGCGGCTTTCTGGTTTTGCTAAGGCGTTGGATTGTAGTTCTCTAACGAGGAACCGGCGCAGCTCAACCCATCCTGGCAGCTTGAATCCCAGAGCCGTTGCGTTCGTGAAACCGAAACTACCATAATAGGAAGGCTCCCCAACCAGCAAACAAGCATCGAAGCCAAGTTCTACGGCACGATCAAGACTGCGGCTCACGAGGGCCTTTCCGAGCCCGCCTCCTCTGATTGTCGGGTCGACCGCAAGGGGACCAAGTAAGAGGTATCGCAAAGAAGATCCCTCAACTTGTATAGGCCAGTATCGAATGGAGGCTCTCGCTTTACCTTGCTGGTCCATTGCGATGAAGCCGAGTTGACGAACAGGTGGATAGCCGTCTCTCAGTTTGTAAACAGTGAGATTGTGACGCTCTTGCCCAAAGGAGGCATCCATCAGGGCATCAATGACGTCGGTGTCTTGATCTCTTTCCGGTACGATAGCAAATTCGTCCGCAAAGCCAGAACCCTGCGATTGTGATAGAGGAGGTAACATGGCGGATAGTTAGAAACCTGAGCCTGGTTGCTTCAGGAATTCTGTTTCTTCCTCTGTATTTTCTCGCCCAAGGACGGCATTGCGATGAGGAAAACGACCGAACCGAGCAACGATATCCCGATGTCGGATGGCATAGTCATAGCCGGAGTCACTACCATGAATCTTAAACAATTCAACCGAACGTTCTTGGTCCTGTAGGTCTTCCGAATGTTCGAGGGGGAGGAGTAAGAATGACTTCTGGTCCTGATTAAGATCGTTTTCAAACCCACGTTCTAGCGCCGCTTTAGTAAGGGCCAAAGCCTGTGGATCTGTTGCGAAGGATTTTGCAGAATTCCGGAAGATGTTTCGGGGGACTTGGTCCAGCAAAATACAGAGCGCTAATACACCGTCGGCTGTTTCAGCCCAGCCGTCTAAAGCACCGTCACGAGCTTTCTCGTACAATGGCCCTAAAACCTGTCGAACCTTTTCATCATAGGCATCTGACTTCGTAAACCAGTCTTTGGGTTCACTGTCTTCAAACCAAAATTTAAGGACTTTTTCTTGCTCGCTCATGGCTTTGAACTCCTCATTCAACTCACCCATAAAGGCTTTTACGGCTAAAGTAAATTTCAGCCGGTATTTGCGGGAAATAGGAGTGAGGAGATCTTCAAAATGACTGGCTGGGGCACCTGGATTCGAACCAGGGATCACGATACCAAAAACCGATGC
>Ga0055584_100006338_pt1 | contig 11604 bp, 10 predicted proteins | sample OSDHelmetaG_FD_58716 | JGI IMG/M metagenome (GOLD analysis project Ga0055584, IMG submission 58716) | Pelagic marine sediment microbial communities from the LTER site Helgoland, North Sea, for post-phytoplankton bloom and carbon turnover... | ecosystem: Environmental > Aquatic > Marine >...
TATCCAGCCCGGCGAGACGCTGCTGGTGCTTGGCGCCGCCGGTGGTGTGGGCACTACCGCTATCGAATTGGGTAAGCTGATGGGCGCCAAAGTAATCGCCGCGGCCAGCTCTGCGGAAAAGCTGGAGCTGTGCAAGCAGCTCGGTGCTGACGAGGTGATTAACTACAATGAAGTCTCCCTCAAGGATACAGTTAAGGAACTGACCGGTGGCAAAGGCGTCGATGTGGTTTACGATCCAGTGGGCGGTGATTATGCTGAGCCTGCGATACGCAGCATGGGTTGGAATGGCCGTTACCTGGTCATTGGTTTTGCCAGTGGCCCAATACCGAAGATTCCACTGAACCTGACACTGCTCAAAGGCTGTTCACTGGTCGGTGTATTCTGGGGTCGCTTCACCGTTGAAGAGCCTGAGCAGAACAGAAAGAATATCGGCGAGTTGTGGGAATTGTTCGAGAGCGGCAAAATCAGCCCAGTGGTCACTGACAGTTTCCCCTTTGACCAGTATGAGAATGCCTTTAACTGCCTGATCGAGCGTCGCGCGCGCGGCAAGGTCATCATGACAATTTAGGAATCAGCCCATGCAGGGATTTGAGTTCAATACCGTAGGCCGTTTGGTTAATGGTACGGGTAGTTCACTGGAGTTGGCCAGCGAGTGCCGCAAGCTGGGCGTGCAGCGCCCGTTACTGGTGACCGACCCGGGCCTGATGGCCATCGGACTGGTACAGCCGGTGTTGGCGGCGTTGGAAAATGCCGACCTGGCGGCAGTGGTCTTCGACCAGGTGCGTGAGGATCCGCCAGAGGCGGTGGTGCTGGCCGCCGCAGAACTGGGTCGCAGTCGTAATATAGACGCGGTGATTGCCGTGGGCGGTGGCAGTTCTATGGACGTGGCCAAGGTGGTAGCCGTGCTGCTTGGGGGCGACCAGCCACTGGCCGAATTGTACGGTGTCGGTATGGTCAGTGGTGCGCGCTTGCCATTGATTCTGGTGCCGACCACCGCGGGTACCGGTTCAGAGGTGACACCAGTGGCGGTGATCACCACGGGAGAAACAACCAAGGCCGGTGTCTCCTCCCCGGTGTTGCTGCCGGATGTTGCAGTATTGGACGCCGGACTCACCCTGGGTCTGCCGCCCATGGTCACTGCCATGACCGGAGTGGATGCCATGGTGCATGCCATCGAAGCCTATACTTCGCGCCACCAGAAAAACCCGATTTCCGATCATTTGGCGCGACAGGCCCTGAAGCTGTTGGCGGGTAATATCCGCAGCGCCGTGCACGACGGTCAGAACCGTGAAGCGCGAGAGAATATGTTGCTGGGAGCCTGTCTGGCGGGCCAGGCATTCGCCAATGCCCCGGTGGCGGCGGTGCATGCACTGGCCTACCCACTAGGTGGGCATTATCACATCCCTCACGGGCTGAGTAATTCGCTGGTGCTGCCCGCGGTGCTGGAGTTCAACGCTTCGCAGGCGAGCGAGTTGTATGCAGAGTTGGTTGAGCTGGTAGTGGGTGAGCCGGTGACAGGCAGTGCCGAGGCGAAAACTGACGCCCTTATTGCCGCCATGCGACAACTGATCGACGATGTGTCCCTGCCGGCCACGCTGCAGTTGGCGGGTGTGGAGGAGCATGCCCTGGAGACGCTCGCCGAGGACGCCATGCTGCAGCAGCGTCTGCTGGTCAACAACCCGCGGGACGTGAGCTATGCTGACGCCCTGGCCATTTACCGCGCAGCCTACTGAGAAAATTCATGAGCAAAGCACAGGTGCCGAGCAGGGCAGATTACAAGGTGTTCTATCCGATCACCACGCGCTGGTCAGACAACGATATTTATGGACACGTCAACAACGTTATCTATTACTCCTACTTCGATACCGCGGCCAATCGCTACCTGATCGAGGAGGGCGGGCTGGATATCAGTGACGCCAGCATCGTCGGTTACGTGGTGAACTCTGGTTGCGAATACCATGCCCCGATTACTTATCCGGAATCCGTTGTAGCGGGTGTCAGAGTAGATCGCCTGGGCAACAGTTCGGTGCAATACGGCATTGCGATTTTTAAAGAAGGCGAGGAGCAGGCAGCTGCGCACGGCCATTTTGTGCATGTATTTGTGGAGCGAGCAGAGAATAAAGCGGTTCCCATACCGGGCAACCTACGAGCGGCGCTTGAGCGTGTGCTCGTCTAGATAATCACAGGGAATAACCATCATGAGTGACCTGGTTCAAATCACGGAAGAAGAACATTACAGCTTGATTCAGATGGATGACGGTAAAGCCAATGCCCTGTCCTTTGCTATGTTGCAACAGCTGGGCGCTGCCCTGGATCAGGCCCAGCAAGTTGGCAAGGTAGTTATTATTGCTGGCAGGGCGGGTAAATTCTCCGCTGGATTCGACTTGTCGGTGATGAGCCAGGGTGGTGATGCTATGGTCGATTTGTTGCGCCAGGGCGCTGAACTGTCACGGCGTGTGTTGAACTTTGATACACCGGTCATTCTTGCGGCCAGTGGTCATGCCCTGGCGATGGGTGCACTGCTGCTGCTGTCTGCGGACTACCGCATTGGCATTAGCGGCAACTACAAGATAGGGCTAAACGAAGTGGCTATCGGTATGACTATGCCGCATTTCGGTGTGGAGCTAGCCCGGGCCAGGTTATCAAAGCGCTACTTGAATAATGCGTTGGGCCTGGCGACTGTTTATGATTCTCCGGGTGCGCTAGAGGCGGGCTATCTCGATGAGGTCGTCGATGCAGAGCAGTTGCTGCCCCGGGCTGTTGCCCTGGCCGAGCAGTTCAGTGCCCTCAATATGGAAGCACACAAGAATACTAAAGCCCGGGTAAGGGCTGATTTGAATGCGGCGCTGGACATAGCGCTGGCGCAAGAACTGGGTACCTGAGTTTCGTCTACCGCGCACAAGGCGCTAGACTCTTTCCGTCCCGGATGACAGTAGGCAAAGCAAACATGAATATGATCACGGCAGTAAAGACGGTACTGGGTAAATACGCCACCTTCGATGGCAGGGCGCCGCGTCCCGAGTACTGGTGGTGGATACTGGCCATGGTGATTCTGTATGCCATTCTCGGTGTGATTGACGGCGCTGTTATCGCGCCCATACTGGGTTTTGAACCGTTCCAGGCGGAGGCGGCTCAGCCCTTGTCCCTGGTGGCGGCCCTGGTTCTGTTACTGCCCAATGTTGCACTGTCTATACGCCGTCTGCACGATACTGATCGTTCTGGCTGGTGGCTGTTGCTGGGTTTGGTTCCAGTGATAGGCAGCCTGGTATTGCTGGTGTTTTATCTGTTGCCATCAACGCCCGGCCCCAACCGCTTCGGTTGAGTAAGCACAGGCAAGGTACCCCCTGCGCCTAGCGCCCTTTGAGTACCAGCACCACCAGCACCAGAAAAAATACTGCAGCGCTGAATAGCGGCGCCAGGGAGCCGTGGACCTGGTATAGCGCGCCGGCAACAATAGGCCCGGCGACGAAGCCAATGGCGGGGCAGGCACTGATCAGGCCAGCAGCCGCACCCTGTTCTTCAGGGTTTACCGCGAGAGATGCCCCTGCCGATATGGCGGGCATGCACAGGCCCAGCCCTATACCCAGAAAGGCCATGCCAATAGCGAGCACCGCGAAAGTTTCAAAGCCCGAGATAACTGCGGCTCCGAATAATAGTGAAATCAGCCCCAGACGAATAAACTGGGTGGGCTCCAGTTTCACTCGTTGCATTATGGTTACCTGCACCAGAAAGGTGAACACGGCGGATACCATCAGTGCGGCGCCGGTCATCTGCGCAGTCTGAATGCCAGTGAGGTCCAGTTTGTCCTGTAGCTGGAATCCCAGTGTCTGCTGAATCCCCGAATAGCCTATAAACAGTCCCACGGTGGTGCCCAGAAACAACAGAATTCGCCGGTCAGTGAAGCGCAGGCGGGCACTCAGCGGACGGCTGGTCAAGTCCTGCCGCGGTGTTACCGGCAACTGCCACCACACCAGTAGTGCCGCCAGAAACGCCAAGCCAGCGGCGAAATATAGCGGGGCGAGCAAACCAAATGTTGCCAGCGCACCACTTACCGCCGGGCCGAGTATGGTGCCCATGCTATTGGCGGTACCCAGGCGCGCCATGGTTCTGGTGCGCTGCTCCGGGCCGGTATGATCCGCCGCGTAGGCGGTGGCGGCCGGGTTGGTGCCGGACATGATCAGGGCCTGGCTGCAGCGCGCTGTGAGTAACACCGCGTAAAGTAGCAGACCGCCGAGCATGCCTGTCAGTCCGGCGTAGAACACGCTGGTAAACAGCAGTGTACCCACGGTGTAACCCAGTAAGCCGGTGATAATAATCGGCTTGCGCCCGGCGCGGTCACTGAAGCGACCCCAGCGCGGCGCTGCCAGTGCGAAAATCAATGCTGAAAGTGCGATGATGGAGGTGATCTGCAACTCGCCCAACTGCACCTCGCGGCCCAGGGGTGCGAGGATGGCAAACACCAGTGACTGGCCCATACCGGTGGCCATCAGCGCCAGGATGAGTACGGTCAGTTGGTGGCGGCTGAGTGTTGCCGGCAAGTTACAGTTCTCCTGGTTTGGCTTACTTCAGTTGTGTGGAAGACTTGCCCAGTAAACGACGCGCGACGATCAGCTGCTGTATTTGCTGGGTGCCTTCGAAGATGTCGATAATCTTTGAGTCCCGGGCAAATTTTTCCAGTAGTTCATTTTCGCTGTAACCCAGGCTCTGGCACAATTCCACGCAACGCAAGGTAACGTAGTTACCCATGCGTCCGGCCTTGGCCTTGCACATGGACGCTTCCATCGAGTTGGGCAGGCCGTTATCCGCCATCCATGCCGCCTTCTGCACCAGCAATTTTGCGCCTTCCCATTCCGCTTCCATCTTGTACAGCTCAGCTTCCAGCGCGCTGCTATTTGCGGGTTTCTTGTTAAAGGACAGCTCTACACCCTCGTGACCGATAATTTCACGGGTCATGTCCAGTGCGGCGCGGGCGGTGCCGATAGCCATGGCGGCCACCGGTGGACGGGTGTTATCAAAGGTCTGCATCACGCCGCCAAAGGCTTTTTTACGACCCTCAGCATCAGTGGCAACTTCCTCGCTGCCCAGCAGGTTGGCCCTGGGGATCCGGCAGTCGCTGAAGCTGATGGCTGCGGTATCCGATGCGCGAATGCCCATTTTATGTTCCAGCCGGGTAACCTCGCAGCCCGGTGTGCCTTTTCTCACGATAAATGACTTGATAGCTGCCTTGCCCTTGGACTTGTCCAGCGTTGCCCATACCACCAGAGTGTCACAGCGCCCTCCGGCGGTGACATAAATCTTCTCTCCATTGATAACCCAATGGTCACCATCGAGAACAGCGGTAGTGCTGATATTGGCGGAATCTGAGCCGGTGCCGGGTTCGGTGATGCACATGGCAGCATAGGACTTACTGAATTCCTTGATCTGCTCTGGCGTGCCCACCGCGTTGATAGCGGCGTTGCCCAGTCCGCGGCCTGGCATGGATAGCATCAATCCCACATCGCCCCAGCACAGCGCCTCGTAGGCGCTTACCGAGAGCAGGTTGCCGCCATTCTTGACGCCCTCCTGGTCAGGTTTGGCTTTGCCGGAGCTCTTTGCTGCACCGCCACCACCTTCCAGTAGTTTGGCCACCTCTTCGAGTTCCTTGGGGTAGCTGTGTTCTTCCTTGTCGTACTTGCGCGAATAGGGGCGCATCATGTGCTCGGCGACCATGCGCAGATTGTTGTAGGTTTCCTGATGCGCTGCTGACAATTCCAGATTAATCATAGTTTTTCTCCTGTCTGCTAAGGGCTAGACGCTGGCAACGCCATCGAGGATGGCGATGGCGCGCAAATGGCGATACCACATTTCCACCGGGTGCTCGCGACAAAAGCCGTGTCCGCCCAATAACTGTACGCCGTCTGTCCCGATCTTCATGGCGTGCTCGCCGCAGAAAGTTTTTGCCAGGTAGGCTTGTTGGTGAAACTCGAGGCCCTGTTCCGCGCGCGATGCTGCGCGCCAGGTCATCAGGCGCATGGCTTCCAGTTCGATGGCGATGTCAGCCACCATGAAGGCGACTGACTGGCGGTGACTAATGGGTTCGCCAAAGGCCTCGCGCTCGTTCACATACTCAGTGACATACTCCAGTATTGCCTGACAGGTCCCCACCGCCAGAGCGCAGATACCAATCCGCGATAAATCGAGAAAACGTTGCAGGTCAAATTCTTCGTCACCCAATAGGGCGGAAGCCGGGAGTTGCATCTGATCAAACTGCAGTGACGCAACTTGCAGCGTACACAGGCCCATATTGGCTTCCTCACTGCGGGTCATTCCAGCGGGTGTGCCTTCGACGATGAAGGCCGCGGGCCCTGCACCTTCCAGTTCAGCAATCAGAAGCAGCAATTCAGCGTCCAGTCCCAGGGGGACCATGGACTTGCTGCCGGTGATGCTGAAACCCTGCGCATTGCGTGTGGCAGTGGTGGCTAACTGGCTGGGGTCAAAGGTGGCTTTTGCTTCGATCAGTGCGGTGGTGGCAGGCACGAACTCACCGCTGCAGAAACGCGGCAGATAGTGTTCTCGCTGGGCGTCTGAACCCTGATCCAACACGGTATTGACGAATGCCAGGGGGCTGATCGCGCCCAGCGCCAGGCCCATATCGCCATGGGCGAGGTCTTCTATGATCAATGTGTTGGCAATGGGCGCGTGGCCCACTCCCGCGCCGCCCAGGGCCTCGGGGATGGGCAGCAGGGCCAGTCCCAGTTCCGCGCTCTTGTCGTAGAAGCCATCTGGTGTGCTATGGCTTGCATCGGCGACCTTGGCTTGCGCGCGCATCTCTGCCGCGGCAAAACGCTGCATGGTATCGCGGTTCATGCGCTGCTCGTCAGTGGGGGTGAGATCGAACAGTTGCTGTGCTGCATTACTCATCGCATTTCTCTCCTCAAAGTACTTTTTCAGTGTTGGGATTGCTGGTCGCCTGCAGGCCGCCGATCAGGTAGTCCACCAGGTGATCCAGCAGGGTGTCTTCATCGAAGTGACTGAGGTCTCCCAGCGGGGAGTGATCCAGCCAGGCCACCTCGGCAGCACCGTGGAATATGTTGGTACTCATGAACATCAGCCGCAGTTGGCGCACTGGCGCGGGCAACTCGGGTAGCTGTTTAGCCAGCGCCTGGTCCAGGCGCAGCCAGAAAGGCGCGAATACCCGGTTTACCATGAGGGCTATATCCGGGTCGTTATCGCTCACCAGGCGTGAAATAAAACGCACCGCATCGGCTCCCCAGTCTTGTTCGACGGGCAAGCGCATTAGCGGTAACAAGGTGTTGCGACAGGTTTGCCGCAGGGATAGTGCGACTGTCGGCTTGCTCTGCAGTTGTCGGTTGATACGCGTTAACTCTGCGGCGATCAGCTCCACCAGGGCTTGTACTACACCCAGCTTGTTGTGGAAGTGATAGTGCACGGCGGCGGAATTTTTACAGCCGGCCTCTACACCTATGCGGCGCAGAGATACCGCGTGCAGACCCTCCCTGGCATACAGCTGCAAGGCCGTGAGCAACAGGCGTTGGCGTGTGTCCGCAGGCCTGTCGTCGATCTGTCGCGGGGAGGTCATTGCTTACCGGTGATCTCCGGCTTAATCGGCCCGGGAAGTAGCCCCGGGTAATTTACCGGGAATAAACGGGAAACGAGTGATATGTATTTTGCATCCGCACCAATTAACAGGCGTTTTTTACGCTTTTCAATGGCCCGGATCATCTGTGCCGCAGCGGACTCGGCCGTAGTGCGCGCGTGTTTCTCAAAATTCGCGTTGCGCTCATCGGCACTTTCCCCGGCGGCACTGCCGCGTGAGGAACGCGCGATATTGGTCTTGATGCCGCCCGGGTGAACGCAACAGATATGGATATTGCTACCGTCCAGTTCCTGGCGTAACGCCTCGGTGTAGCCGCGTACGGCAAACTTGGCGGCATTGTAGATTGACTGTGTGCGCACACCAATCAGGCCAAACACAGAGGAAATATTCAGCAGGTGACCCTGCTGCGATTTTCTCAGTAGTGGCAGAAAGGCCTGGGTGCCATAAACCACGCCCCAAAAATTGATATTCATCAGCCATTGCTGATGTTCATCGTCACTTTCCTCAACCGTGGCAGTGTAGGCAACACCGGCATTGTTGATCACGATGTCCACATGGCCCTGCACTGCGGCGATGTGTTCTGCCCAGGCATACACTGCCTGCCGGTCTGCTACATCCAGTTGCAGACTGCTGGCCTTGATCTCAGGGCGCGGCAGCGCCGCCAGGGTTTCCTCCAGTCCGTCGGTGCTGATGTCGCTGAGGTGCAGCTCACACCCCTGGCTGTTCAGTTGTAACGCCAGGGCCCGGCCTATGCCTGATCCGGCGCCGGTGATGACGGCAGTCTTGCCTGTGCAGTAAGTCATGCCTGTTTTCCCATATTGAGAGGCTGGCTCATGATAGAGTGTTCCTCAATTAAAGCAATTGCTTTATCGCCGCGGTGGTCAATATTCAGTTGATCATAGTATGGACAGTCTGGGGGCTATCCCCTACAATCTGCGGCCAGATTTCACACGTCCGGCCAGCGCACCGGGCCCGTGTATCCCTGTGAATAACCACAGCTGAATTTATGTAAAAAGGCGAGATGAGGATATCCATCTCGCTTTTTTGCGAGCGCGCGCGGCCACGGTTATTCCACTGATTTTTGGAGGTTTGCTTGTCCAGTCCAGCCATTTTAGCCCTTGAAGACGGCAGTATTTTCAAAGGTTTGGCGATCGGTGCTGAAGGCACCTCGGTTGGTGAGGTGGTTTTTAATACCGCCATGAGTGGTTATCAGGAAATTCTCACCGATCCCTCCTACGCACAACAGATTGTTACCCTGACTTACCCGCATATCGGCAATACCGGTACCAATGCCGAAGACGAGGAGTCTTCTGCTATCTGGGCGACGGGTCTGGTGATTCGCGATCTACCGCTGATGGCCAGTAATTATCGTAACGAACAGGGCTTGCAGGAGTACCTGGAAAGTCGCGGTATTGTGGCGATTGCGGATATCGATACGCGTCGCCTGACCCGAATTTTGCGCGCCAAGGGTGCCCAGAACGGATGCCTGATGGCCGGTGACGATGTCGACGAGGCCCGGGCGCTGGCGCAGGCCAGAGGTTTTGCCGGTCTTAAAGGTATGGACTTGGCCAAAGAAGTCACCGCGCAGCAAGCCTACCCATGGTTACAGGGCAGTTGGCAGTGGGATAAAGGACACAGTGAAGTGGCCGCGTCAGAGTTGCCCTGGCATGTGGTGGCCTATGATTACGGCGTGAAGCGCAATATTCTGCGCATGTTGGTCGATAGGGGGTGCCGCCTCACGGTGGTACCGGCGCAAACGCCAGCGGAGGAGGTACTGGCGTTGAATCCCGATGGCGTGTTCCTGTCCAATGGCCCCGGTGATCCGGAGCCCTGTACCTACGCCATAGCCGCCATTAGAACGATTCTCGAGACGGATATTCCGCTGTTCGGCATTTGTCTGGGTCATCAGCTACTCGGTCTGGCCAGTGGTGCAGCAACGGTGAAGATGAAATTCGGCCATCACGGCGCCAATCACCCGGTGCAAAACCTGGATGATGGCACAGTATTGATTACCAGCCAGAATCACGGCTTTGCAGTGGATGCGGCGACCTTGCCAGACACCCTTAGGGTGACCCACAAGTCGCTGTTTGACGACAGCCTGCAGGGTATACACCGCATTGATAAAGCAGCTTTCAGCTTTCAGGGGCACCCAGAGGCCAGCCCCGGCCCCCACGATGCCGCACCTCTGTTTGACCATTTTATCGAGCTGATTGCCGCCCGGCACAAGGCAATTTCTCCAGGAAAAAGTTGATCTAGATATGCCCAAAAGAACTGATATCCAAAGCATTCTGATTCTCGGCGCCGGGCCTATTGTCATTGGCCAGGCCTGTGAGTTTGACTACTCCGGCGCCCAGGCTTGTAAGGCGTTGCGGGAAGAGGGTTACCGCGTCATTCTGGTAAATTCCAACCCCGCCACCATCATGACCGACCCGGCAATGGCGGATGCTACTTACATCGAGCCCATCGAGTGGAAGACGGTGGCGCACATTATTGAGCAGGAAAAGCCCGACGCGCTGTTGCCCACCATGGGCGGCCAAACGGCCCTGAACTGCGCTCTGGATCTGGCGCGTGAGGGCGTGTTGGAAGCCCACGGGGTGGAGATGATAGGTGCCACCAAAGAGGCCATCGATATGGCCGAGGATCGCCAGTTATTCGACCAGGCGATGAAGCGTATCGGCCTGGAGACGCCGCGAGCTGCTATCGCCCACAGCCTGGAGGAGTCGTTCCAGGTGCTCGACCAGATCGGCTTTCCGTGCATCATCCGGCCCTCTTTCACCATGGGTGGATCCGGTGGCGGTATTGCATACAATCGCGACGAATTCGAGGAGATCTGCGTTCGCGGTCTGGACCTGTCGCCCACCAACGAGCTGTTGATCGATGAGTCGCTGATCGGCTGGAAAGAGTTTGAGATGGAAGTTGTCAGGGACAAGAATGACAACTGCATTATCGTCTGTGCCATCGAAAACTTTGATGCGATGGGAGTGCATACCGGTGATTCCATAACGGTAGCGCCGGCGCAGACATTGACGGACAAGGAATATCAGATCATGCGTAACGCCTCGCTGGCGGTGTTGCGTGAGATTGGCGTGGAAACCGGTGGCTCCAACGTACAGTTTGGTCAGGACCCGGAGACCGGGCGCATGGTCATTATCGAAATGAATCCTCGGGTGTCCCGCTCCTCTGCCCTGGCGTCCAAGGCAACTGGCTTTCCCATCGCCAAGGTGGCGGCCAAGCTGGCCATTGGCTACACCCTGGACGAGTTGCAAAACGATATTACCGGCGGTGCCACGCCGGCGTCTTTTGAGCCCTCGATTGACTACGTCGTTACCAAGATTCCGCGTTTTGCGTTTGAGAAGTTCAGCGGCGCTGATACCCGCCTGACCACGCAGATGAAATCGGTGGGTGAGGTGATGGCGATAGGTCGCACCTTCCAGGAATCACTGCAGAAAGCCCTGCGCGGCCTGGAAGTGGGATCGGCCGGCTTTGAGCATATGATGGACGTGGACGATCCGGACTTGCGCGACGAACTGGTGGCTGAACTCACCAACCCCCGACCGGAACGTATCTGGTATATAGGCGATGCCTTCAGGGCGGGCATGGATGTCGACCAGGTCTACCGGTATTCCGGGGTTGATCCCTGGTTTTTGGTGCAAATCAAGGACCTTATCGATACCGAGGACAGTCTCAAGTCAGTGCATCTGGCGGCAATGGATTACCAGCAGATGTTCGCGCTCAAGCGCAAGGGTTTCGCCGACGAGCGCCTGGCGGTATTGCTGGCGCAGCCTGAGCAGGACGTGCGCGAGCATCGACAGCAGCTGGGCGTGCGCCCGGTGTACAAGCGCGTGGATACCTGCGCAGCGGAGTTTGCCTCTGCCACTGCCTATATGTACTCCACTTATGAGGAAGAGTGTGAGGCAGCGCCCACTGACCGGGATAAGATTCTGGTACTGGGCGGCGGACCCAACCGTATTGGTCAGGGCATCGAATTTGATTATTGTTGTGTGCAC
>Ga0055584_100006339_pt1 | contig 11604 bp, 7 predicted proteins | sample OSDHelmetaG_FD_58716 | JGI IMG/M metagenome (GOLD analysis project Ga0055584, IMG submission 58716) | Pelagic marine sediment microbial communities from the LTER site Helgoland, North Sea, for post-phytoplankton bloom and carbon turnover... | ecosystem: Environmental > Aquatic > Marine >...
GATCTATTTAAAGAATATTATGGAGATTCTATAGAGACTGATAAGATAATGGAAGTTTTATGGGCTAGGATACCACATTTCTTTAATTCACCTTATTATGTATACCAATATGCTACTTGTTTTGCTTCATCATCGGTATTTTATGATAAAATAACTAATGAAAAATATAGTGAAGATGAAAGGAAAAATGCTTTAGAAAAATATCTTACTCTGTTAAAATCGGGTGGTAATGATAATCCGATGAATCAATTGAAAAAAGCAGGAGTTGACTTATCTAAAAAGGAAACTGTAGAAGCTGTAACTAAAGATTTGGATAATCTTTTAGACAAGTTAGAAGAAGAAATAAATAAGTTAGATCAATAAAAATTCTTTAGTATTGTAATATATAATTATGGATAGATTTTTTAAATGTGGTATTATTAAAATAAATTAATATAAGATAAGTATAAGTATAGGTTCAAAGATATAATTAAATATTTAGTGGTATTAATTTAGCTAAATTGAAAACGCATTAGGAGGGGAAATGTTTAAAGAATATTTAGAGCTATTTAACGCTAAAGAATTTAATAAAATATTGCAATATTTTCGAAAGAACTTTTCTTGTTTAGGAGAAGAAAAAGAATATAAAAAAAATGAATTTCTAATATTTAATACAGGAAATGAAATTATAATGTTTGAAGACGGTGCTGCTGATATAGGGATAGAAGGTTGTTCAGGGAAAGAATGTTTACTATATAAGATAGTGGAAAAAGGTGATCTTATTGGTGATTCAGATTTTTTTTCAAATAAGAATAATTCTTATATTATAAAATTCGTAGAAGATACAAAATTAAGATTTATTTCTAAGGAAGAGATCGAAGAATTTTTAGAAGAACACCCTGAGGGTTATAAATATTTTTATAAATATGTTCTTAGGTCGCATAATATTTCTTTAAATTATTTAGTTCATCATAGATTTTCTTCTAGTGAAGAAAGAATCATAGAATTTTTAATTCGAATTGCAGCTTCTTCTTCAACTAGTTTAGAGGATAATAAAAATATTTTAATTTCTAATTATACCCACGAAAGTATTGGATCTTTTACAAATTTATCTAGAAACTTAGTTTCAAAGATCCTAAAAAATTTAGAGAAATTAGATTTGATTAAAGTAGAATTTAAAAAAATAATTTTAGTAGATATAGAAAAATTAGAGTTATACAGAGAAACATTAAGAAAATAGTTGCTATTTAGTAAAAAATAAATTTAAATCCTTTTCTAACTATTAGAAGTATAACTCTAGTAATTGGAGGAGGATTTTTTATGAATAAAAAAATAAAAATATGGTGATTTCAAATTTTTTAAAAAGGGTAGAAAAGGTAGGTATTTTATATTATTAATTAGTATAAATTCTAATTTAGAAAGTTTAATATGATTTTTCATGTTAAACTAAAACAGATTAAAAAATAAATATAATGATGAGGTGTAAAATGAAAACAATTTTAAAATATATAGGGAAAGTTGTATTGTTTTTTTCTAAACAAATTTTACAGGCTATCTTAGTAGCTATAGTACTTTTTGTAGTAGTAGTAGGAGCTATAACTGCTACAATGACTGAATATAAAAAAGACGTTGTTATAGAAAAGAATACATATCTAGAACTTGATTTTTCTAAAGGGATAATTGAAAAACAAGGAAAGGGGATATTTGAATTAAAGGCTCCAGTAAAGTTATATCAAATATTAGAGGGGATAAAAGAAGCGTCCAAGGAGCCTAATATAGATGGTATATATATGGGAATTGATCATGTAGCACTTTCAACAAATAATATAGAGGAGATTGGGGAAGCATTAGATGAGTTTAAAAAAAGCGGTAAAGAAGTATATGCATTTACTAGAACTTTAAATAATCAAAATTATAGATTGGGAATATATGCTACAAAGATAATTATGCCACCTACTAAATCAGCTATGATAGATTTGAGTGGATATTACAAGGAATTCAATTATTTTAAAGGGTTAGCAGATTATATAGGTATAAAATTTAATGTAATACACATTGGTGATTATAAGGCTTATGGAGAACAATATTCAAAGGAAAAAATGTCAGAAGAATTTAAAAAAGATGTTAAAAGAGTATACGATAGAGTATATAATGATAGACTAGAAGAGATATCAAAAAGAAGAAATATAGATAAAGATAAGATGAATAAAGCTATATTAGATGGAAAAATGGTTATGATAGATCCAATAGAGGGTAAAAAAATAGGACTTATAGATGACCTTGTTTATCAAAGTGATTTAGATGAAAAATATAAGATAGGGAAGAAAGTATCTTTAGGGAATTATTTAACTACTATTAAAAGTGCAGTGAAAAAGGAAAAAATAGCTATAATATATGCTTCTGGAGATATAGTTTATGGTGGGAATCATGGGAGTGAAGATAGCATAAATATAGAAAGTATAAAAAGGGAGCTTAAAAAGGCTGAAAAAAACAAAAATGTAAAAGGAATAGTATTAAGAGTTAACTCTCCTGGGGGTTCAGCTCTGGCTTCTGAAATAATCCATCATGAGATATCAAAATTAACTAAACCTGTATATATATCTATGGGAGGAGTGGCAGCATCAGGAGGTTACTATATATCGGCAGGAGCAGAGAAAATATTTGCTACTAAATCTACTATAACAGGATCAATAGGAGTTGTATCTATAATTCCTGAGATAAGTGGTTTTATGGAAAAAACAATGATAAATATAGAAAAAATAGAAAAAGGAAGATATTCTGGGATGAATTCGTTAACTACAGAGATGACTCAAGGGGAAATTAAAAAGGTAAGAGTATCTAGTTTGGGAGTATACGATGAATTCAAAAATAGAGTGAGTTTAGGAAGAGGGATCTCTTTAGATCAACTAGAAAATATTGCAGGTGGTAGAATTTGGTTGGGAGAAGAGGGCGTACAGAATGGATTGGTAGATGAAATTGGTGGGCTAGAAGCTACTATAAAAGATCTAGCAATAGACTTAAAGTTAAAAGATTATCAAGTGATTGAGGTCATAGAAAAAAAAGGGATGTATGAGCTAATGTTGAGATATAAAAATATATATAGTAAAGTAAGAAGTTTTATAGATACACCAATGATAGAAACAAAAAGATTTGAGGCAAAAAAACCACTTTTATTGATGCCCTATGAATTTAATTAAATTGTTGACACTTTCCTAGGTTGATATGCTATACTTTTAATAGAAGTTTTATATCAAAATATTTTAATTGTGGACACTAATACGGTTGGTGAAAGTAAGAATATTTTAATAATAAGCAAAAAAAATATTAAAAAAAGAAAAAATAAAGGGAGGAACAACAATTGGTTAGAAAAATTAAATCTAAAGGAAATAAAGCAGCAGGAAATCAAGGGGATATCTTGAAGCAAGCACAAGTAATGCAACAAAAAATGTTAGAAATACAAGAGGAATTAAAAGGTAAAGAGTTAGAAACTTCAGTTGGTGGAGGAGCAGTAAACGTTAAGATTAATGGACAAAAAGAAATTATTGCAATAAATATTTCAGATGAGATCTTAAAAGAAGCTGTAGAAGATAATGATAAAGAGATGTTAGAGGATCTTCTTGTATCAGCAGTAGCTGAAGCAATGAGACAAGCTGAAGAATTAGCTGAAAAAGAGATGTCATCAGTAACTGGTGGGATGAATATTCCAGGATTATTCTAAGGATAATTTCAATTTATATCTAAAAGAGCTTTCGAGCTCTTTTTTTTTATTAAATACCACCTTACTTTTTGTCGATTTACTGCGATTATTAAAAAGTTGTGCTATAATAGAGTGGTATAATTAAATTTTATAGATAGGTATGGAATAGGGGTGAAACGATGAAGGAACAGAAAAAGTATAAGATATTCGGGCTGATTATCTATTATCTTTTAAAAATTTTATCTAAAACTTATAGATTTGAAAAAATAAGTGCAAAAGGAGTTATGGATGAAAGTGCAGTATATATTTCTTGGCACAATAAAATAGTTCCTATTACTTTGATTTCTGATAATTTAAAGAAAAAAGCTGCTCTTGCCAGTGCTTCTAAAGATGGTGAATTAATAAGTGTGCCATTAGAAAAATACGGGTATAAAGTAGTTAGAGGTTCTAGTGGAAGAGATGCAGTAAAAGGCCTTTTAAAGATGGTAAAACTGTTAAAACAGGGATATGTTGTAGGAACACCAGTAGATGGACCTAAGGGACCAGTATATAAGGTGAAACCTGGAATGTTATTTTTAGCTCAAAAATCTGGGAAAAAATTAGTTCCAATTGGTGCCGCATCTAAAAGTAAATGGGTATTTGAAAAAACATGGGATAAGATAGAGCTTCCTAAACCATTTTCTAAGATAGTGTGTATATTAGGAGAACCTATAAGTATAGAGCCACATGAAGATTTAGAAGTAGTGGCATTAAAAGTAGAAAAGATCTTATTAGAACTAGACAGACAAGCAGAGAATAAATTAAAAATAGAGAATTAATATAAAAAATTAAATATAAAAAATAGAAGGAGATATATTATGAGTAAAAATTTTTATGTAACAACACCTATATATTATGTAAATGGAGATCCACATGTGGGGAGTGCTTATACAACCATAGCAGCCGATGCATTAGCTAGATATAAAAAAACAATGGGATATGATGTATTTTTCTTGACAGGTTCAGATGAACATGGTCAGAAAGTAGAGGAAAAAGCTATTGAGATGGGGTATACTCCTCAAGAATGGACAAATAAGATGTCTGTTAGATTTAAAGAGATGTGGGAAAAATTAAATGTTGATAACACTGATTTTATTAGAACTACTGAAGATAGGCATAAAAAAGCTGTACAAAAAATTATTCAAAGAGTATATGATAAAGGTGATATATACAAGGGATCATATGAGGGAAAATATTGTGTTTCATGTGAAACTTTTGTTCCAGAGAATCAAATTGTTGGGGAAAATAGATGTCCAGATTGTGGTAAAAAATTAAGTGTAGTAAAAGAAGAATCGTATTTCTTTAAGATGAGTAAATATCAAGATATGCTCCTAAAACATATAGATGAAAATCCTGAATTTATCCTTCCAAAAAGCAGAAGAAATGAAGTTATATCTTTTATAAAACAAGGTTTAACGGATCTTTCTATCTCAAGAAATACTTTTGACTGGGGGATACCTCTAAAGATAGACGAAGATCATATTACCTATGTATGGTTTGATGCACTTACAAATTATTTGACTGCTGTAGGGTATGAAAATAATGAAGATATGTTTTCTAAATTTTGGAAAAATGGTGAGATTGTTCACTTATTAGGAAAGGATATATTGAGATTTCATGCTATAATCTGGCCTTGTATGTTATTTGCTGCTGGGGAAAAATTACCAGAGAAGATAGTAGCACATGGATGGTGGACTGTAGAAGGGGAAAAAATGTCAAAATCTAAGGGGAATGTAGTTGATCCTATTTCAGAAATAGAAAAATATGGAATAGATGCATTTAGATATTTCTTACTTAGTGAAGTTCATTTTGGAAGTGATGGAGATTACAATACTACAGCCATGATAAATAGAGTAAATGCAAATTTATCAAATGACTTAGGGAATTTATTAAATAGAACTTTAGGGATGTATAGTAAATATTTTGGTTCAGTAGTTGAAGCAGGAGAAGGTCATGAAGTCTATGATGATGAAATTAAAGGGTTATGGGAAGAAACTTTAGTAGATGTAGAAAAATACATGAGTACTGTAGAATTTTCTAAAGCTTTAGAAGCTATATGGAAATTTGTATCAAGAATGAACAAATATATAGATGAAACAATGCCTTGGGCTTTAGCAAAAACTGATGAGGGGAAACCTAGATTAGCAGTAGTACTCAAAAATTTAGTAGAAGCACTAAATAAAATAGCAGTATTAGTATATCCATATATTCCAGAATCAGCATCTAAGATGTGGGAACAATTGGGTATTGAAGGTGACATAAAATTATCGAAAATAGAAGATATAAAAGCATGGGATATACTGAAAGAGGGTCATAAATTAGGAGAAGCTACTCCTATCTTTCCAAGATTAGAAAAACCTGTAGAGGAAGTTAAATTAGAGATAAATAAGGATCTAGTTATTGAAAATCCTATTGATATTACTGATTTTGAGAAAGTAGAAATGGCTGTAGTAGAAATACTGGAAGCAGAACTAGTAGAAGGGTCTAAAAGACTTATTAAATTTAAAGTAGAAACAGGGTCTGGAATTAGACAAATAGTTTCTGGTATAGCTAAAACTTATAAAAAACCTGAAGAATTAGTAGGGAAAAAAGTTATGGCAGTATTAAACTTAAATTCAGTAGAGTTACAGGGAGAAATATCTCAAGGGATGTTACTGACTACAGTGGAAAAAAAGAGAACTAAACTAATCTTTATAGATGAAGCAGTAAAAGTAGCTAGTAAGATAAAATAATTTAGATATTTTTTTATTATTAATAACACAGGATATATTTTATATACAGAATCGTTAAAGTTGAAAAAATATTGATTGCAGGGGGAAGATATGAAAAAAATTACAAAAGCAGTTATACCTGCAGCAGGATTAGGAACAAGAGTATTACCAGCAACAAAAGCTCAGCCTAAGGAGATGCTGACTATCGTAGATAGGCCATCGTTACAATATATTGTGGAAGAGTTAGTGGAATCTGGGATTACAGATATTGTAATAGTAACAGGAAGAAATAAAAACTCTATAGAGGATCATTTTGATTATTCGTATGAAGTTGAAAAAACTTTATCTGAAAAAGGTAAATTAGATTTACTCGAGAAAATAAAATATATATCTGATATGGCCAATATATTTTATGTGAGACAAAATCATCCATTAGGTTTAGGGCATGCAATTTTGAAAGCTAAGCCCTTTATAGGTGATGAACCATTTGTTATAGCTCTTGGTGATGATATCATGTATAACGAGGAAAAACCTGTAACTAAACAACTTATTGAAAATTATGAAAAATATGGTAACAGTGTAATAGGTGTTCAAGAAGTAGCAGATGAAGATGTATCTAAATATGGGATTGTAAAACCTATTAAGATTTTAGATAGGGATACTGTTTTGATGGAGGATTTTATAGAGAAACCAAGTCTAGAAAATGCTCCATCTAAGATGGCTTGTTTAGGAAGGTATCTATTGACTAGCAATATATTTAAATATTTGGAAAAACAAGGTGTAGGAGTAGGTGGAGAAATACAGCTTACAGATTCAATTTTAGCTATGATAATGGATGGGAAAGATGTAAGCGCTTATAGATTTAAAGGTAGGAGATATGATATTGGAAGTAAAATAGGGCTACTTAAAGCTAATATAGAATTTGGTCTTAGAAATATCGAGACTAAAGATGGGTTGAAAGAATATTTAGAAAATATAAAATTATAATAAAAATAAGGGGTATAGAAGGAAAAAAGTCTTCCTATACTCTCTTTTTATTTAAAAAAAGGGTTAAATATGCTATAATTATGAGTAAAAACATAAAGGTGGGTGGATAATAATTGAATATCAATCAAATAATAGCTGAAGAGCTAAAAATCAAAGTAGTACAAGTAGAAAATACAATGAAATTATTAGATGAGGGAGCTACTGTCCCTTTTATTTCAAGATATAGAAAGGAAATAACAGAGAATTTAGATGAAGTAGTGATAAGAGAAATTTTAGAAAAAACTACTTATTTAAGAAATTTAGAAAAAAGAAAAGAAGAAGTTATAAAATTAATAAGTGAGCAAGGTAAATTGACAGAGAAATTAAAAAAAGATATATTAGGGGCTCAAAAATTACAAAAAGTAGAAGACCTATATCTACCTTATAAAAAGAAAAAGAAAACAAAAGCTGATACGGCTATAGAAAATGGATTAGAACCATTAGCTATGTATACAAGAAAATTAGGGATAACATTTAGTGATATAGAAAAAGAAGCAGAAAAATATATAAATGAAAATATACTACAAATTGCAGATGCAATAGAAGGAGCTAAATTAATTTTAGCCCAAAATATAAGTGAAAAAGCTAAATATAGAGAAAACATAAGGGAAAGAATGTTAAAATTTGGTGAAGTTAATACAACTTTGATCAAAAAAAATAAAGATTTAGATGAGAAAAAAACATACGAAGACTATTATGAACATGTTGAAAGTGTATCTAGAATGCCATCTCATAGAATATTAGCTGTAAATCGTGGTGAAAAAGAAAAAATAATCTCGGTATCTATAAAATTAAATGATAAAACAAGAGAGATGGTAGAATATCATCTGCTTAGTGAGTTTATAAATAAAGATTTAAAAGAATATTATTTATCTGTAGTAAAAGATGCCTTGAGTCGACTTATCCTTCCTTCTGTAGAAAGAGAAGTTAGAAATATTATGACTGAGAAAGGTGAATTAGATGCTATCAAAATATTTAAAGAAAATCTGAAAAATCTAATGTTACAACCACCTTTACATGAAAAAAATATCTTAGGTTTAGATCCAGCTTATAGAACTGGATGTAAAACTGTTGTTATAAATTCAGAAGGGTTTTATCAAATGGATGATGTATTATACCTAGTAAAAGGGATGCATAATCCAGGTAAATTACAGGAAGCTAAGAAAAAAATATTAGGATATATAGAAAAATATAAGATAGATATAATAGCTATTGGTAATGGTACTGCATCACGTGAAACAGAAGCTTTTGTAGCAGAATTATTGAAGGAAGTTAAACAAGATGTGAAATATCTAATTGTAAATGAAGCAGGAGCTTCAGTATACTCTGCATCAAAAATTGCAGCAGAAGAGTTCCCTGATTTTGATGTAACAGTAAGGGGAGCTATATCTATAGCTAGAAGAATTCAAGATCCCTTGGCAGAACTTGTAAAAATAGATCCAAAATCTATTGGTGTAGGTATGTATCAACATGACGTTAATCAGAAAAAATTAGAAAGTTCTCTAGGAGACGTTATAGAAGGGGTAGTAAATTCAGTTGGAATAAATGTAAATACTGCATCTTGGGCATTACTTGCTTATATCTCTGGTGTAAAGAAAAATATAGCTAAAAACATAGAAGAATATAGAAAAGTAAATGGGAAGTTTACCACTAGAAAAGAACTATTAAAAGTTAAGGGATTAGGAGCAAAAGCTTATGAGCAGATGGCAGGGTTTTTAATAATACCTGAAAGTGAAAATCCACTAGATAATACTATAATTCATCCAGAATCTTATAAGATGGCAGAAAAGATGTTAAAAAATATTAAAACTGGTTTGACTGAATATAGGGAAGATCTAGCTAGTGTGAGAGATAATTTAAAAACTATGGATTTAGAAAAATTTATAGAAGAACAAGAGGTTGGGAAGGAAACAGCAAAAGATATTTATGAAGCATTGATAAGAGATAGAAGAGATCCTAGAGACGATATACCAAAACCACTTTTAAAATCAGATGTACTTAAAATATCTGATCTTAAAGAAGGTATGGAGTTAGAAGGTACAGTAAGAAATGTTGTTAACTTCGGAGCATTCATTGATATTGGATTAAAAAATGATGCACTGTTACACATATCTAAATTAGATAAAAGAGTGGTAGATATGACTAGTGTTTTATCAGTAGGAGAAATAATAAAGGTAAAAGTAGATAATATAGACCATAATAGAAATAGGGTAGCATTAACTAAGAAAGGACTATAAAATGGAATTAAAAAGAGATTCATTACTTTTCAAAACAATATTATATAATGATTTGTCTATGTTCCTTACTGGACTTACAATAATAGGATTAGTAGTTATTTTTGTATTTAAAGAACTGGAGAAAAATTTTTCTATTAAAGCTGTAGAAAAGTTTCAAGTAATTGAGGATATGTTAGATATAAGAAATGACGAATTTATAGATGAACTCACAAGAACTATTAATTCGAAAGAGTTTATAAAAAAAGATATTTTTACAGATTCAGCCAGAACAAGAGAAGAAAATAAATCTATATATGAAAATATGAAAAAAGGATTAATCTCTAAGAATTATAGCCTATACCATAATTCTAGATTGACAATCATTGCAAAAGATGGCTCGATTTTGGATAAGGATGGGATACATTCTGAAATAAATAATATTTTTATTAAAGATCTTAGGGTTGTAAAAAATAAATTACCTGTGACTATAGATTCTTATATATATGATAAATCAGAAAAAATGTTTTATTATAAAATTTTGGTTCCTATAAGAGAAAATAAAAGTATATATGCTGTTTCAGTGGAAATACCATTGGAAGAAAATTATTTTAAGGGGAACAAATACCTTATGGTTACAAATCATGAGGATGTAGATGAGATAGGGTTGTACGAAACTAGAGCTCCTATTTCTTTAAGTAAAACGGAATTAAACAGGTTTAATAATGAAAAAATTAAACTCATTAAATTGAATAAAAAAATATATAATGTTAAAAGTTTAGTTATTAGGGGGACAGATTATAATATTATTTCTAGACCAGTATTTGATTTCTTTGACAGAGAAGTTGGTTATTTGGTGTTAAGTTTGGCTGAGCCGGCTTTGACCCAATTTAAAATAGCAACGATGTCTATTATAATGTTAGCTACAATAATTTTAATCTTAATAAACTCTTTTGTAATAAACGGTACATTTAAACAACTTTTAATGCCTCTAGAAGAACTGTCTCTAGCAGTAGATGATATTGCTTCGGGGAATTTAGAGAGAAATGTAAGGTTAAATGGAACAAGTGAGATAAAGATCTTAAGTCTTGCTATAAAAAAGATGGTAGAAGAATTAAAAAACAATAATTCCGTATTAGGGGATCAAAATGAAAAATTAAAAAACTATATTCATAGAGTAGAGGGAGTTGAGAAACTTATTTTAGGTACAAGAAAGGAACCTAATAAAAGTAATATAATAGATCTGATACTAAAAGGATTTACTTCTGGAGTAGGATTAGATTATGATAGAGCGATATTCTTTGAATATAGTAATGAAAAAGGTTGTTTAGTAGGTAAAAAAATTAGAAAAAATAGAAATATAATAAAGGAAGATAAACTTTCTAGTTTTGATCTTAGATATGAAACTATGAAAGAGATAGTTCCACTCATTAAGATAAAAAATGATGATAATTTATTTCATAAAGCTATATCAGAAAAAAAGATTATTTTTGAAAATATAAGAGGTTATAAGATCTATTTGGGAAGTGAACTCCTCATGGGATTTGGACTAAATAATTTTATGATCCTTCCAATTTTTAATGGAAATAAAAATATTGGATGTATCTTAGTGGATAACTACATTTCTGGTAGAAGGATAGAGGTTGAAGATGTAGAACTGTTTAATGTAATCTTATTAAATGTAGGGATACTTTATGAAAATCAACAAATCGAATCGGAAAAAATAAGTAATGAAAGAGATATAGCTATTGGACGAATGTTCAAAAAAATTATCCACAGAAGAAATAAAGTAATAGAAAAATATACTGGCATGATGATGGAGCTATATAATAAAAATCAGATAGAAAATGATGCTTTTAAAGAGTTTAGAGATGAAATATGTAGTATCAATAGAGAAGACTCGATATTATTTGATTATTCCGATAAAAAGGAGTATAAT
>Ga0055584_100006340_pt1 | contig 11604 bp, 7 predicted proteins | sample OSDHelmetaG_FD_58716 | JGI IMG/M metagenome (GOLD analysis project Ga0055584, IMG submission 58716) | Pelagic marine sediment microbial communities from the LTER site Helgoland, North Sea, for post-phytoplankton bloom and carbon turnover... | ecosystem: Environmental > Aquatic > Marine >...
AGATCGGCGTCGCCCGCAGCCACCACATCCGCTTCCGGGGTGACGGGTCCGGCGCGGGCGCCATGCGTCGTCTGCTGCACCGGGTCCTGCGGCTGTCGTCCTTGCCCGACGAGCTGCGCGAGGATCGGGTGCGTCGGGTGCTCGCCGAAGCCGGCTACCCCCCCGATGCCGACCTGGTGCCGCGCTTGCTGTCGCTGCTGTCGCCGGGGCACCGGGCGGACGGGTCCGCCGACGAAGAGGCGGCGACGGCGGTGGAGCTGCTGCGCGTGTTGGGGCGCCGACGCCCGCTGCTGCTGTGGCTCGAGGACATCGATCGCGCGCGGGATCGGGCCCTGCCGACCTGGCTCCGGCACCTGTTCGAGGCCGAAGGCGATGTGCCCGTGGCGGTGGTCGCGACCAGCCGCGACGATCGCGCGGATCCGACGCCGGGCCCCGCCTGGGTGATGCTGCGGGCCAACGCGGCGACCGCGACGCTGAAGATGGATCGGCTGGGCGACGAGGCCATCGCGGACCTCCTGCGATTCACCGCGGGCGCCAGCGAAGACCTGGGCGGCGAGATCGCGCGGTGGTGTCGGGGCGACCCGCGGGCCGCGCAGCAGATCGCGCGGCACCTCCACGAGACGAACCGCCTGGTGTGGGCGCCCGATGGCTTCGGCCTGCGCGGGGACACGCCCAGCACGGCGGGGTCGCTGAAGCTCGACTCGATCCTCAAGGTCCGGGCGCGGGACGCCGTGCGCGCGGCCGAAGACTCGGCGGCGACCGAGGTGGCCCTGGACCTGCTGTCGCTGGTGCGGGAGCGGGCCCGGCACGTGGACTTCCTGGCCGCCGGCGTGCGCGTGGGGATGGCCGCCGATCGCCTGGAGGGCGCACTGTCCCCCCTGGTGTTGTCCGCCCTCGTCGACGTGCGGGACGAGGGGCCGCGCCTCGCCCACACGGTGCTCGCCGAGAGCATCCGCGAGGCGATGGAGCTGAACCGCCGGACCTCGTTCCACCACGCTTGGGCCGAGGTCCTGGAGGCTGGGGACGACGGGCCGGGCCGCGCCGAGCGGCTGCTGGAGGCTGCGTGGAGTCGCGATGCCTGCGGCGAAGTGGCGGCGGCGGCGCGGGACGAACTGGAGGCGGCCCACGGGCTGCGGCGGAGGCGGGAGCTGCCGGCGGCGGCGCGGGCGGCGGCCCTGGCGAAGGCCCGGATCGATCAGCAACCGGACCTGCTGCCGGACCACCGGGTGGCGGATCTGCTCGTGCTGGACGCCGTCCTCGCCCACGAAACGGCGGATCCCCCGGGCACCGCCTCGCAGCTGGTGGCCGCCCTCGACATGCTCCAGCCGCTCTGGGTGATGCTGCCGGCGTCGGCGGAGCGCTGCCGCATCGACCTCGTGCACGCCGAGGCCCTGCGGCGCGCCGGCCGCCCCCAGGACGCCGCCGACTCCTTGAGCCGGGCCCTCGAGGGCGCTCGCGCCATCGACTCCCGGTCCATCGAGTGCCAGGTGTTGACCGTGCTCGCGGACATGCGCCGCCTGGGCGGGGCCTTGCGCGATGCGTCGGACCTGGCCGAGCAGGCCTGGGTGATCTCCGAAGCGCTCGACGATCCCGACATCACACTGGCCGTGCTGCTGTCCCGACTGCCCCTGGCGATCGCCCGCGGTGATCAGAAGGCCGCGCGCCTGCAGCTCGACAAGCTGCGGGGGCTGCTGCGCGCCCGCGCGTCCTGGCAGGACCTGCAGTCGCTGTGGGTCTTCCGGGGTGAGGTGGAGCGGCTGGGGGGCAACGAGGGGGAGTCCCGGCGGGCATTCGAGACGGCGCTGACGCTGGGGCGGACCCGGGGGTTGGCCAACGCCAGCGTGCTGCTGCGGCTGGCGACCATGCACCTGGAGGCGGGCGATCTGGCGGCGGCGCGGTCGGCGCTGGAAGAGGCCGGCTCCCTGGAGCAGGCGGTGGGTCCCTACTCCCACGAACTGAGGGCGAGCCGGGCCGTGCTCCGGGCCGAGTTGATGCTGCGCGGCGGCGAGCACGACGACGCGGCGGCCGCCCTGCAGGACGCGGAGATCCTGCAGACGCAGTCGCCCATCGCGCTGCCCCAGCTGCAGGCGAGCCTGCGGCGCGCCGAAGCGTTCGCCCGGGCGCCCGCGCTGCGCAAGCGACTCAACACCCTGGGCCGGGACATGCTGCGCCGACTGCAGTAGCTCGGGGGTCCATCGGACCCAGGTCCGACCCCTCCGAACGGGCCGGCCACGACCGGTTCCCCGACGGGTCATCCCTGACTCGCCCGGGTCCGCGAATCCGCCGACGTTCGCTGATACGATTCGGCTCGCAGGCCCTGGAAGGCTTGCGGGCACCCGCCGATTCGGCGACGCCAGGAGGACGCTCTGCCCGCCCCCCAGCCCGTCAACCCGACCCGCCCCCCGCGGATCGAAGGCCTCGAGGACCTCGTCCTCGTTGGCGCCGGCGGCATGGGCGCGGTGTACCGCGCGGTGGATGTCGCCAGCGCTGCGCTCTGCGCCGTCAAGCTGGTGCGCAACCAGCCGGGGCAGACCGGCCACGCCCGCCGCTTCCGCCGTGAGTTCAGCGCCGTCTCCCGCCTGCGGCACCCCAACATCGTGGCCTGCTACCGGTACGGGGTCTGCGACGAGGGCGAGTACATCGTCATGGAGTGGGTGCCGGGCGGAGACCTGTGGCACGTGTCCGGCCGGCGAGCTCGTCGGGAACTGGACCCGCGCCCGCTGCCCAACCAGTGGATCGCCCCCGTCATCGCCGTCGCGGCCCAGGTCTGCGACGCCATGTCCTACCTGCACGCCGCCCGAATCCTCCACCGCGACCTCAAGCCCGAGAACATCCTCGTCGACGGTGCCGGGCGCGCGCGGCTCGTGGACTTCGGCATCGCCAAGCCGCTGGCGTTGGACCCCGTCGCGCCCCTGACGGCGGTGGGCGAGACCGTCGGAACGGCCCGGTACATGAGCCCCGAGCAGGCGCGGTCCCTGGACCTCGATGGACGCGCGGACCTGTACTCGCTGGGGATCATCCTGTTCGAGGTGATCAGCGGCCGGCCGCCGTTCACGGCCCCGTCGCTGTTCGATCTGCTCATGGCGCACGTGACGGAGCCGGCCCCCCTGCTCCAGGACCTCGCGCCCCACGTTCCGCTGACCTTGTGCGACCTGGTCAACCGGCTGCTCGAGAAGGACCGCTCGGCGCGCCCGCCCGACGCCGGTGTGGTCCGGGACGAGCTGCTCGATCACCTCGCCCCAGACTGCACCATGCAGCAGCGCGGCGGGCCCCGGGCGGATCCGCGGGACCTGCCCTTGGCGGTGGTGGCCGCGCTCGAGGCCGCGGGCCGGCGCGAAGAGGTGCTGGCCTCGGTGCAAGCGCCCGGCGCGGGCATGGGGCCCGGCGGATTCGTGCAGCCCGAAGCCACCAACGCCCGCATTCCGGTGCCCGATCGCAAGGGCGGTTGGCAGTGGAAGACGCCGTCCCCCGCGGAGCAGGCGACTCGTGCGTTCAAGGCCGACGGCGGCGTCCCGACGACCCGCGCCGACAAGGCGGCGGCCGCCCACACGCCCGAAGCGACGGTAGACGAGACCCAGATGGACGATCTGCGCCCGGCGGCGTCGATCTTCGCGTCCGAGGCCCCGGGCATCGTCAGCAACGACCGCGGGGCGGACCTCTTCACGCCGGCGTTCCGCGGGCGTGATCACCTGCTGACCAACGCGCTCAACGGCTTCCGCATGGAGACCGACCGCGCCGCGCTCCACTGGTTCCAGGGCGTCGGCGGCAGCGGCCGGACCCGGCTCCTGGCCGAGCTCCGGGACCTCCTGCGGTTCGAGATCGGCGCCATCGTGCTCGCGGCCCGCGGCGTTGACGCGGCGGTCGGCATGTCGACGGCGCGGCAGTTCTTCCACACGGCGGCCCGGGTGCTGCGCGGCTTCGGCCCCAAGCACATCGCCGAAGCGATCGGCTCCGCCTCGGGCCAGGCGGTGGACCTCTGCCCGGACTTGCAGGAGCGGGTGTACGACGTCGTCGGCATCACCACGCACCCCGAGCCCGAGCCCGAAGCCGTCCGCCCCCTCTACTACCAGGCGGCCGAGCGGATGCTGGGCATGATGGCGCAGCAGGCGCCCATCGCGTTTGTGGTCGACGACGCCGAGCGGATCGACCCCGACTCCCTCGACCTGATCCGCTACCTGAGCACGCCCCGCCCCGACGACGAGCTCGAGCGCGGTCGCCCGCGGCTCATCGCCATCGCCGGCGACAAGCCCCCGGAGCCCTGGGCCGGCGAGGCCATCGCCCTGCCGCCGCTGTTGGGCCAGGACGTCGCGGTGTCGCTGCAGACGGCGCTGGGCTGGTCGACGGCGCCGTCGAAGCTGGCGCGCCGCGCCATTCAGGAGCGGGTCAACGAGACCCCGCGGGGGCTCATGGACTGGGTCCGCGGGCTCCTGCACGAAGCCGGGCGCGCGTCGGGGCGTGAGGCCACCGAGGAAGACTTGCTGGCGGTGGCGTCGGGCGATCCCCGGGAGCGCTGGAAGGCGCGGCTGCGTGGCTTGCCCCCCCTGGGCCTGGAGGCCGTCGGCATCCTGGGCCTGGTGTCCCGCCCGGTCGTTCTGGAGTGGCTGCTGTCGGCCAGCGACGCCGACGAAGAAGAGTTCGTCGAGGCCATCAACCACGTCGTGCGCCGGGGCCTTGCCCACGAGCGCCCGGCAGGCAACAGCTGGGGCCTCGAACTCGTGGAGCGCGACGCCGGCGACGTGGCCTGGGAGCTGCTCCCCGACGCCGAGCGCCGCGGCGCCGCAGCCCGGTTCGCCGAAGCCGTCGTCGTCGAGCACGACGACCACCCCGCGCCCGCCGACGAGCGCCCGGCCCTCGCCGCCCGCGCCTACCTGCGCGCGGGCATGGCGGACACGGCGCTGCCGCTGATGCAGTCGGCGACGCTGCACGAGATGGCGGCGGGCCGCACGGCGACGGGTCTGGCCATGGCCGACCTGTGGGTCGACACGGCGCGCACCATCGGCAGCGACCAGCTCCCCGAAGCATTGGAGAAGCGGGTTCAGCTCGCGTGCTCGGCCTGCGAGTGGATCCGCGCCGAGCGGGACCTGGACGAGATGACGGCGCTGGCCAGCGGCGATCGGGAGCGGTTGCTCCGGGTCCTCACGCTGCGGGCGACGATGTACCAGCAGTCCCAGGACCACGACGGCGTCATCGAGACGGTCGAGGAGGCGTTCTTCGTCGCCCTCGAAGTGGATGCGCCCCGGGAAGTGCTGTTCCGGCTGGGCCACCTCGTGGCCAACGTCGACCTGCGGGCCGGGGCCCTGGTCACCGCCCGGGATCGCTGGCTGGGCATCGCCGGCGAGGCCCGCGGCATCGTGAATCCCTACTGGGAGATGCTCGGCCGCGCGAGCGCCGCGTCGGCGGACCTGCAGCTGGGCGAGTACGACGCCAGCGAACACGGGTTCCGCAAGGCGCGGCAGCTGGCCGACGACCAGTGCGACGACCTCACGGCCCTGTTGATCGACCTGAACATCGCCCACCTGCAGGCTCTGCGGGGTGACGCGGCGAAGGCCCAGGTGGAGACGCTGCGGGTGGCCGACCGCGCGACGGACCTGGGCGCGCTTCGGGTGCTCGGCCACGCGCTGACGCAGCTGGGTGAGCTCTGCCGCCGGCTGGGCTTGCTGGAGGACGCCCAGGCGCACCTCGAGCGGGGCGAGCGGATCCTGCGCAACACCGAGCAGCGCGTGACGCTGGCCACCTGCATGGCCGAGCGCGCCCTGACCGCCCTGGCGTCGGGGGACCTGGAAGCGGCGGCCAACCACGCGGCGGCGGCCGGCATGGCGGCGTCGCTGTCGCCGGGCGTGCTGCTGGAGACCGAGCGGGTGCACTGCGCCATCGGCAAGGTGGCCGAGGCCCGCGGGGACCGCATGGAGTCCGGGGCCGCGCGCCGCCGGGCGACGGACGCGCTGACGCGGCAGGCCGAGCACCTGGGTGAGGGCCACGTGCCCCGCTGGGTCGCCGTGGGTCCGCGCCTGGACGTCGTCACCTGGGCCAACTGGAGCCCCCCGAAGAGCCGGTGACCGAACCCGGCCCCGACGAGACGCTGGACCGCCTGTCCCAGCACCGCTCCGTCCTGCACCGCAAGCGCGGCCACCGCAGCGCCACCGACGACACGCTGGCGGCGTGGATCGCGGCGACGTCGGTGGGTCCCGTGGACCGCGTGTTGGACCTGGGCTGCGGCCACGGGACGGTGACGCTGTTGCTGTCGCAGGTGGTCGACGCGAGCTTCGTGTCTTTGGAAGTGCAGGCCGTCTCCGCCGCGCTGGCTCGCCGGAACATGGAACTCAACGCGCTCACCGATCGGGTGCGCGTCGTCGAGTCGGACCTGCGGGGCGTGGAGTTGGGCGACGAGCGGTTCGACCTGGCGACTGGGACGCCGCCGTTCATGCCCCTGGGGAGCGGGGTGTTGTCGAAGGATCCGCAGCGGGCCGCGGCGCGCTTCGAGTTGCACGGCGGGGTCGAGGACTACGCGGCCTGCGCGGCCCGCTGGCTGCGGCCCGGGGGCACGGTGATGCTGCTCATGGACGGGGCCCAGGATGCGCGCTGCCGGGAGGCCTTCGCCGCCGCCGGCTTCGGGCTGACCCGCCTGGTGGCGGTGACGCCGCGGCCGGGCAAGGAGGTGCGGTTCCGCGGTTACGTGGGCCGGCTCGGCGTGCCCGACGAAGCCCCGGAGTGGGAGGACCTGGTGGTGCGCGACGCCGAGGGGGAGTACACCTCCGCCATGCTGGCCGTCCGCGAATCCCTGTTCCAGGTCCCGGGTTGAGCGACCTCACCCAGTTCTTCTTCGACCTCACCCCCGAACGCGTGCTGGACGCCGTCGAGCTGGACGGCCGCCGCTGCACGGGGCGCTTCATCGTCCTGAACTCCTACGAGAACCGCGTCTACCAACTGGAACTCACCGACGGCTCCTACGTCGTCGCCAAGTTCTACCGACCGGGCCGGTGGAACGACGACCAGATCCTGGACGAGCACGACTTCCTGCTGGACCTGGAAGACGCCGAGATCCCCGTCGCGGCGCCGGTCGAGTTGGCCGGCGGCGACACGCTGGGGCGCATCGAAGGCATCGCGTACGCCTTGTTCCCGCGGGTCGGTGGTCGCTCGCCCGACGAGCTGACGGACGAGCAGCTAAGAAGCCTCGGCCGGCTGCTCGCCCGCGTGCACACCGTGGGCCGGGCCCACGACGCCGAACACCGCCTGGAGATGACGCCCCAGGTCTGGCTCCGGGAGAACCTGGAGTTCCTGCTCAGCAACTCCATGATCCCGGCCGGGGTCGCCGACTCCTACGCCGCGGTCGTGGGGGCCATCGCGGACCGCGTGGAGCCCTGGTTCGAGGGCGTGGCCTTGCAGCGCATCCACGGCGACTGCCACCTGGGCAACCTGCTGTCGTCGCCCGGCGGACTGGTCTTCCTCGACTTCGACGACATGGTGTTGGGCCCGCCGGTGCAGGACTTCTGGATGCTCTACGGGGGGCGCGACGCCTGGGCCATGCGTCGCCTCGAGCTGCTGCTCGAAGGCTACGACTCCATGGGCGACTTCGATCGGGGCACCCTGCGGCTGGTCGAGCCCCTGCGGGCGATGCGGATCGTGCACTTCGCGACGTGGATCGCGCGGCGGTGGGAGGACCCGGCCTTCCCGCTGGCGTTCCCGGCGTTCGGGACGCAGCCGTGGTGGGAGGACGAGGTCCGAGCCCTGCTGGTGCAGCGGCAGATGATCGAAGAAGGCGCGCAGACGTGGTTCCGCGGCTGATCCTGCTGGCGTTGCTGCTCGCCGGCTGCAGGGGCGACCCCCGCGGGCCCTGGGAGACCGAGGCCGCCGCGCTGGTGGTGCTGGTGGAGTGGGCGGACCGGCCGGCCCCCGTGAGCCGAGAGGTCGTCGAGGCCGCTCTGGTCGGCGAGGGCTCGTTGAGCGACTGGTTCGACGAGAACTCCCAGGGGCGGTTTCGCTGGCGGCCGACGGTCCTGGACTGGGTGCGCTCGGACCGGGTGTTCAACACGAAGGTCGACTGTCGGCCCAAGCAGGTGCTGCCCCACGCCTGGGACCTGGTGAAGGACCGCGTGTCCGTGAAGGACCACGACCTCGACCGGGACGGGCGCATCGACGAGCTGTGGGTGATCCACTCGGGGCGAGGCCACAACAACCGCGTGTCCTGGCGGTGCTTCTTCGTCGAACGGAACGTGGACGTCGCCGACCTCGTGCCGGCGCAGCGGGGGGGGGTGTTCCAGGCTCAGGGGCTCGGCGCGATCGGGGACGAGCTGCCCATCGGGCTGTTCCCCCACGAGGCCGGGCACCGGTGGTTCCGGTTCGACGACCAGTACGGGCAGCCGACGAAGGGGAAGTACGGCATTGGGACCTGGGGGCTGATGGGCGTTGGGCAGTGGGGGCCTCACGCGCGCATCGAGCAGTCGACGATGTGGCGGCGCCCGACGCATCTGGCGGCGCCGCACAAGGCGGCGGTGGGGTGGGTCGACCCGCTGCGGCTCGACGGCCACGGCGAGCGTGATCTTGATCTGGGGCCCATCGAAGAAGTCGGCGGTCGTGCGGTCGAGATCCCCCGCGAAGGCTTCTCGCTCTGGCTGGAGAACCGCGGCCCCAGCGGGTTCAGCCGGGACCTCCCGGGGCACGGGCTGCTGCTGTGGAAGCAGACGGGCCGCACCGTGCGGCTCATTCAGGCCGACGGCCGCGACGACATCAACACCGGCAAGGCCCTGGGGGGCAGGCCCCTGCCGCCGAACGACGCCAACTTCGCCGACGCGGGCGACCCGTTCCCGGGGGCCGAGAACGTGACGTCCTGGGAAGGGGAGGGGGTCCGGCTCAGCGCGATTCGGATCGAGGGAGACCGGGTGCGGTTGCGGGTTGCCTGGTGATGGCCGGGGCTACTGGGGCTGGAAGTTGATCAAGAAGAAGGCGGCCAGGATGAAGGTGTCGGCGGCTGCCTCGGTGGAGCGATGGATGTCCCAATAGGGCAGCCAGTCGTCGGGCAGGTTGTCCCCGAACAGGCCATCGAGGCCGGCGCCGTCGGCGAGGGAGCCTTCGATGGACCGGACCAACCCGACGTGTGACGGGGCGTACTCCTTGCTGCCGGGCGGCCACGGTTGGGGCCAATTCGCCAGGTCGAGCTGCTCGGCGGCCGCGAGATCGAGCCACGCGAGCTGCAGGAAGTCGCCAAAGCCCTCGGGGATCGGGGTGAGCAGTCGGTGCCCCCAGTCGGCTTCCGCCTCCGTCAGTTCGTCGGGGTCGCAGTCGCCGGGGATGCCGGGTTCTGAGACGTCTTCGACCGTCTCCGGGTCGAGCTCAATGATCCACTCGCACTGGGGGCAGTCGTCGGGGACCGACGGGTTGGGCGGGCGGGCGATTCCGGTGATCCGCAGCCGCTGGACGCACTCCAGTACCTGGTTCTGGATGTCCCGCCAGTAGGAAACCTGCAGCTCCGCGGAGACCGGGTTCGACTTCTCGCGCACGAGCTCGGTCGCTGCCTCGACGCCCATCCCGAACGTCAGCGCGTTGACCTCGAAGGGCGGGTCCTCGACCTCTTCGTCGGCGGGCGCCGCCGGCGCGGGCGTCGGGTCCAGCGGCGCAGGCTCCACGACGCATCCGCCGGCGAGGGCCAGGGCGATGAGGCCGATGCAGCGGACGGGGGTCACCACGGGGGCTTCATGAAGAGGTACCAGCCGAACCCCCGGTAGCTCCCCGCCAGCTCGTCCGGCGGCGTGTCTTCGTCCGTGTAGAGCGACCAGAACGGCACCCACTCGCGGACCCGGGGTCTGGGGTAGGGGCTCCCACCCGAGGCCCGGGTGACCCAGGAGTCGGCCAGGGCGGTGACGAACCCGACGTGCGCCGGAGATCAGACCTCGTCCCAGCCGAGGTCGCCCGCGGCCGGCCAGCCAGTCCCGTCGGCGAAACGCTCGTCCACCTGCTCCATCGTCGGCGCGGTCACCAGGCCCATCTCCAGGAACTCGCCCAGCCCGTCGGGCCAGGGGGTCAGCATGTCCCGCCCCACGTCGAAGGCCGGGTCCGCGATCTCCTTGGGGTCGCAACCGTCGGGGCTGTGGGCAGGGTCGGAGACGTCGACCACGGTGCGGGGGTCCAGCGCGAGCTCCCACCGGCAGTGGCGGCAAGGGTCCAGCGGAGTCCACGGGTGAGGGCTCGCGACGCCCGTCACCGACAGGGTCTGCCGGCAGAGCACCGCCGGCACGTCCACCTCGTCCCACCAGGTGACTTCGACCATCGCCCAGAGGGGCCGCTCCCGCCCCGTCAGCCAGAGCGGGGCGCGGGCTACCTCGAGGTCCAGCGTCCACGTGGCGAAGTTCGGCTGCCGGGAGGGCGCCGGGTCGTCCGCTTCGCAAGGCGGATCGTCCGCTCCGCAAGGCGGCCCCGCCAACTCTGCCGAAGCATCCGGCTCAGCCGCCGGCGGCGTCGAGGTCGGAGCGTCGACGGCGCAGCCGGCGAGCAGCATGGCGAGCGCGGCGAGTCGCACGATCCCTCCAGGGTGGTCGGGAACGTCCTAGCAACGGCGCAGGAGATGCGGGTCGGGCATTCGCCGTTCCCTCAGGGCGCTCCCGGGAGGGTTCGGGCCAGACGGAACCCCACGTTGTCGAACGCCCGGTCGGGCCGGGCGGCCTCCCGCGCGGTCGCCCGGCAGTCCGTCGCGTTGCTGCCCCAGCCGCCACCGCGAACCACGCGCCCGTCGCGGTCGCGGTCGTTGCGGGGGTCTGTCGTGACGTCGTCGTACGGGGCGAAGCCGTCGTGCACCCACTCCCGAGCATTGCCCAGCATGTCGTGCACCCCGGCCCCGTTGGCCCTGGTGAGTCCCACGGGGTGAGTTCGGTGTTCGGCGTTGCCGCAGTGCCAGGCGACGCCGGTCAGGCTCGCGGGGGCCGTGCAGCCTTCGACCAGGTCCGCAATCGGCGGTCCCTGGGCCGCCGCCTCCCACTCGGCCTCGGTGGGCAGCCGCCAGCCGGTGCAGCCGGTGAGAAGCTGCCGCTCGGCGTAGCAGACGCTCAGCCCCTGTTGTGTCGACTGCCAGTTTGCGTAGGCGACGGCGTCGTCCCAGGACACCAGCACCACGGGGTGGTCGGCGCGCTGGGGGAATGCCCCGCTCTCCCAGTTCACGTCGCGGGCCTTGTCCCGGCCGTTGGTGACGCGGGCCCAGCCGGTGCGCTCGGCGTCGGTGGTGAAGCCGGTCGTCTTCACGAACCGCCCGAACTCGGCGCGGGTGACCTCCGTCTTGCCGATGGCGAAGCGGTGAGTCAGGCGAACGGCCGCCGCCGGCCGCTCGTCGGGGTCGGAGTGGGCGTCCTGCTCGGCGGCGCCCCGCGAGAACTCCAGGGGGCCCAGCTGGACCTCACCGCCGGGCTGACCCAACGCCTCGCCGTCGACGGGGGAGGCTGGTGAGGGGGGAGCCGGGGGCGGGGTCGAGCAGCCGATGACCGCCAGCAACAGGGCAAGGAACCAGGCGCGCATGTCGATGCCTCCAGGGGAGATCGACCATAACCACCGCCCCCCGAACGCCGCTGTAGTACCCAGATAGAGATGTCCGGTTTCTCCAAAGTAGAGATGTCCGGTTCTCCA
>Ga0055584_100006343_pt1 | contig 11604 bp, 11 predicted proteins | sample OSDHelmetaG_FD_58716 | JGI IMG/M metagenome (GOLD analysis project Ga0055584, IMG submission 58716) | Pelagic marine sediment microbial communities from the LTER site Helgoland, North Sea, for post-phytoplankton bloom and carbon turnover... | ecosystem: Environmental > Aquatic > Marine >...
GGCTGAACCATGCCTAGAGCAACCTCCGCAGTCCCGCGGAATAAGCGGAAGAAAAAGATTCTCAAGTCCGCCAAAGGGTATTTTGGCGGGCGGAAGAATCTCTACAAGACCGCCAAGGACGCAGTCGAACGTGGATGGGAGCATGCCTACCGGGACCGCAAGAAGAAGAAGCGGAACTTCCGGCGTCTCTGGATCACACGTATCAACGCTGCTGCTCGTGAGCACGACATGTCGTACTCGCGATTCATCAATGGCCTCAAGGCCGCCGGTATCGAGCTCGATCGTAAGGCGCTCGCCGACCTCGCCGTCCGCAACCCGGAAGCTTTCGGAGCGATTGTCGAGCAGGCGAAGGAAGGCTTGGCCGCCAAGGCCGGCTGACGACAGCACATGAGGCAGGATCCTGAGGGCTCCGCAGCGTGGCTGCGGGGCCCTCATGTCGTTTGGAGGCTAGGTGAAGAGGACCGATGAAGAGCACTGGCGAGCCCTCGAGGGCATGTACCTGGGATCGCCGATCAACGCGATCTATACGCCGCAGATCGAGGTCGGGCATGAAACAGCCTCGATCCAGATCGAGGTCGGGGACCATTTTTTCCACGCGGCGGGGGCGATCCACGGCTCGGTGACGTGGAAAATGCTTGATGACGCCTCGTTCTTTGCTGCGGCCAGCCTCGTCGATGATGTGTTCGTACTGACGACGTCGTTCACGAGCTATCTGACTCGTCCGGTCTCGGAGGGTACTCTTCGTTCCGTAGGCCGCGTCGTGAACCGGAATCGAAGTCAGATCGTGGCGGAGGCAGTCGCGTATGATCAGGCGGGACGTGAGGTTGGACGGGGCAACGGGATATTTGTGAGAAGCCGTGTGCAACTGGCCGGAATCCCGCTGTATGCGCAGACCAAAGGATGATAGCTTTCCAGCTCGCCCTGATTCAACGGGCCCATGGACTTACGATGGTCGACCTCAATGAGTGATTCAAATCCGATCGAGGCCCTGAACGCACTCGAAATCGAGGCGATCGCCGCTGCGGAGTCAGCCCCGGACGCGGAGGCGCTGGATGCGGTGCGGGTGTCCTATCTCGGTCGTAGCGAGGGACAGATATCGGCAATCCTTCGCGGGCTGGGTCAGCTTCCCGCAGAAGAGCGGCCGGCGGTCGGTCAGCGCGCCAATCAGGTGAAGGGGGCGGTTTCTGGGGCCCTCGAAGCCCGGACTGCGGCCCTGTCGGGTCCCGATACCGCGAGCGGTCTCGATCTCACGATGCCGGGCCGCGCTCGCTGGCAGGGGGGGCTTCACCCGATCACGCAGGCCGTCAACGAGATATGGCACATCTTCCGTGATCTCGGTTTTGCGCGGGCTCGTGGCCCTGAGGCGGATACGGAGTGGTACAACTTCGAGGCGCTCAATACGCCCCTCGATCACCCGGCTGCGGACGAGCAGGATACGCTGTACCTCGTCGACTCCGTCCTGCTACGTAGCCACACGTCCCCCGTGCAGATGCGGACCATGGAGGCCAATGAGCCGCCGATCCGAATCATTGCACCGGGGTGGGTCTATCGGCGCGACACGTATGATGCGACTCACACACCCGCGTTCATGCAGATCGAGGGCCTGGTAATCGACGAAGACATCACCTTTGTCGACTTCAAGGCGACGCTGGCCGAGTTCGCTCGACGGTACTGGGGTCCGGACACGCAGATCCGGTTCCGACCCTCATTTTTCCCGTTCACGGAACCGAGCGCTGAGGTTGATGTCAAGCGTGTGATCACGCGCCCGGACGGCACTCGTTATGAGACCGACTGGCTCGAGATCATGGGCGCGGGGATGGTTGACCCCAATGTGATCGCGAACGCCGGCTATGACCCGGAGCGCTATACCGGGTGGGCATTTGGCATGGGTCCTGGACGGATCGCGATGCTTAAGCACGGGGTCGATGACCTCAGGACCTTCTTCGAAAACGACGTGCGCTTCCTCGGACAGTTCGCCTCATGAACGTTTCGACGCGATGGTTGAAGGATCTGGTGCCGGGACTCGAGGGCACTCCGGAGACGATCTCCGAGCATCTCGCTCTGCGCGGCGCCCCGGTCGATGACATTAGCTCGCCCGGCGATGAGTTGCGCGACATCATCGTCGCTCGGGTCATCAAGGCGCAGCAGCACCCTAACGCGGACCGGCTCCGGATCTGTGAGGTCGATAACGGTACGGAGACCATCCAGATCGTCTGCGGTGCCCCGGTCGTGAAGGACGGAGCCTTCTATCCCCTGGCTCCCGTAGGCGCGGTACTTCCCGGTGATTTCAAGATCAAGAAGTCCAAGATCCGAGGTGAGCTATCGCAGGGTATGTTGTGCTCTGCTAGAGAGTTAGGTCTGGGCGAGGATCATGATGGAATCCTCGAGCTCGAGGGTGAGTTCACCCCCGGGGCTTCGTTCGTCGACGTGATGGGACTCGACGATGCCACGCTGGATGTGGAGGTCACCGCGAACCGTGGTGACCTGCTCTCGCACGTCGGAGTAGCCCGGGAACTGGCGTCGGAGGGTGAGGGTCGCGTCATATTACCCGAACTGTCCGGTGCGCCTGATCTGGACGTCGAGTACGTCAGGGGGTCACCGGAAGTCCAGCTGAACGGCCTTTCGGTGCGCATCGACGACGCAGATCTGTGCAGTCGGTACCTGGGGGCTGTGATCCGTGGTGTGAAGGTCGGCCCCTCCCCAACCTGGTTGCAGGAGCGACTGCGCGGAGCCGGGTCACGATCCATCAACAACGTCGTCGACGCGACGAACTACGTGCTACTTGAGCTAGGACAGCCGATGCACGCGTTCGACCTGAGCCGTGTGGGCGATCAGTCGATTATCGTTCGGCGAGCGACTGCGGCTGAATCCGACTTCGTCACGCTGGACGACGAGAAGCGTTCGATTTCGCCGGACATGCTCATGATCTGCGACGGGAATGGTCCCGTGGCGATCGCGGGTGTGATGGGCGGGCAAAACTCCGAGGTCGACGCGGATACGGTCGATATTCTACTGGAGTGCGCTCTGTTCGAGCCCAAGTCGACCCGGGCGACGCGTCGCGCTCTGGTCATGTCGACCGATGCGTCATATCGCTACGAGCGCGGTGTGGACCCCGAAGGAATGCAGCGCGCCATGGAGCGGTGTATCCGCGTGATCCTCGCGATCGCGGGGGGTGAGCTCGAGGGCCCAATCCTGGATTGCTGCCCCGGTCCGTTCGAGAGCTCCGTGGTCGAGCTTCGACTGTCACGCCTCGAGCGCGTGTTGGGCATTGCCTTCGAGGCCGGCTACGTCGAATCGCTGATCACGCCGCTCGGCTTCTCGGTGGATCGGGAGACGGACGGCGTGTTACACGTCCGGGTGCCGGGCTTTCGGTCCTACGACGTCATGCGTGAAGTGGATCTGATCGAGGAAGTCGCGCGCACACACGGCTTCGACAATTTCCCGGACACACTGGGACCCCAGCGGCCCTCAGCGGTGCCCGACCATCCGCTCTTCCAGTTGGAGGATCGATTGCGGTCCGAGCTCGTCGCTCAAGGACTGTTCGAGACTCAGACGCCTGCGTTCTGTCCATCGGAGGAGGGTGATGTCGAAGTCGCGAATCCCCTGACGACGACGGAACCGTTCATGCGGCGCGCCCTGCTGCCCTCGCTGGTGCGACGGGTCGAGTACAATCTGGCCCGGGGCAATCGTGATGTGCGCCTGTTCGAGTTGGGGACCTCGTTCCGGAGGGCTGAGGCCGGAGACCCTCCTCACGAAGAGACCCATCTGGCAGCCGTGCTGACCGGTCGGCGTGAGCCTCCGCACTGGTCGCGGACGGACGAGGCCCTCGAAGTATGGGATCTCAAAGCCCTCCTCGAGGTCGTCGTCTCGATGGTCTACGGGGCTGATGCCACGATCGAGCCAGGACGTCCGGCCGCTGCGGCCCTGGCGAAAGACGCGTGCCTCGTCGTGCGCAGCAGTGATGGCCAGGTGGTGGGGTACGGTGGACGGGTCTCCGACGCCATCTGCGACGTACCAGTTTGGGCCGGTGCTCTTTGGGGTTTCGAGCTCACACTGCCGGCTGAGCCCGCAGCGCCAAAGCCTGTCACCGTCGCGCCACTCCCGCAGTTTCCCTCGAGTGAACGCGATCTGGCCCTTCTTGTTCCGGATACAGTCAGCTCCGGGGCGGTGTCCGCTATGGTTCGGCGGTTTGCGGGTCAGGATCTCGAATCGCTCGAGATCTTCGACCTGTACACGGGTGACGGAGTGCCGGAGGGATCGCGCTCACTCGCGTTTCGCTTACGCTTCCGGTCACAGATACGGACCCTGAAAGACAAGCAGGTCGACAAGAGCGTCAGGGCGATTCTCAAACGGTTACAGGAGGATCTAGGTGTCGAAGCCCGAGGATAACGGCGGTACCGTCGAGGCAGCCGCGTTCGACCGTCTCGAGTCGGCTGTCGTGCGGTTGGTCGCTGAGCTGCACGATGCTCAGCGCCGCATTGACGAGGCTGAGGGCCGGGTGGAGGAAGTCGAGGCGAGAAACTCCGAGATGGTCGGCCTGGTGGAGCGTTTTACAGAAAACCCGGGCGACGCTCAGGCGATCATGGAACGCCTCACATCGCTCGAGTCGCAGAATGAGGACCTGCGGTTGCGTCTCCAACGTGGCCGCGAGGGTGTGGAGCGCATGATTGCTCGGATTCGCTTTTTGGAGAATCAGGGATGACCGCGGACAAGACGTCGGTAACGGTTCGGATTGCAGGAGAAGAGCACACGATTCGGGCGAGCGCCGAACCGGACTACACCCGGAAGTGCGCGAAACTCGTGGACGATCGAATCCACGACATTCGTATGGCGGCAGGCCTCATCGAAGGGCACAAGGCTGCCATCCTCGCTGCGCTCTCCATCGCGGACGAGTACTACCAGGCACGGGACGAGGTGGGTCGAGCCAAGGGTGACCTCGCCGGGCGCATGGAAGCCCTCGCTGCCCGCGTGGAACAGGTCCTGCCACCCTCCTAGCAGACCTCGACAGCGGAGCAGGTCCCGGGTTGCGGACGCGCTCGCCCGCAACCTATCCTGATTCGGTTACACATGGGGATGGCGTGATCGCACGCGTGCGTGTCGTCTGTCCGATTTGCCCACCTGCGGCCTATGTGGCCGTTTTGGAGTTCATACATGATTACCCCGCCTTTAATTGTGGCGGCGGGGATCGCACTCGTTCTGGGATTACTGATTGGGTTCGGGGTGGCGAGGAATCGCGCACGGATCCGGCAGGAATTGGAGAAGCAGAAGGGACAGGACGAGGCCTCCCGCATCCTGAAGCGGGCCGAAACCGAAGCGGAGAACGCCCGGAAGGCCGGAGAACTTTCCGGGCGCGAAGAGGGGTTCCGTCTTCGTGAGGCCTGGGAAAAAGAAGAAGCCCGTCGCCGGGACGAAATTGAGCGCGCTGAGCGCCGCGCCGAGGAGCGGTCTGACGCACTGGATCGTCAGTTCGAGCGGCTGAATTCACGTGACAGGGAACTCGAAGAGCGTGCCGAGACTTTATCGACGCGCGAGACGGAACTGGAGCGGGACGCCGAGGGCGTCGCCGCGAGCGAGCGTGAAGCCCGTCACAGGCTCGAGCAGCTGGCCGGTTTGAGCCGGGACGACGCAAAGGCCGAGCTTGTCTCCGATCTCCAGGACGCAGCGCGGGCAGACGCGGCCAACAGTCTGCGAGAGATCAAGGAGCAGGCGCACAAGGAGGCCGAGAAGGAAGCTCGCAAGATTGTCGCGCTGTCCATTCAGCGTATGGCGGCTGATCTGACCGCCGAGACGACTGTGTCCGTGGTCCAGCTTCCTTCCGACGACATGAAGGGCCGGATTATCGGCCGCGAGGGGCGGAATATCCGTTCCTTCGAGCAGGTCACCGGGGTCGACGTCATCATCGACGACACCCCCGAGGCTGTCGTGCTCTCCGCATTCGACCCTGTACGTCGTGAGACCGCCCGCATCGCGCTGGAGCGACTGGTCGAGGACGGGCGCATCCATCCCGGTCGGATCGAGGAGGTGGTCGAGAAAGCCGCGGCCGAGGTGGAAAAAGGAATGATCGAAGCGGCCGAGGAGGTCCTCTACGAGCTGGGCTTGCACAACGTGCACGCGGAGATCGTCAAGACACTCGGAAGACTCCGTTTCCGGACCTCGTACGGACAGAACCAGCTGCAGCACGCGCGCGAGGTTGCGCTGCTGGCGGGAAACATGGCGGGGGAGATGGGCCTCGATGTCCAGGGTACCAAGCGCGCGGCGATCCTGCACGACGTGGGAAAGGGGATGACCCACGAGCACGAGGGCACGCACGTCGAGCTCGGCTATCGCCTGTGCAAGAAGCACAATGAAACCCCGCTCGTGCTCAACGCCATCAAGGCCCACCACGACGAGGAGCCGCACTTCTTCGCTGAGACCTTTCTCGTCAGTGCAGCCGATGCCATCAGCGGATCCCGGCCCGGTGCCCGACGAGAGATGCTCGACGGGTACGTGAAACGTCTCGAGAAGCTCGAGGAGCTCGCCATGCAGGAGGAGGGCGTATCGCGCTGCTTTGCTATTCAGGCGGGCCGGGAGCTCCGCATCATGGTTGAGCCCGGGGCTGTGGGTGACGGTCAGATGGCTCAGATCTCCGAGTCGGTCGCGCGTCGGATCGAGAGTGAACTGCAGTACCCCGGGCAGATCAAGGTCGTCGTGGTGCGGGAGACTCGTGCGGTCGACTTCGCGCGTTAGATTCCCGGCCTCCAGGCCACCCTCGTTTTCCCGAACACGTCCCACATGACCCAGATCATCTCCGGACGCGAGATCTCCGACGAGATCCGCTCAGAACTCAAAGACCAGGTCACCGCGCTGAAGGCCGAGCACGGGGTAACCCCGGGCCTCGCTACGGTGCTGGTGGGCGCCGAGCCCGCTTCGCAGATGTACGTAGGCATGAAGAACAAGGCTGCTCACGCCATGGGCATCCACTCGGAGCAGATCACGCTCGAGGCGGACACGTCACAGAACGAACTGCTCGGAGTCGTGGAGGGGCTCAACTCGAACCCCGGCATTCACGGGATCCTGGTCCAACTGCCGCTCCCGGACCACATCGATGAGGGGAGCGTCATCGAGGCCATCGACCCGTTGAAAGACGTCGATGGGTTTCACCCGATGAGCGTCGGCCGATTGGCCACTGGTTCGGGTGACTTCTTCGCGCCGTGCACGCCAGCGGGCGTCGTCGAGATGCTGGTTCGGTCCGGTAACGATCCGTCGGGGAAGCACGTCGTGATCGTCGGTCGGTCCAACATCGTCGGAAAGCCGGCTGCGGCGCTCCTTATGCGGAAGGCACCGGGTGGAAACGCGACTGTGACGGTGGCCCACTCTCGAACTGCGGACCTCGCGGCGGTGACGCGCTCGGCGGACATCCTCGTGGTCGCCATGGGACGCCCGGAGATGATCACCGGTGATATGGTCTCAGAGGGTACGGTCGTGATCGACGTGGGTACCAACCGCGTCGACGATGATACGCGAGAGAAGGGATACCGCGTATGCGGCGATGTCCTCTTCGACGAGGTGAAGGAGAAGGCGGCTGCGATTTCGCCCGTTCCGGGTGGGGTCGGGCCCATGACGATCACGATGCTGCTGGCGAACACGGTTAAGTCGGCCAGCCTCAGGGCGGGCAGCTCGGCCTGACCGTTGGTCGATGATCTGAGCCTAGGCCTCTTCGACGATGAAGAGGACGCGGTAGAGGCGGAGCCTCCGCCACCTCCGGAGCCCAAGGTCTGGTCGGTTTCGCAGGTGAACCGGGCAGTGAAGGGCTTGCTCGAGTCCAACGTCGAGCCACTCTGGGTGGGTGGCGAGATCGGGCAGTGGACCCGCTCGCGGGCCGGCCATTGCTACTTCACACTCAAAGACGACCGGGCTCAGCTGAAATCCGTCATGTTCGCGCGGGAGGCTTCACTCCTTCCGACGGATCCGGACGAGGGCATGAAGGTGCGCTGCTTCGGTGACCTCACCCTGTACGAGGCCCGGGGTGACTACCAGATGGTGGTGCGCCGCGTTGAGGCGGAAGGTGCAGAAGGGCTCTGGCGGAAAGCCTTCGAGGAGCTCAAGGCTCGACTGGAGGCCGGTGGCCTTCTGGCCCCGGAGCGGAAACGTCCACTGCCCAACTACCCCGGCACGATCGGGGTCGTGACCTCGCCTACGGGAGCGGCGCTTCGGGACATTCTTTCCGTGCTTGGTCGGCGTGCCCCGTGGGCCCGGGTGATCCTTTGCGGCGCCAGGGTTCAGGGGGAAGGCGCGTCAGCCGAGTTGGCGACGGCTGTGGAGCGTCTGGCGGCCTCCGGTCTGCCGGAGGTGATCATCGTTGGCCGGGGTGGGGGTTCCCTGGAGGATCTTTGGGCGTTCAACGAGGAGCCACTCGCGCGCGCGATCGCTGAGTGCCCTGTCCCGGTCGTTTCGGCTGTGGGCCACGAGGTCGATGTCACGATCTCCGATCTGGTCGCCGATGTGCGTGCCCCCACACCGTCCGCTGCTGCCGAGACTGTCGTGCCAGACGGAGTGGCGCTGCTAGCCCAACTGCGGCGCACACCCGAGCGGCTGGGGCGCGGACTCAGACGGTCGGCTCAGCGCCGGAGAATTGCCGTCTCCGACAGGCTAGCTCGCCTGGCGCGGGCCATCGAACGGCGGCTCGGACCGGCGCGGCAGGCGCTCGACATGGGCTCGCTGGGTCTGGAACGGGGCATCAGGCGCCGACTCGAACGTCAGCGGGCGAGTCTTTCTGGATACGCGGGACGTCTCGAGGCACTTTCGCCGCTAGCGACACTGTCCCGCGGATACTCTGTGGCGCGCACGCCCAAGGGTCAGGTGCTGCGCCACGCAGAGGACTTTGAGGCAGGGGCGCGTTTTCACTTGAGACTCACCAACGGGACGATCACGGCAGACGTGGTGGGCCCGCTCGAATCGGAAGGAAGCGACGGATGACGGAGCGGGGGAAGGAAGAGCTCGACGAAGACCTCAGCCTCGAGGGGCGCCTGGGGCGCCTGGAATCGATCCTCGCGCGCATGGAGTCCGAGGAGGTCGAGCTGGACGAGGCACTCCAGCTTTTCGAAGAAGGGGTCGGTCACGTGCGAGAGGCCGAGCGCGTGCTCGCCGAGACGGAACTTCGTGTAGAGGAACTGCTGGCGAACGGCGAGATGCGCGAGCTGGAGACCGACGACTCGTGAGCGACGAGGTCGCTCGCGACGTCAGCGCATACCTGGCTGGTGAGCTCCCTGCCGTCGAGTCGGCCCTCGAGCGTGCCGTAAGCCGAATCGAGGCCCGCTCTGACGTACCGGCCGATCAGGCCGCAGCGATACGGCATGGCACGACTACGGGTGGCAAGCGACTGCGTCCGATTCTGTGTGTGACCGCCTACACGGCCTGCGGAGGCGAGCGAGCGGACGCGGCGTATGATCTGGCATGTTCCCTCGAACTGATCCACGCCTACTCATTGATGCACGATGATCTCCCGTGTATGGACGACGCCAAGCTTCGTCGTGGGAGAGCTACGACCCATAGGGAGCACGGTGAAGGGGTAACCACCCGTGCAGCCGCGATCCTGATCCCGCTCGCGGCGCTTCAGGCCTTGCACGCTGCGCGCGGATTACGGTGCGCGGAGCCCGAGGCTCGCAGGGTAGCCATGCTCCTCATGCAGGCAGCTGGTGCAGGGGGCATGGTTGGAGGCCAGTGGGTTGACCTGCTCGGTGAGGGTAAAGCTCTCGGCGCCGAGGAACTCAACGGGCTTCATCGGATGAAGACCGGCGCGCTCCTGGCGGCATCGCTGGAGATTGGTGCGGTGACCGCCGGAGCCTCGGATGACGTCCGGACCGGCTTGCTGAACTACGGCCGAGCGATCGGCCTGGCATTCCAGATCGCCGATGACATTCTCGATGCCACCGCGTCGGCTGACGTTCTGGGTAAGAACCCGAGCGATGCCGAGCTCGAGAAGTCAACGTACGTGGCGCTGTATGGGCTCGAAGAGGCCCGCCGCCGAGCCGACGCAGAGATCGCGCGTGCGATCGAGTCGCTTCGTGATCCGGGTGTGGAATCTCCCGAGCTCGAGGCGCTCGCACGTTTTGTGGTAGAGCGGGGTAGTTAACGAGGGCCGGGCTGTCCGGCACGGTCCATGCCGGTATCTTTCATCGGCGCAACAGAATCGACATAAGGAGTGATCCGGGTGTCTCTACTGGATCAGATCAAATATCCCGCCGACCTGCGGACGCTCGACAAAGAGCAACTTCGTGAGGTCGTCGAGGCCGTGCGCGAGCGTCATATCGACGTCGTGGCTGAGAAGGGTGGACATTTCGGTGCCAGCCTCGGCGTCGCGGAGCTTACCGTGGCGCTGCACTACGTCTTCGACACTCCCCGCGACCAGCTCGTCTGGGATACGGGACATCAGGCGTACATTCACAAGATCCTGACGGGCCGGAACGCTGATCTGCCGACGATTCGCACGCGGCACGGGCTTGCGCCGTTCTGCCGCCGGGACGAGTCCGAATATGATGCGTTCGGGGCCGGACATGCCTCCACATCGATCTCCGCTGCGTGGGGCATGGCCGTGGGCCGGGATCTGACCGACGAGGATTTTGACGTCGTAGCCATCATCGGTGATGGCGCGATGGGGTGTGGTCTGGCGTATGAGGCGCTGAACAACGCGGGCCACACGGGCCGTGACTTCGTCGTGGTGCTGAATGACAACGACATGTCTATCGCGCCCGCCGTCGGTGCGATGAACAAGTACCTGACCGGCATGATCACGAACCCGGCGTACAACAAGGTGCGCGAGGTGGTTAAGGAAGTGCTTCACCGAACGCCGGGTGCGGTCGGCGACGTCATGGAGGAGGTCGCCGGGCGGATGGAGGAGTCGTTCAAGCACCTCATCACTCCGGGCCTGATCTTCGAGGAGCTGGGCTTCAAGTACGTCGGCCCCGTAGATGGTCACGATGTCGACAAGCTTGTCGACACGTTCCGACGGGTTAAGAAGATGAAGGGCACGGTGCTGGTTCACGCCCTGACTCAGAAAGGGAAGGGCTTCAGCCGGGCCGAGGATGACCCATGGTGGGGTCACGCACCTGGCACGTTCGACAAGATGACCGGTGAGGTGTCGAAAAAGTCGCCGGGACTTCCGCGTTACCAGAAGGTGTTCGGAAAGGGCCTCATCGAGTTGGCCGATGCAGATCCAAAGGTGGTCACGATCACGGCAGCGATGCCGGACGGTACATCGACCGACATGTTCGCCAAGGCCCATCCCGACCGGTACTTCGATGTGGGGATCGCCGAGGGCCATGGCGTAACGTTCGCCGCCGGGCTGGCAACGCAGGGCGTGAAGCCGATCGTTGCGATCTACTCGACATTTCTGCAGCGCGCCTACGACAACATCGTTCACGACGTAGCGCTCCAGGGTCTTCCCGTGGTGTTCGGTATGGACCGGGCCGGGATCGCCGGTGAGGACGGGCCGACGCACCACGGGGTGCTTGATATTCCATATATGCTTTCGATTCCCGGTATGACGGTTACGGCACCGAAAGATGGGGCTGAGATGCTCGCACTGCTTCGTCTCGCGACCCAGCAGGAAGACGGCCCCTGGAGCGT
>Ga0055584_100006344_pt1 | contig 11603 bp, 13 predicted proteins | sample OSDHelmetaG_FD_58716 | JGI IMG/M metagenome (GOLD analysis project Ga0055584, IMG submission 58716) | Pelagic marine sediment microbial communities from the LTER site Helgoland, North Sea, for post-phytoplankton bloom and carbon turnover... | ecosystem: Environmental > Aquatic > Marine >...
GCAGCGGGAACCGGGATCGACTCGTGCCCGGCGTTGTCGTCGAACCAGTTCGTCATCGACAGCAGGAAGACGGTCGGGCGGGTGAAGAAGTAGAAGACGAGCAGGTCGCAGATCGTGGTCAGACCGAGGTACAGCGCGAATCCCTTCACCGAGCCGACGCTCAACCAGAACAGGATCATGGAGGCCATCAGCGACACCAGGTCGGCCGACACGATCGTGCGCCAGGTGGCATCGAAGCTGCGCGGCGCGGCGTTGCGCATCGATCGGCCGTGGCGGACCTCGTCCTTGAGCCGTTCGAAGAACACCACGTACGTGTCGACGGTGACGCCGACGGCGACGATGATGCCGGTGGCTCCGGCGAGGGTGAGCGCGTAGTTCGTCGCCTGCGACACGATCGTCGCCAACGTGAACACGGTCATGCCCCAGACGAGCAGGCCGGCGATGATCACGACCGCGAGCTTGCGGTAGTACGCGATCATGAACACGAGCACCGCCGCCAGACCGAGCAGACCGGCGATCACGGCGGCGTTGAGCGAGTCCTGGCCGGCGGTCGCCGACACCGTCTCCACCCGTTGCTGCTCGACGGGCACCGGGAACGCACCGCGATTGAGCACCCGCGCGAGCGAGCGGACCTCGTCCTCGGTGAAGTCGCCCGAGATCTGCACCGAACCCGGGAAGTCGGGGGTCTGGACGACAGGCGCCGACTGGATCACGTCGTCGAGCACGATCGCGAGCTGACGGCTGGGACAGTCACCTGTACCGCTGAAGCACTGCTGCGCCAGGTTGTTCCACACGACCTGGCCTTCGTCGCGCAGGTCGACGTTGACGACCCAGCCACCTTGCTGGTCGAGTGCGGCGCTCGCACTCCCCTGCGAGAAGACCTCGCCGGTGCCACCGATGGCACCGAGCAGGCAGTCACCGGCTCCGTCGGCCCGTGGCAGCGACGTCTGCCCGGCGTCCGGGTCCGCCGGAACACCTGCGCCGCACGCGATGACGGGCCGCAGCGTGACGATGCCCGACACCTGCAGGGCATCGAACGCCGATTCCTGATCACTGACGCCGGGGAGGTCGACGATGATGTTCTCGCCCTCCACGCGCACATCGGGTTCGGCGATCCCGAAGTCCTCGAGCTGGCCGCGCATCAGGTCGCGCACGATGACGAGCTGCTCGTCGTCAGCGGGTTCGGACGTGGCATAGATGACCGAGAGCCCGCCCTTGAGGTCGAGACCGAGGACCGGCGTGTTGCCGAGCGAGAGGTTGAACGCGAGCAGCCCTCCGACCAGACCGACGAAGATGACGATCGACGCCCAGAGCCTCGACTTCCTCACGACGTGCTGTCCGCCTCGTCGTCGGCGTCAGTCGCCGACGTGTCCTCGGTGTCGCTTGCGTCATCGTCATCGTCATCCCGGTCCTCGGCAGGCCCGGCCTTGCCCTGAATCGCCGCCTTGGCGATCCGGATCTGCACGTCGTCGTCGATCTCGAGCCAGAAGAGGTCGTCCTCCTCGCCGGTGATGAAGCCGTACACGCCGGAACTCGTGATGACCTCGTCACCCACCCCGAGCGAGGACTGCAGCGACGCCGCGTCCTTCATGCGCTTGCGCTGAGGTCGGATGAGCAGGAAGTACATGGCGAACGGGATCAGCAACAGGACGAGCAGCGACGTGATGCCGCTGCCGCCTCCGTCGGATTCCTGGGCCAGGATCGAGAGTGCAGTCATAGCGGTCGGCAAGCCTAGCCACGTGGGGCCCTGGTTCGACGGCGTCGATCAGGAGCACCGGTTCAGGACCACACGGCGAGCACGTCGGCCCGCAGCTGTCCGAAGCTGCCGTCGACGATGGCCGATCGCATCCGGTTCATCAGGTCGACGGTCCACGCCACGTTGTGCAGGCTCACGAGGCGCGACGCCGTCGGCTCCCCGACCTTGAAGAGGTGACGGATGTAGCCCCGCGTGTGCCGCGCGCAGACGTCGCACGGGCACGAAGCGTCGAGCGGTTCGTCGCTGCGTGCGAATTCCTGACGTTTGACGTTGAGCCGACCACCTCGGGTCAGGGCCGTACCGTGGCGCCCGAGCCGGGTCTGCAACACGCAGTCGAACTGGTCGACACCGAGGCCCACGGCCTCCACGAGGGATGCAGGATCACCGACCCCCATGAGGTAGCGGGGGCGATCCGCAGGCAGGTGTTCGATCGCCGCCGCCAACGCAGGCAGCATCTCCTCACGGGTCTCCCCCACGGACAATCCGCCGATGCCGTAGCCGTCGAACCCGAGCGCGACGGTGCGCTGGGCGCTCTCGGCTCGTATGGATGTGCTGACACCCCCCTGCACGATCCCGAAGAGCGACTGGTCGGGGCGCGAGTGCACCGCTCGCGCCCGTGCCGCCCACGCAGCGGTCCGCTCGACGGCGCGGCGCACGACGTCCGGGGGGCTGGGCAGGGGCGGACACACGTCGAGCACCATCTGGATGTCGGCGCCGAGGAGTTCCTGGGTGGCGACCGCGGATTCGGGCGTGAAACGGTGCGTACTCCCGTCGTAGGTGCTCTGGAACGTCACGCCGTCGTCGTCGACACGCGGCTCGAGTGAGAACACCTGGAAGCCCCCGGAGTCGGTGAGGGTGAGACCGTTCCATCCGGCGAACTCGCCGAGCCCGCCGAGTTCCGCGACGGTCTCGGCGCCCGGGCGGAGCATGAGGTGGTACGTGTTGCCCAGCACGATCTGTGCACCCACCGCCGCGTAGTCGGCGGCGCTCAGGTACTTGATCGCACCTCGTGTGCCGACCGGCATGAAGAGCGGTGTCGTGTAGGTGCCGCGGGCCGTCGTGGCCGTACCGGCGCGTGCGGACCCGTCGATCGTCTCGGTCACGAACTCGACGGGGCGCACGAGGTGCGAGGCTAGCGACCGGCGAAGGAAGCCTGTCCTGCCGGTTCGTGACATGCGATCGTGGCGTCGCCTCGGATCCTGAGGGGATCCGGGTTGGCGGCGGTGGGCTCGCGACGGTCATGATGGTCGTCCGTTCTTCCCACCGAGGATCCCGTCGCATGAACACGCTCTCGTCGTCCTTCCCGGCGCCGGCACAACCGATCGAGACCATCGGCATCGAGGAGTTGACGTCGGCGCCGGTGAGCCCCGATCAGCGACCCGTGCTCGTCACGGGGCTACGGGCGACGCCCGAGCCCTGGTCGCCCGAACTGATCGCCGATCGTGCGGGTTCGACGGAGGTGCCGGTCACGGACATCGCCGGCGGTGACTACATGAGCGCCGGTCACCGCACGATGACGGTCCGTGAGTACCTCGATGCGATCGCCGATCCACAGCCGGGCGCACCGATCCCGTACCTGTCAGAGCTCTCGTACGACGAGCACTTCCCCGAGCTCGCCGCCGAGCTGGTCGATCCTCCGCATCTGCCCGGTGAGCGCCCGAGCCTGCGCGTGATGTACCTGGGTCGCCTCGTGCATTCCCAGACCCACTTCCACACGTGGGGCAGTGCCATGCTGTTCTGCCTCCACGGCGCCAAGGTCGTGCGGCTGTTCGCCCCGGACCAGACCGATAGGATGTACAAGGTCGACCGCCGGAACTTCAGCGACGTGCTGATCAGCAGCCTCGGTGACGATCCACCCGAATACGACCGGAACCGTTTCCCTCGCTTCGCTGACGCCGAGTACGTCGAGGTGACGGTTCGGGCCGGCGACGTGCTCTACATCCCGATCTACTGGTGGCACAGCATCCAGAACTTCGACGAGATCAGCCTCACCGCGGTGTACTTCTGGACCCAGATGTGGCGTGAGAGCTGGCGGCTGGCGGTGCCGCCGCGACTCCCTCCACCCGGGATGCGGTCCGACTACTGGTGGGACCTGGTGAGTCGAGCCCGCCACCAGCCCAAGGAGCTGGCCCGCACGTTGACGAGTCGTGCGGCCGGGTAGGGGTCGACGCGACCCGCCGACCCGTCGCGGTCGTGACCGGCCCCGGCCGCGAGGATCCTGGTGAGAGCACCACACGGAGGTGTCTCGCGTGGCGAAGCCCACGAATTCGGCGTCCGGGCGCCCCGACTTCGCCGCTTCGGCACGATTGGACGGGATCACCGCGGGGCCCGATTCCGGTCCAGCAGCATTGCGTCACCGAAGCTGAGGAAGCGGTAGTCCTCGCGCAACGCCTCGTCGTACAGGCTCCTCCAGTGGTCGCCGACGAAGGCGTCGATCATCATGAGCAGTGTCGTGCGCGGCAGATGGAAGTTCGTGACCAGCAGGTCGACGACCTGCCAGTCGAACCCTCGATGGATGAAGATGTCGGTGCGGCCCTCCAGCTCGCCGGTGGCCGCGGCAGATTCGAGCGCCCGCACCGACGTGGTGCCGACAGCGACCACTCTCGCCGCCGACCGGCACCGTTCCATCGTGCCGGCCGGAACCCGATAACGCTCGGTGTGCATGCGGTGCTGGAGCGGGTCGTCCTCGGTGATCGGTCGGAACGTGTCGAGCCCGACGACCAGCTCGACACGTGCCGTGTCGACTCCTCGTTCGGCGAGCCGTCCGAGCAGCTCGTCGGTGAAGTGGAGGCCGGCGGTCGGGGCTGCGGCGCTGCCCGGTTCCCGGGCGTAGATCGTCTGGTATCGGCCCGGGTCGACCAGTCGTTCGGTGATGTAGGGCGGGAGCGGCATCTCGCCGAGGTCGTCCAGGACCTCGAGCGTGTCGTCCGATCCGACCAGACGGACCAGGAAGGTGTCACCGGCCTCGCTCCGGTCACCGATCTCCACGGCCGGCGCTCCCGACCGGGAGAGCAGTACCTCACCGGTTCGAAGCCGACTGGCCGGGCGGATCAGCGCCTCCCAGGTCGTGCGGGTGCCGTCGAGCGGTTCCAGCAACAGCACCTCGGCCGCGCCACCGGTCGTTCGCCGCAGCCGCAACCGCGCCGGGATCACCTTCGTGTCGTTCACCACCAGCAGGTCGCCCGGGCGGAGAATGTCGACCAGGTCCCGGACGCGGCGGTGCCGCGGCTCGTCGGTTCCACGGTCGACGAGCAGTCGTGCCGCGTCCCGGGGTTCGACCGGCGTCTGGGCGATCTGCTCGGGCGGGAGCTCGTAGTCGAAGTCGTCGAGGCGCATCGGTGCCGAAGGCTACGGATCCCTGTGCGAGCATGGGCACATGAGGACCTCCCGGACCATTTCCGTTCCCTGCGGCGACGCCGGCGACATGCCGCTGCAGGTCTGGGTCCCCGACGCCGGATCGGGCCCGGCGATCCTCCTCGTCCAGGAGATCTTCGGCGTCGGACCCTACATCCGCGCAGTCGCCGACCGGCTGTGCGAGGACGGGTATGTCGTCGGCGCCCCCGAGGTGTTCTGGCGGTTCGCCCCCGGCTGGGAGTCGGCGCACGATCAGGCCGGACTCGAGGCGTCGCTCGAACAGGCGGGGCGGCTCGATCCGGGCGACGCCGCGAACGACTGCATCGCCGCGCTCGCGGTGCTCGGCGACCTCGACGAGGTGACCGGAGCGCCGGGTGTGATGGGCTTCTGCCTCGGCGGCACCCTCGCATGGGCGGTGGCCGCGGGCGCCGACCCGTCGGTCTGTGTGAGCTACTACGGCTCGGGCGTACCCGACATGCTCGAACACATCGACGCGGTCACGTGCCCGACGCTGTTCCACTTCGGGAATGCAGACCCCTACATCCCCAACGATGGCGTCGAGGCGATCAATGCTGCGATCGCCGGCCGGCCGGGGTTCGTGCTCAACGTCGAGAACGCAGGCCACGCGTTCGACAACCACGAGAGCGACATCTTCTGGACCGAGTCGGCCGCTCGGGCCGCGTGGGCCAAGACGATGGCGTTCCTCGGCGCCCACCTACCGGTCGGCTGAGGTGATCCGCCGCCCCGCCCGACGGCCTGTGTCAGCCGACGCCGTCGTGGTGTGCGCCGACCAGCACGACCACGAGCACACACGTCTCGTCGAACGGATTCCGCCAGGCGTGACGGGTGCCGTTCTGCACGACGGTGTCACCGGGCCCGAGTTCGCACGTGGCGCCGTCGTCGAGTTCGAGGACCACCCGGCCGGACACGACGAACTCGTAGTCGACCGTGGCCGTCGTGTGCATCCCGGGGTGTTCGGGCTCCATGTGGCCCATCAGCCCCGGCAGCTTGGTCTCGATCTCACCGAACGGCGCTTCGAAATCGAGGTCGTCGAGCATCATGGCCGAGTCGGGAGGCACCGTGAACAGCCCGAATCGGTACCCACCGATCGGCGGGAAATACTGCATCGCGGCAGGCGCTGAACCGTCGTCGGGGAAGCGGTTCGGCTCGTCGCTCCCCCACAGGCGAAAGAATTCCATCCCGGGAACCAGGTCACTCGTGACCGGTTCGACCACCTCGTCATTTGCGAACACCGCCCTGCCGTCGTCGTCGTGACCGGTCACGACCCGTCGAATCCCCATCGGCCCCTCCATTCGCCACGGGAACGGTAGCCGCCGCCGACGGTCGCTGCGACGGTGGGGCCCGTCAGCCGCCGAACAGGCCGGGTTGGCCCGGGCGCGGTGTCGGTGTTGGAAGACCGAGGTGCTGGTAGGCCGCCGGCATCGCGACCCGGCCACGTGGGGTGCGAGCGATCATGCCCTGCTGGATGAGGAAGGGCTCGTACACGTCCTCGACGGTGTCGGGTTGCTCGCCGACACTGATCGCCACCGTCGACAGGCCGACGGGCCCACCGTTGAACTGCTCGCACATCGCCCGCAGGATCGCCCGGTCGACCTTGTCGAGGCCGAGGTCGTCGACGCCGAACAGCGCCAGGCCCTCACGGGCGATGTCGGCCGAGACCGCGCCGTCGTGGCGCACCTCGGCGAAGTCACGTACCCGGCGCAGCAATCGGTTCGCAATACGCGGGGTGCCTCGCGAACGCTGGGCGATCTCCCAGGCTCCGTCGGTGTCGATCACGACGTCGAGAATGCCCGCTGCGCGCGTCACGATCTGCTGGAGTTCGTCGTCGTCGTAGTAGTCGAGGCGGGCGACGAGTCCGAACCGATCGCGAAGCGGGCCGGTGATCATGCCGGTCCGGGTCGTGGCACCCACCAGGGTGAACGGCGGCATCGTCAGACGGATGCTCGACGCAGCCGGACCCTTGCCGACCACGATGTCGAGCTGGAAGTCCTCCATCGCCGGGTAGAGGATCTCCTCGACGGCGCGGGACAGTCGATGGATCTCGTCGACGAACAGGACGTCGCCCTCTTCGAGCTTGGTGAGGATCGCCGCGAGGTCACCGGCCCGTTCCAGGGCCGGTCCCGACGTGACGTGCAGGTGGGACTGCATCTCGGTGGCCACGATGCCGGCGAGGGTCGTCTTGCCCAGTCCGGGAGGGCCGGCGAACAAGAGATGATCGACCGACTGTCCGCGTTGGCGAGCCGCTTCGAGGACGATCGACAGGTGCTCCTTGAGCTCACGCTGGCCGACGAACTCGTCGAGTGCACGCGGCCGGAGACCGGCCTCCGCCGACTCATCGACGTCGGACGTGATGGCGGGATCGCTGAACTCGTCACGCACGCCGGGCTCCGAGCGCCTTGAGTGCATCGCGGAGCAGTTCGGCTGCGTCGCCGCTCGGCGTCAGCTCCCGCAGGGTGTCGCGGATCTCGGCCTCGCCGTAGCCGAGACCGACGAGCGCTTCTCGCACGTCGGTCATCGCTGAGCCGCCCGCCTCCGAACCTTCGGCACCGCCGAGGACCGGCACGCTGAGCCTGGATTTGAGCTCGACGAGGAGCCGCTCGGCGGTCTTCTTGCCGACGCCCGGCACGAGCGTGAGCGAGGCGACGTCCTGGTTGGCGACGATGTCGACCAGTGCAGCGGGAGGGTGCGTGGCGATGATGGCCATCCCGAGCGCTGGGCCGACGCCGTGCGTGCCGATCAGCGTCTGGAACGTCGTGCGCTCGTCCCTCGTCAGGAAACCGAACAACTGCTGATCGGCCTCCCGGATGTGGTGGTGGACGTACAGGAACGCGTTCGAGGACGGCTCGAGCTCGGCGAGCGCCCGCTGCGACACGTGGACGACGTACCCGACGCCCCCGACCTCGACCAGGACCGAACCGTCCAGGTCGCGTTCGAGGATCTCGCCGCGCAGCGAACCGATCATCGCCGGGCACCTCCGGCGCCGTTCGTCGCCGTTGCCACATGCCGCGACATCGGGGCATACGCGAGGTGGCAGAGGGCCAGTGCCGCCGCGTCGGCGGCGTCGGCCGGTTTGGGGAGCTGAGTCAGCCTGAGTCGGGCCTGCACCATCTTCTGCATCTGCTGTTTGGAAGCACCCCCGAACCCGGCAACGGTGTTCTTCACCTCGTTCGGTGTGTACTGCACCACGACGCAGCCGGCCGCGGCGGCCTCGCAGAGCGCCAGCCCGCTCGCCTGGCCGACGCTCATCGCGGTGCGCACGTTGGTCTGGAAGAACACGCGCTCCACGGACACGACGTCGGGGGCGAACTCCTCGATCAGTCCGACCAACTCGCCTCGTAGGGCCGCCAACCGGTTCGGCAGCTGGTCGGACGCCGCCGTGCGGATCACACCCATCGTCACCGCCCGAGCCGCCCCCGGCCCACGCCCGTCGACGACGGCGTACCCGCATCGGGTCAGGCCGGGATCGATGCCGAGCACACGCACCGGCAGCCTCTCATGGTCACGACGTCGCGGGCGAACACAGGTTCGACGCTAGCCGACCGGCGGTCGGGAGCACGTGATCTCGAACGTTCACACGCAGAACGGGGTGAGCCGGTGCGAGCTTCAGCGTCGCGCCGCCGTGAGCGCGCGCGTCATTCGGGTCGGGTGATCGAGACGACCGTCGTGGTGGGCCCGTGTCGAGCGGTGCTCGTGAGTCGGACGGGCATGCCCGGGTGCTCGGGCGAGAACCAGAACGTGTTCGTGTGGTCGTCCGACGAGACGTCGTAACGGATGCAACCGACCGTGCCGAGCGGCGTCTCGATGGTGTCCGACGTGCGGATCGTGATCTCGGTCGGGAACGAGGCGTGCGCCTGCAGATCGACCCAGGCGGCGACGACCTCCCGTGGTTCGCCGACCGGCTCGCCGCGTTCGTCGATCGTCGTGTCGACCATGACCGCTCCGTCGGCGTCGACGTGGGTGAAGACCGTCCGGCGTCGCGAGACGACCCCACCCTGTTCGGTCATGGTCTCGACCGTCTGACCGGCGGTCGTCGCCAGGCGGATCTCGGCCGCGGAGAACGGCGTCGGGGCGTGATCGGGATGCATCACGCGTGGGTCGGTCACGGCTGCCTCCAGCGAACGAGATCGCGGTCGATCTCGGCGATGGACGTGCGGCCCGTCAGCGCCATCGTCCGCTCGACCCCCTGACGGAAGAACTGCAGGACGTGGTCGACGCCGCGCTCCCCGGCGGCACCGAGCCCGTAGAGGTACGGCCGGCCGATCGAGCAGGCGTCAGCGCCGAGGGCGATCGCCTTGACGATGTCGCTCCCCCGCCGGATGCCGCCGTCACAGATGATCGCGGCGGCACCCTGGATCTCCTGCGCGACCGGCTCGACGAGTTCGATCGGCGCCGGCGCGCCGTCGAGCTGACGGCCGCCGTGGTTGGACAGGCCGATGCCCTGGACGCCGGCGGCGACGGCGCGGCGGGCGTCCTCGACGGTCTGGATGCCCTTCAGGACGATCGGACCGTCCCAGATCGACTGCAGCCAGTCGACGTCGGCCCAGGAGAGGCGCTGATCGAAGTTCTTCATGACGTGCTCGGCCATCGGGATCGCGTCCCGGGTCCCGTGTTCGGCGTGATGTGCCACGTTGGCGAACGTCATCGGCTCGTTGCGAAGGAAGTTCAGTGTCCAGGTGGGATGCAGGATGCCGTCGACGATCGTCTTCGGGCCCAGTTCGGGCGGGAAGGCATACCCGTTGCGGACGTCACGCTCGCGCCGACCGAGCACCGCCGTGTCCACGGTCAGCCACAGCGCCTCGAAATCGGCGGCCGCGGCTCGTTCGACGAGCTCTCGCACGAGACCGCGGTCCTTCCACGTGTACACCTGGAACCATTTCGGCCCGTCGCCGACCTCGGCGACCTCCTCGATCGTCCGGGTGCTCATCGTCGACAACGAGTACGGCAGTCCGGCTCGGGCCGACGCCCTCGCCACCGCCAATTCGCCCTCGGGGTCGGCGATGCGGCTGTACCCGGTGGGCGCGAGGATCAGCGGGAGCGGCACGTGATGGCCCAGGATCGTCGTGTGGGTGTCGATCTCACTGACGTCCCGGAGCACGTTCGGTCGGAACTCCAGCCGAGCGAACCCCGAAGCGTTGTTCGCCATCGTGCGCTCGTCCTCGGCGCCACCGTCGATGTAGTCGAACACGCCACGTGGCAGCCGACGCTTCGCGACCCGACGAAGATCCTCGACCGTCACGGCCGATCTGAGTCGACGCGCGACCGGATCGGTCTCGAACTTGCGGAAACGGACGGTCGAACGGAACGTGTCGTACATACCCACGACTGGCAGGCTAGAGGGCCGGTTCAGCCGGGCGGCACGTCGGTCACCCTCCCACCGCTGCGCCAGTAGAGGTTGCCGCCGGCGACAGCCTCGCGGTCGAGCAGGCCTTCGTCCACCAGGCCGCGGCGAAGGGCCGACCAGTCGGGGTGGAAGGCTCCGAGCAGACCGTTCACCTCGAACTCGGTGTAGCGACGGCCGATGTCGAACTCGAGCGCGAGTCGCTGGAGCACCACGAGGCGCTTCGCCCGCTGTGTGGGGATGTCGTTGAGGACGCGACCCGAGAAGTAGCGCCCGAGCACGGTGCGTTCCTCGTCGGTCATCCCGTAGCCCATGACCGGGTCCATCGGAATCCCGATCTCGGCGGCCTCCCGGGCACCCCTGCGCACCGCCTGGTGGTCGAGCGCGTAGATACCACGGTCGTCGACCGTGACCAGACCGACCGATCGGAGGTCACCGATGACGTTCAACACGATCCTGCGGTCCAGCGACGTCGCCTCGATCAACGCCTCGGTCGCTCGCGGCCGCACGGCGAGCGCCCCGGCGATTGCGAGCCGATCGACGTCGAGGAGCAACGTCAGCAGGCGGGCGGTCTCCACGGGCGCCAGTCAATCAGCTCCGGTGATCACGCCCCCATCCGGGTCTGCGAGACTTTCCGGATGCAGGTCATCACGATTCTCTACCCTCGAACCGACGACTCGACGTTCGACATGGACTACTACACGTCATCCCACATGCCGATGTTCGCGGAGGCGGTCGGGGATGCGTGCACCGGTTGGGGTGCAGCGACGATCGCCGACGGCAAGTACGCCGCGATGGGCTGGATGGTGGTCACCGACCAGGCGTCGTTCGACTCGGCCATGAAGGAGCACGGCGCCAAGGTCCTCGGCGACGTACCGAACTACACGAACGTGCGCGCGGAGATGATCGTCGGTGAGATCGCCGGCGGCAGCGAGTAGACGCAACGCGCATTGCCGTCCGGGCGAGTCGCCGGTCGACGACACGGTCGTTCGGCGCGGAACACGGAACGCCCGCCGTCGGAGCACCGCTCGACGGACAGCGCGGACCAGGGCCTGCTCCGCCCACCGGACCTCGCAGGAATTCCTGGGGTGCCCGACGTTCGGGCCCGCGCTACACGATCGGACGCACGGTCAG
>Ga0055584_100006345_pt1 | contig 11602 bp, 9 predicted proteins | sample OSDHelmetaG_FD_58716 | JGI IMG/M metagenome (GOLD analysis project Ga0055584, IMG submission 58716) | Pelagic marine sediment microbial communities from the LTER site Helgoland, North Sea, for post-phytoplankton bloom and carbon turnover... | ecosystem: Environmental > Aquatic > Marine >...
CCCCCGCACGTCTGCGCACTGCTCGCACGCGACCACGGCGGGTCCGGTCGACCGGAGCGGATCGCCAGCGACCTCGTAATCGACGCCTCCGGCCGCAGGACCGCAGCCGCGAGCTGGTTGCGCGCCGCGGGCGCCCCGCCGTTCGCCTGTGAGCGCGAACCCTGCGGGATCTTCTACGCCTCGCGCTTCTACCGCTTCCGCGACGGCATCGAACCGTTGCCGATCGCGGGCGGTGTGCTCGCGATCGATCTCGGATACCTGAAGGTCGGCTTGTTTCCCGGTGACGGACGCAGCTTTTCGCTGACGCTCGCCGCATCCCCCGATGACCGTCCGCTCACCGCACTGCTGCGCGAGCCAGGCTTCGAGGCGGCCGCGCGAGCCATTCCAGTTGCGGCGCCATACGTCTCGCCCGAGATTGCCGAACCGATCTCACGGCTCCACGGGATGGGCGATCTCGAGAGCGTACGCCACTTTCCTCACGACGCAGACGGCGAGCCGTTGGTGACCGGGCTGGTCGCTGTGGGCGATGCGCTCATCCACACCAACCCACTGTATGGACGGGGCTGCACGCTGAGCTTCATCCACGCATACGCCCTGGCCGATGCGCTCGCCGCCGAGTCCGCCAACTCAACCGGGCCAACAGGTCAGACCGACCTGGTCGCGTTCGCCCACGCGCTCGACCGGGCCGTCGAGAGCGAGATCGTTCCCTGGTACGAATCGAGCCTGGGCCAGGACCGCGATGCACGCGCCGTCGCCGACGAGTTGGCCCGCGGCGGAGATCCCTACCGAGCACAGGGAGAGGATGGTCGAGTCGAGCCGCGCGCCTACATGCGCTCGCTCGTGCGCGACGGTCTCGCCCCGGCGATGCGGGAGGACGTCGGGCTGCTGCGCGCGTTTCTACGTGTCTTCAACCTGCTCGAAGCGCCGCGCGATCTGATGAAGGATCCCACCGTGTTTCAGCGCGTACTGGCGTTCCACGCGTCGCGCTCACAGCGCGAACCGTTCGTGCAGGGCCCCGACCGCGCGACCATGGTCGCTTGCATCGAGCACGCGGAGGCTTCGGTGCGGCCGTAGCCGCACCGGGAACGAGACCGCTCAGACTTCGCCGCGCTGCACGATCTCGAGGAACGCGCGCACGACGGTCGGATCGAACTGGCCGCCCATCCCTTCGCGCAGTTCGTTGAGTGCCTCGGACGCGGGGCGCGCCGGGCGGTGATCTTCTTCGCGCGTCATCGCATCATAGGCATCGACGACCAGCACAATGCGCGATTCCAGCGGGATCGCATCACCGACCAGTCCGTTCGGGTAGCCGGAGCCGTCGTAGTGCTCGTGGTGGTGCAGCACGATCGGGGCCGCGTCACGCCACAGCTTGATCCGGCTCAGCATGCGAGCTCCAATGACCGAGTGCTTCTGGAAGTGCGCCGGGATGCGCTGATGCTCCGGCGCAACCTTGAGCATGCCGAGGTCGTGGAGCAGAGCACCGAAATGAAGTCGGCGAATCATGTCCTCGTCGAGCGACATCTCGCGCCCAACGCGATTCGCCAACTCGGCCACGCGGGTAGCGTGCCCCGAGCGCCGATCGACATGAGCGTCCAGCGCCATCACCAGCATGTCAGTGACGTGCGCAAAGAAATTTCGCTGTGACTGCTGCAGGTCGGCGTTGTCGAGCGCAACCGCACCGATCCCAGCAAGAGTCGAGAGTGCATCCGCCTCGCGTTCGTCGAACAAGCGAGGGGAGTCACCGGTGCGCAGCACCAGGATGGCGCTCTGGCTCGATTCGGACGCGAGCGGCAACGCGATCGCGGTGACTCGACCCGTCGGAACCGTTCCAATCGAAGCGCGGTCGAAGGACAGCGTCACGACGCCCCGATCGGCGAGCGCGCTGTTGGCGAGATCGGCCAACTCGTCCTCGAACTCGGTCGCGCAGAGATCGGCTTGCGGACCGTTGCTCGCCAGGAGCTGGACTTCGTCCTTCTCGCGAGTGGCCACGAATGCAGCATCAGCGCCGACCAGTGAGAGCGCGCAGCGCGCGGCCGTCGCCGCCACTTCTTCGGCGTGCTGACTCTTCGACAACAACCGCGCCGTGGACAACAGCTCGGCGAGCCCGGCGTTGTCGGCGTCCATTCGCTCGAGTGCGCGCCCGGCAATCCGGCGCGTCGCGAAGTAACCGGAGAGCACGAGCGCCCCCGTTCCACACAGCGCGCCGATGACCGTAGCCGTCGCAAGCCCCTGCTCCTTGAGCCCCGGTAGAGCGAACTCGTGGACCAGCCAGACCAGCACCATCAGCGGAACCACCGCGCCGATCAAGTAGCTGGCAAAGAGCGCGCGGTCGATGTCTTGCTGGAAGAGCGACTGAAATCGCCGGTTCTCGGACATGCGTCCCCCCTGCTACGCCGGTACCCAACGCACCGTACGGACTTGAAGCTGCACATCGGCCATGCGCAGCTTGGACTGGAGAGTTCCAGCTGGACAGGGGAGTCTGGCACTGAGTGGAACGCCCCCGACTTCCGTCCCGAGTGGAATCGGGCGATGTCACTGCAAGAGCGGCAAGCTCTCGAATTGCCGGAACCGAGTGGGCCGGCCGGCATCTCAACCAGGCAAACCCCTCCCCCTTGCCCATCGGTGCCCCGCCGCCGCCTGACCGGCCGCGGGTGGGAGCGACAGGAGCTACAGGCTGTGCTGATCCGACGCCCCGACGACATCCCCGCGAGCGAGATCACCGACCGCTCCACCTACTTGCGCCGACGCGATTTCCTGCGCGGAAGTGCCGCCGGTGCTGCCCTGATCGGCGTTGGCGGCGCGGCCTGCTTCGACAATGGGCAGGCGGGCGCGGATACGCCGCCGGTCGAGGCGGGCGCCGGAGCTCGACGCCTCGAAGGCGTCCTCCCGGCACCGGCACAGTTTTCGGTCGATGAAGAGCACACGAGCTACAGCGACGCCACCAGCTACAACAATTTCTACGAGTTCGGAACCGACAAGTCGGATCCGGCGCGCTATGCGAAGAACTTCCAGACCGAGCCCTGGAGCGTCACGATCTCTGGCGAGGTCGGGAAGCCGGGCAAGATCGGGCTCGAAGACCTGCTCGCGCCCCACACGCTCGAGGAGCGGATCTATCGGCTGCGCTGCGTCGAGGCGTGGTCGATGGTGATCCCGTGGGTCGGCATCCCGCTGGCCGCACTGCTCGCGCGCTTCGACCCGACGTCGCAAGCGAAGTACGTCTCGTTCGAGACGCTCAACGATCCCGACCGCATGCCCGGCCAGCGTCGCCGCGTGCTCGACTGGCCCTATCGCGAAGGGCTGCGCATCGACGAAGCGATGCACCCTCTCGCGATCCTCGCCGTCGGCATGTACGGCGAGGTGCTGCCGAACCAGAACGGGGCGCCGCTTCGCCTGGTCGTCCCGTGGAAGTACGGTTTCAAGAGCATCAAGTCGATCGTCGGAATCCGCTTGGAGGCACGACAGCCGTATACGAGCTGGAACGCCTCCGCTCCGAGCGAATACGGCTTCTTTGCCAACGTGAACCCCGAAGTCGATCACCCGCGCTGGAGCCAGGCGCGCGAGCGGCGGATCGGTGAACTGCGCAAGCGGCCGACGCTCCCGTTCAACGGCTACGCCGATCAGGTTGCCAGCCTGTACGCCGGAATGGATCTGCGCCGGAGCTTCTGAGCGTGGCTTCCACGAATGCAACGCGCCGCCGTGCGGTGCGGGCCGGTGCGCTCGTGCTCGGCCTTACTCCGCTGCTGTCACTGGTGTGGCGCGGCTTGTCGGACGGCGGCAGCGGGCTCGGTGCCAACCCGGTCGAGGAGATCACGCACGAGACGGGTGAATGGGGGCTGCGCCTGCTCGTGTTGACGCTGGCCGTCACGCCGGCGCGGCGCTGGCTTGGCTGGAGCTGGCTGGCACCCGAGCGCCGAACCTTCGGCCTGCTCGCCTTCCTCTACGCGAGCCTGCACTTCGCGACCTACCTGCTCCTCGATCTGGACCTCGATTTCTCGGCGCTGGCCGAGGACATCATCGATCGCCCCTACATCACGGCCGGCTTCGCGGCGCTGCTCGCGATGACTCCGCTGGCAATGACCTCGACGCGCGCTGCCATGAAGCGCCTGGGCACCCGCTGGATCCAGCTGCACCGGCTGACCTACATCGCGGCCGGCGCCGCGTGCCTGCACTTCTTCTGGGGGGTCAAAGCCGATCTGCTGGAGCCCGCGATCTACGCCGGCATCACCGCGGCACTACTCGGCCTGCGCGCGATCACACCCTCGCGTAACCGACCTCGTTAGGTCGCCTGCCGTGTGGTCGGACCCGGTCAGCTCGGATCGGGCGCCGGAGTTTCGGGACCCGAGGCCGGGAGTTCGGGAGCGGCCGCCAGGGCGGACGGGACCGTTCCCGTCAGAGTGCCCAGGAAAGCCTCGATATCCGCAATCTGGCCGGCCTCGAGGGATTTCCCGAGTTGGTGCTCGGCCATGAGCCGGATGGCTTCGCTCAGCTCGCTGATGCTGCCGTCGTGGAACCAGGGGCCGGTTCGAGCGACGTTGCGCAACGACGGGACCTTGAACACACCGCGGTCGCTTTCCCGGCCCGTGACGTCGAAGCGACCGGCATCGGCAGTCTCGTAGGGCTTGACCAGGCCGAGCTTCTGGAAGGTGCGGCCGCCGACGGCCGGGCCGATGTGGCAGGTGATGCAACCGGCATCGACGAAGCCCTGCAGCCCCCGTAGCTGCTGCGCATCGAGGGCTGCCGCGTCGCCCTGCATGAACGCGTCGAACGGATCCGGCGTGATCAGCTTCCGTTCGAAGGCGGCGATCGCGAGCGCCATGTTGTCGAAGCTGACGGGCTGCTCCTCACCCGGGAAGGCGGCCGCAAACAGCGGGGCGTAACCCGGAATGGAGCGCAGCACCGTCTCGACGGCAGCCACGTCCGGCATCGCCATTTCGATCGGGTTCAAGACGGGGCCCTTTGCCTGATCCTCGACATCGGGCGAGCGGCCGTCCCAGAACTGCGCGACGTGCAACGCGGCGTTGAGCGACGTCGGGGAGTTCCGTCCACCGCGCTGGCCCTTGTGGCCGGGCGAGGTGGGCTCGCTGTCGACGCCGTAGTTGTCGAGCTGGTGGCAGCTATTGCACGAGACGTCGTGGTTCTTCGACAGCCGGGGATCGGCGTAGAGCTTGCGCCCGAGTTCGACCCGCTCGGGGGTACTCGGGTTCGCCTCGATCGCTGCGTCGGCCGGCAAGGGTCCGAACAGCGTGTTGGCTCGAATCTGGAGCCCGGCAGCCGCGGGGCCCTCCGAGACCTGCTCCGCGGCGGGAGCCGCCTCCTGCGGGTCCTCGGCCTGCGAACAACCTGAGGCAAGAAGGCCCCCAAGCGAGAGCGAAAGAATCGAGACCGCGATGCCGATGCGCTTCATGGAACCCCCCTGTTCTGGTACTCGTGTCGCCGAACCCGTCCGGTGGCGGGCAGTATGCAGTGCCAGCCAACCGCCCGCACCTGGCCGCTTGCTCGGGCCACCGGCGCGAGCGACCCTAGGCCGCCATGCCCGACCCGAGCAATCCTGGATCCCCCGACGCGAACGCCCACCGAGCCTCCGAGGACATCGAGGTGGTCGAGATCGACGGCCGCGAGTTCGTGCTGGTTGGGACGGCCCACATCTCGCAGGAATCCGTCGAACTGGTGCGCGAAGTGATCGAGAAGGAGCAGCCCGACTGCGTCTGTCTCGAGCTCGACGCTCAGCGGCACGAGGCGCTGTCGCAAAAGGACCGCTGGCAGCAGCTCGATCTGCGCGAGGTCATCCGCAACCGCCAGCTGGCGACGCTGCTCGCCAACCTGTTGCTCGCCTCCTACCAGAAGCGGCTCGGCGGCCAGCTCGGCGTCATGCCCGGCAGCGAGCTGCTCGAGGCAAGCCGCGTCGCCCAGGACGCTGGGATCCCGATCGCGCTGTGCGACCGCGACATCCGTGTGACCCTGCGACGCGCCTGGAACTCGCTGTCCTGGTGGCGAAAGCTCGAGCTCGCATCGACGATGCTCGCAAGCGCTTTCGATTCGACCGAGCTGTCGGAAGAAGACCTGCGCAAGATCCGGAACAAAGATGTGCTGAACGAGTTGATGAGCGAGCTGGGCGAAGGCATGCCTACTCTCAAGCGCGTACTGATCGACGAGCGCGACGCGTACCTTGCGCAGCGGATCCGCGAGGCCGAGGGCGACCGGGTCGTCGCGGTCGTCGGAGCCGGCCACGTTGCCGGCATGCGCGTGGCACTCGCCGCGGGGGGGGACGTCGACACTAGCGAGATCGACCAGATCCCGGCTGTTTCCCCCATTTGGAAGTGGATCGGCTGGGCAATCCCGGCGCTGATCGTCGGCGCCCTCGCTGTCATCGGAGCGACCAAGGGACCTGAAGCGATGGGAGAAAACGCGCTCTACTGGTTTCTCGCCAATGCTGTACCGACCGCGATCGGCGCCGTCGCGGCGCTCGCCCATCCTTTTACGATCCTGCTCGGCGGGCTCGCCGCTCCGTTCACCAGCCTCACTCCTGTGATCGGCGCGGGCTATGTCGCGGCCTTCGTTCAGACCTGGGTCGCGCCGCCGCTCGTCAGCGAGTTCGAGACGGTCGGCGACGACATCGCGATCGCCCGTCGCTGGTGGCAGAACCGACTGCTGAAAATCTTCCTGGTGTTCGTGCTGACGACGCTCGGCAGCATCCTCGGCACCGTGGTCGGCGGTGCGGAGATCTTCTCCAATTTGTTCTAAGGCGGACGGCGTGATCTCCGGCCCGGCGCGCCGCCCGATCACGGCGTAGATTCGCGGGATGGCCGGTTTCCCCAGCCTCGAAGATCCGAGCGCACTGCTCGTTCTCGCGGTCGTGATCCTCGTGGGCGTCACCTTCGGTGCGGTGACGCGCCGCATCGGCCTGCCTGGCGTGACCGGCCAGATTCTCGGCGGCCTGCTGATCGGCCACAGCGGCTTCAACCTGTTCGGTCAGGAGCCGCTCGACGCGCTGGAGCCGCTGACCCACCTGGCACTCGGCCTGATCGCCATCACCGTCGGCGCTCACCTGAACATCCGCCGGCTGCGCAACGCCGGGCGGCGCCTGTTCTATCTGATGCTGACCGAGGCGACGATCACCCCCTTCGTGGTGTTCGCCACCCTTCGCACGTTAGGTGGTGCTTCGTTCGAGCTGGCACTCCTGTTCGCCACGGTCTCGATTGCGACAGCACCGGCGACCGTCGTCGCTCTCGTGCGCGAGACGCGCTCGAAGGGGGTCTTCGTCAAGACGCTGCTAGCCGCGGTCGCCCTCAACAACGTGGCCTGCATCGTGCTATTCGAGCTCGCGCGAACCGTGGCAGCGGAGAGCGGCGGGTCGCTCGCCTCGGTCGACCTGTCCATCCCTCTGCAACAGATCGGGCTCGCCGTGGGCGTCGGCGCCGCGATTGCGGTTGCGATGGACATCGCGGCGCGCGTTGCACTTCGGCCCGAGCACCTCGCCACCGCCTCGATCGCGTCCCTGCTGCTGTCATGCGGCCTGGCAACGGCGCTCGACGTCTCGCCGATGCTGAGCTGCCTGGTGCTCGGCGTCGTCCAGACCAACATCGCGCGCGAGCGCAGCCACCTTGTCGACTCGGTATTTGCGAACTTCGAGCCGGCCATCCTCGCAGTCTTCTTCACCTTGGCGGGAATGCATCTATCGCTCGAGCAGGTGTCGCTCGCCGGTCTGGTCGCGGGCCTGTTGTTCTTTGCGCGCATCGCCGGAAAGCTGATCGCGGCGCGCCTCGCGATGCGGATGGCCGGCGCCACCGAGCGAGTCAAACGCAACCTCGGCCTCGCTCTCACGCCCCAGGCGGGCGTCGCCGTCGGTCTGGTCATCTTGATCCAGGGCGACCCCCGGTTCGAGTCGGTGGCGAGCATGTTCGCAGCCGTCGTTCTCGCCGTGGTAACCCTCAACGAGATCTTCGGTCCGCTGATGACGCGGATCGCACTCTCGCGGGCCGGCGAGGTCGGACGCGACCGGCTGCGACTGATCGACTTCCTGCAAGAAGAACACATCGTCACCAACTTCAAGGCCGACACGAAGGACGCGGCGATCGAGAAGCTCGTCGACCTGATGCTGCGCACGCACCCAACGCCCGGCATGACGCGTGACGAGCTGCTGGCCACCGTGGTCGAGCGCGAGCGCCAGGCCAGCACCTGCCTCGGCGGCGGTCTCTCAGTGCCCCACGGAATCCTGCCCGACGGTCTGCCGATGGCCGGCGTGATGGCCCTGTCGTGCGAGGGTCTCGACCTGCCAACCCCCGATGGCCGCCCGGTCCACTGCATGGTGCTGCTCGGAACCTCGAGCGAAGAGCGCGACCGCCACCTCCTCGTGCTGGCCAGCCTCGCGCGAACCATTGGCAGCGACCCCGCCTTCCAGGACCAGCTCTTCAACGCCACCAGCGCCGCCCACGCCTACGAACTCCTGCACGGCGAAGAGTCTGAAGACTTCAACTACTTCCTCGACGACGCAGTCAGCGATTCCGCTCGTTGAGGAGCCGCGTGTGCGCCGCTGCGGCATCGGATCCGCAACAAACCGCGTTCGCCCTTGTGGACCTCGGCAACGCGACCCGCATGCTGGGCGCGTTGCCGGATCGTCGCTAAATTTCCGACCCCATGCGTTCGTATCTGGACCTGATGTCTCATGTGCTCGAGAACGGAACCGACAAGTCGGACCGCACGGGCACGGGAACGCGATCCGTCTTCGGCCATCAACTTCGCTTCGACCTGGGCGAGGGCTTCCCGCTGCTGACGACGCGGAAGCTGCACTTGCGCTCCATCATCCACGAGCTGCTCTGGTTCATCCGCGGCGAGACGAACGTGGCGCCGCTCCAGGAAGCCGGTGTCAGCATCTGGGACGAGTGGGCGGACCCCGAGACAGGCGAACTCGGCCCGATCTACGGCCACCAGTGGCGGTCGTGGCCGTCTCCGACGGGCGGGACGATCGATCAACTCGCGCAGGTACTCGACGAGATCCGCAGCAACCCGGACTCGCGCCGCCTGCTGGTCAGCTCCTGGAACGTGGCCGACCTGCCGCAGATGGCGCTCGCACCGTGCCATGTGATGTTCCAGTTCTACGTGGCCGACGGCAGGCTGTCGTGCCAGCTCTACCAACGGAGCGCCGACCTGTTCCTCGGCGTGCCGTTCAACATCGCGTCCTACGCACTGCTGACGATGATGGTCGCCCAGACCTGCGACCTCACACCGGGCGATTTCGTGCACAGCTTCGGCGATGTGCACCTCTACTCGAACCACCTCGACCAGGCCCGCACGCAGCTCGCGCGCCAGCCGACCGCGCTGCCGCGAATGCGTCTCGATCCGTCGATCAAGTCGCTCTTCGACTTCCGCTACGAGCATTTTCAGCTCGAGGGCTACGAACCTCAGCCGCGGATCTCGGCCCCCATCGCGGTCTGACCGGGTGGGTCTCGCGCTGATCGTCGCGGTCTCCAGCAACGGCGTCATCGGCCGCGACGGCGGCATGCCCTGGCGCCTGCCCGACGAAAGCCGCCACTTCAAGCGCACCACCCTCGGCCACTGCCTGATCCTGGGCCGCAAGACGTGGGAGTCGCTGCCCGGAGCCCTGCCGGGCCGCACCTCGATCGTCGTCACGCGCAACGCCGATTACGACGCATCCGACGCGCTGGTCGCCACCACCCTCGATGCCGCCCTCGACCTCGCTGCTCAACAAGGCGACGACGAGCCCTTCATCGCCGGCGGCAGCGAGCTCTATTCGCAGGCGTTCCCGATCGCGACCCGCCTGTGGCTGACCCGCGTCCACGCCGATGTCGAAGGCGACGTCCGCTTCCCGGACTGGGACGCGAAGGCCTGGAAACTAACCTCTTCGATTGAACACGGCGTAGACGAGAAGCATGCGCATGCGTTCACGATCGAGGAGTGGGTGCGACGCTAGCCGACTAGCGAGTCGCTTCCCGCAGTTCCAACGAAGGATCCGCGGCGGCGCGGCGTAGGCTTTGCTCACGGAGCCGGAGCGGCGAGCGGTTGCGGACCCTCGGGGTCGGCGTGCTGGACGGCCGCGAACGCGCGATCGATCTCGCCCTGCATCGCAGGCCTCACACGATCGAGCGAGCGGGCGAGCTTACGCATCGCCGTACGACCGTTGGGCGACTCGTAGAAGGCAGTCAGGGCCTCGAGCTCCGCGACGGTGAAGTCGCGCACCAGCGCGTTGATCAGTGCGCGTTCGATTGGTTCCAGCTCGAGCTCCTCGACGAAGGCCTTCGCAAGTTCGTGTGCGTCGACCGGCGGCAGGCTGCGGAAGCGCGACAGCGAGGCTTCTTCCACCAGCTCGAGGGGCGAAACGACGGTCAGGTACCGACGTGCCGCGGCTTCCCGTTCCGCTCGCGTCTCCGCGACCACGGGCGATGCGAGCAGTAGGAGGAGGATGGAGACAAACACGATTCGGGTCATGGCAGATTCCTGCTTCGGGACGAGAGGCCTACTGATCTGCATCGGATGCGCGCGAGACGGCCTTGAGCGGCCCGAGGGCGGAACCAGCCACCCTGTGACCGCTCCTGTCACACAGCCTGTCGATGCTGAGTGCTCGTTGTAGAGCGCCTACACTCCGCGCGGGGGACGAATACAGATGAGAAACTGGCTCGATGCCGTGGGGGCAGCCCTGGGCGGTGCCCAACCTCTGACCGGAACCGAGGCCGGCCTGGTGCTGGTCATCGGCCTACTCGCCGGCTGCCTGGCCATGCAGATCGTGTTGCTGCGCCGCAGCCGGCGCGATCCGGCCGCGGGACTCAGCGATCTCGGCGGCCAGCTCGATCTGCTGCAGCAGGGTCAGGTCCGCTCGGATCAGATGCTGCGCGAGGAGCTCGCGCGCGGCCGAGGTGAACTGGTCGAACAGACCCGCCACCTGCGCGAAGAGCTCGGCGGCAACGTCCGGATCATGAGCGAAGGCGTACAGAAGCAACTGAACGACGTGCAATCGTCGGTGCAGGAACAGCTCACCACGCTGCGCGGCGAGAACGAAAAGAAACTCGAACAGATGCGCACGACCGTGGACGAGAAGCTGCAGGGCACGCTCGAGAAGCGGCTCGGCGAGGCGTTCCAGGTCGTCAGCAAGCAGCTCGAGGTCGTCCACAAGGGCCTCGGCGAGATGCAGGCCCTCGCGGTCGGCGTCGGCGATCTCAAGAAGGTGCTTACCAACGTCAAGACGCGCGGGACGTTTGGTGAGACGCAGCTCGAGTCCTTGCTCGAGCAGACGCTCGCCCCGGGACAATGGGAGTCGCAGGTCCAGGTCAAGCAGCGAAGCGCGGAGCGAGTCGACTTCGCCATCCGGCTCCCGGGTGCAGAGGCCGACGACGGCCAGCCCGTCTGGTTGCCGATCGATGCGAAGTTTCCGCAGGAGGACTACGTGCGGCTGCTCGACGCGCAGGAAGCCGGAGATCCGACCGCCGCCGACACGGCGGGCAAGGCGCTCGAACTCGCCGTCACGCGCGAGGCGCGCCGGATCCGCGACAAATACATCAACGCGCCGACGACGACGGACTTCGCAGTCCTGTTCCTGCCGGCCGAGGGTTTGTATGCCGAAGTGCTGCGCCGCCCGGGCCTGGCCGACAAG
>Ga0055584_100006346_pt1 | contig 11600 bp, 10 predicted proteins | sample OSDHelmetaG_FD_58716 | JGI IMG/M metagenome (GOLD analysis project Ga0055584, IMG submission 58716) | Pelagic marine sediment microbial communities from the LTER site Helgoland, North Sea, for post-phytoplankton bloom and carbon turnover... | ecosystem: Environmental > Aquatic > Marine >...
CGGCGCCGCCCCATTCTTCAGGCACCGTGATTCCCAGTAGGCCCAGCTCGCCAAGCTGCTGAAATAACGGGATGTTCATGCACTCCTTGGTGTCGAACTCCTCCGCCTGGGGCTCTACCTCTGCCTTTGTGAAGTCGGCCACCATCTGTCGGAGCATTGTGTGCTCTTCGGTGGGGTTGAACAGGTCAAAGCCGGAGTTTGAAGGGGCCGTTGTATTGGACATGGGGTTCCTTAGGCGTGGGTCGTCCTCTTAACGCGGGATCTCCAGATGGGATCCAGTGTCGAGGCCATGCTGCCCTTGCTTGAGAACACCGGGTCTCGGGTGTTGCGGGGGGATAATTTCCTAAAGCCTGAGGGGAGGAATGAGCAAGCCGTGTACCGCACCCAAGACAGACCTTGTCTCGCAGGCGCTGTGGGCCACTGCCGAGCTCCTTCCGGGCCGGGTTGTGTCCGCGTGCGGGCGCTTGGTCCGCGTCTCTTGTGCGCTCGGTCGGATGAGTAACCGAGCTTTGAGAGGGTCTTCGGACGGACAGCAGTGGATGGTTTTCCCATCGGCCTTGTTCTGTTCGGTGTCGTTGTGTTCAGCGATAAGCACCAAGCGCTCTGGTAGATGCTTCTCTAGACGCGTGTTCTGCAGCGCGAGTGGAGAGCCCCAGTGCGTGACAGCGCATTAAGCCCCCCTCCCCGGAGGTCCCCTTGGCCGAGAAGCTCTTCCTCATCGACGGCAGCAACCACGCCTTTCGTGTGTTCCACGCCATGCCCCGCAACATGTTCGCCGCAGGCTTCCCCACTGGAGCCCTGCTCGGTTTTGCCAACATGCTGCGCAAGCTCGAGAAAGAGCACGCCCCCGACTATACGGTCGTGGTCTTTGACAAGGGGCCCAGCTTCCGCGTGGACTTGTACCCTGAGTACAAAGGTCATCGGCCCAGCATGCCTGACGAGCTGCGTGAGCAGTGGCCGCACTTCCAGGAGCTGACCGAGGCTTGGGGTTGCCCCTATCTGGCAATAGAAGGCATCGAGGCTGACGACGTGATTGGCACTCTGGCCACCCGCTTGGCCGGTCCAGATCGTCAGGTGACGATGGTCACTGGCGACAAGGACTTCTACCAGCTTCTGGGGCCAAACATCCGGGTGCTCGATGTCATGAAAGACCGCTTCGTTGAGGCGGATGACGTGATGGAGCGCATGGGTGTTGGACCGGACCGCATCATCGATCTCAAGGGCCTGGCCGGGGATTCCAGCGACAACATTCCTGGGGTGCCTGGAGTCGGTGAGAAGACCGCTGCGAAGTATTTGGCCAAATACGGGGACCTGGAGAATGTCATCGCACATGCCATGGAGATTGGCGGCAAGCGAGGGCAAGCGGTCCATGACAACGCAGATCTGGCCAGGCTCTCTGCTGTGCTGGGCACCATCGTGGTGGACGCCAAACAGGTCACGCTGACGCTCGAGGACCTAAAGAGCGACAGCCGGGACGTTCAGACCCTGCGCGCTTTGTTCATGAAGTGGCAGTTTCGTACCCACCTCAAGGAACTCCAGGCCGAAGAGGTGACCGCCCACTCGGAGGTGAGCGGCGAGCACTACAAGGTGGTCTCAAGCGTGGCCGGTCTGGCTGCGGTCGCCAAAGAGATCCAAGGCAGTGTGGGCGTGGATAAACCATTGGCCATCGACCTGCGCTTCGACAGTGAAGACCTGGTCACCTGTGGTTTGCAGGCGGTGGGCCTGTGCTGGGCCGAGGACAAGACGGTCTGGGTTCAGGGCCTCTCCCAGGCGCAGCTCTTGGAGCACCTGGGGCCCATCTTCTCCAACCTACGCTTGGCCAAGACCGGTCACGACCTAAAGAACGCTGTGCGTGTTCTCGCACGCCTGGACTGGCCTTTGATGGGGCTCTCTGGTGACACCCTGTTGGCGGACTACCTACTTGAGCCCGCGCGCAACAAGCACGGCTTGGAGGATCTCTCTCTTCGCTATCTGGGGCACACGCTGGGCCAGGCGGTTCAAGAGGCCGAAGGTCAAGCAGACCTGTTTGCAAAGCCCTCAGCGGCCGACGCGGAGGCTGTGCATGTCTCCTGGCTGGTGAACCAGGAAGTGCAGGAGCGTCTGGAGCGCAATGGCGTTCTCGGGGTTCTGCGGGACTTAGAGCTGCCTCTGATTCGCATCCTCGCTGAGCTGGAAGGCGTGGGCGTGCGGGTGGACAGTGAGACCTTGGGTGCGATGAGCGTCGAGTACACCGAGCGGGCGGCCCAGGTGCAGCAGGAGGCTTTCGACACGGTGGGTCACACCTTCAACCTGGGTAGCACCAAGGATCTGCGCAAGGTGCTCTTTGAGGAGCTGGAGCTCCCCATCATCAAGAAGACCCCCAAGGGATCACCCAGCACGGACCACAGCGTCCTGGAGCAGCTGGCCGACGAGCACGAGCTGCCTCGCAAGATTGTGGAGCACCGCAGCCTGGTCAAGCTCCAGAACACCTACCTGGACGCCCTGCCGCTCACCGTGAACGCGCACAGCGGGCGTATCCACACCACGCTGCACCAGGCTGTGGCCGAGACTGGACGTCTGAGCTCCGCCAACCCCAACCTGCAGAACATCCCCATTCGATCCGAGGAAGGTCGCCGTATTCGTGCCTGCTTCATCCCGGCTGATGGCTACAGCTTTCTAAGCTGCGACTATTCCCAGGTGGAGTTGCGGTTGTTGGCGCACTTCGCTGGGCCAGGCGCGCTCCAGGATGCCTTTACCAGGGGACAGGACATCCACGCCCGTACCGCCAGCGAGGTCTTTGGACTCGTGCTGGAGGACGTGAGCAAGGATCAGCGTTCTGCCGCCAAGGCCATCAACTTTGGCCTCATCTACGGCATGGCCCCCCCGCGCTTGGCGCGGGACCTGAAGATCACGCGCGAGGAAGCCGAGGCCTACATCAGCACCTACTTTGAGCGCATGCCCGAAGTGCTGGCGTTTAAAGAAGGCGCCATCGAAAGCGCCAAGGAGCTGGGCTACGCCCGAACCTTGTGGGGTCGCCGCCGTGTCCTCAGCGAGCTGACCTCCCGCAACTGGATGGCCCGCTCCAGCTCCGAGCGCTTGGCTGTGAACACCCCGATCCAAGGCTCTGCAGCAGATCTGATCAAGCTGGCAATGATTGCCGTACACAAGCGCCTGCGGGTCGATGCCCCCGACGTGCGCATGCTGCTTCAGATCCATGACGAGCTTCTATTTGAGGTTCCCATCGGACAGGAAGAGCAGACGGCTGCCATTGTGGCGGAGGTGATGGAGGCGGTTGCGCCGCTGAGTGTTCCGCTGAGAGTGGACTCTGGGTGGGGCAAGGACTGGAACGCCGCGCACTGAGTCTTTGAAGGGTAGGCTCAGATTCGCCTTGGAACAGGCGATCTGGAACGGTGAGGTCGTGGTTCTTCGGAGCCAAGCTGTGCAGAGGGGAGCCCCCCGAAGCGACAGCCCCTACCGGACTGCCTGAAGCTCGACCGCCGACAAGTTCCGACGGGAGCGGATGCGCTCATGGAGCTCTCGTACACAGGCACCGCAGTCTCCACCGGCACCGCAGGCGGCTTTGAGCTCGCGCACGCTGCTCACGCCACGGTCGATGTGGGAATCGACCTCGCGCTCTCCGATGGCTTCACAGACGCAGAGGACCATGGCTGCTCCTGGCAATGAAAATCGCTTTCAGTTGCTTGTTACAAATGATAGTCGGAATCAATAAGGTCCGCCAACAGCTTTTCTTGCCTTTGCGGGCGTGGGACCGGAAAGAGGATAGGGACCGGGGGTAAGGAGAAGCCATGTCCCGCGTTAAGCATCCCGAGATTGTCAGCCTGCTCAATGAGGTATTGACCGGAGAACTCACGGCGATAAACCAGTACTTTCTGCATGCCAAGATGATGCAGAACTGGGGCTACGAGCGCTTGTACAAAAAGGTCTGGGCTGAGTCCATCGACGAGATGAAGCATGCGGATCAGCTGATCGCCCGTGTCCTGTACTTGGACGGTCTCCCAAATGTACAGCGCATGTTCAAGGTGCGCGTTGGTGAGAACGTCGAGGAATGCTTCCGCGCTGACTTGGCCGTGGAGTACGAAGCTGTTCCCCGTCTCCAGGAAGGCGTCGCCCTGTGCAGGGAAATGAATGACCCGGGTACCCGCGTGTTGCTGGAAGGCATCTTGGTCTCCGAAGAGGAGCACGTGGATTGGTTGGAAGCCCAGCTAGACCTGATCTCCAAAGTGGGGCTGCAGAACTACTTGGCCCAGCAGATTCACCCCGCCTGAGGACTACGTAATGGCCCAGAGCCCCGAACAGAAAGCAGCCGACGGTTTAGTGGTCGAGGCGGTCTTGGCTGGAGATTCCGCAGCTTACCGCAGTCTGGTGGAGCGTTACCAGCGTCGCATCTATGCCATGGTTACAGGCATGGTTCGAGACAAAGAAGAAGCGCGAGACCTGACCCAGGATGCCTTCATCAAGGCCTACAAGAACCTGGACCGCTTCCGAAAAGACAGCAGCTTTTACACGTGGCTGTACCGAATCGCGATGAACCTTTCGATCGACCACTTGCGGAAGTTCAGCAAACGCAAAAGTGTGGAGTTCGACGAGAACATCGGGACCGGAGACGGAGACGGGGGCTTGGATGACCGGCACCGCATCGGTGACCCCTCAAAGGAGCTTGCGCGAAAGCAGCTTGGAGACAAGATCTTCGACGCCCTGGATCAACTCTCTCCAGAGCATCGGCAGATTGTCGTCCTTCGCGAGGTCGACGGGCTCTCCTACAAAGAGATCGCCGAGGTCTTGGAGATGGCGGAGGGCACGGTGATGAGCCGGTTGTTCTATGCCCGCCGAAAACTACAGGCCCTGCTGAAAGAAGAGATCGCCCGTTGAAGATTTCAGGAGCCACTGCGTTTTTCACTACAAGACACGCAGACGGAAGGTGCCCATCTTCAACTTTCTCTATCTTTCGTTGAATGCAGTGCTCACGGATGCGTCCATGCAATCGAACTTCCCCAACTGCCCCCCGGAGATGTCATGTCTGAGCTGAGCTTGACGCGCTTAGACGCCCTGCTCATGCTGGTCCTGGACGAACAGGCCTCCAAGCAAGAGCACCAGGAACTCTTGGCCCTGGCGGATGCTGAGCCTCGCTTGGCTGAGCAGCGCGCCCTGCGTGAGAGTCTCCGGGCTGCGCTGGTCGACGCTGCGCTCGATCCCATCGATGTGGTGCCCCAGGTACTGGCTGCCTTGGCCGTCGAGGACCCATGGCAGAGCATCTCCAGCGGCCTTCGGGACGCCGTGGATGGGGACATTGACCTGGCTGACGGGATCATGGCTGCCGTGGGTGGCGCTGAGCTGCCCGAGCGGCGGGTGGCCGCTGTCTTGGAAAAAGACTCTGTCCCCACAGCAGACGAAGCGCGCGGCATCTTGCTGTCCGCGATGGTGGATGGTGAGCTGAGTCGCGAAAAGCGCGCTGAGCTCTCGGAAGCCTTGGCTGACGACGGGTCCGCACTGGACCAGATGACTCAGTTCGCTGACTTGGGTCGCGTTTTACGTACGGTCGTAGAGTTGGAGACCCGGCAATCCAACCTGGATGGACTCTGGGAGGAAATCTGCCTCCAAATCGGGGTAGAAGACCCCGAACACGTTCCCGGATGGGAGAAGACGGCGGGCATGTTGCGGGCCGCGGTCCAAGAGCACGCGACCCTGTCCGCCTCGGAGGAGGGGGCCTTTACGGCAGCGATCATGAATGGCATTCCGGGCCAGGAGCATCTCAGCGAGGTGCAGGAGCCGGAGCGGGAGCAGGCCGCGGCCAACAATGGGTTCTGGCGTCTGATGGGCGACCCGCGGAGTCTGATGGTGGCTGCCGCTGCCCTGTGTGCGGTGGTCTTGGGCCTGAACTTCATCCCGGGTGACAGCGCGTTGCCCGTAGATTTGCCTGTGCAAGCGAGCGACCCTGTGGCCCAGCTGGTGGAGAACCCCGATTTAGGGACATCGGAGCGGACCGCTGGAATGACCGAGGACCACAACCATGCTGAAGTGGAAGAGCTCGAGTCGGGACACGACGTGACCGTCCACATCATGGCTGGAATGGAAGGAGCCCCAATGTTCTTGATGATTGACGAGGGCGATGAAGGAGTGACGTTGTGAAAAAGCTCATGGGCCTGATTGCACTGCTGGCCACAGTAGGTTTCTCAGCGCCAAAGCAGGCCGTCGCGCAGTCGCGTCCCGCACCGGGTGTTCACTCGGCTGGTGCCAAGGCCAAGGCTCCTGTGGGCAAGGTTGGCGTGCAGGTGATGGTGGTCCAGGCCAAGGACGCCCCTACTCGCCGGGTGGACCCCAAGCTCAAGGCGATGGAGGTGCACTTCGGTCACCTTCGCTACAACGACTACACAGTGCTGGGAGTCAACGCGGCCCAACTTGGTGACGGTGCCAAGGCCAGCTTCGATGTGGAAGGCGGTCGCCGCTTGGACATCACGGTTTTGGAGCGCAGTGACAAGAATGTGCGCATGCGCGTCCAGATGTTCAAGGCGGACAAGAAGCTGGTCGACACCATCATTTTGATTGAGCGTGGAGGGACGTTCATATTGGCTGGCCCGCAGTACCAAGGGGGCATTTTGCTCCTCCCGATCACGGCAAACTACTAAAGCTCAGGGGGAGATGCGCCCGCGGCGAGCTCGCGGAGTAGCCCCGGCTCCAGTTTGGCCAGTGCCGAGTCGATGAACTCCTGCAACGCAAGGCCTTGAATCGCCCCATAACGCTGTGCCTGAAGGGCCATATCCAGCTTGTCGCAGGCCTTGACGAAGCGACCCTCGGGGGTGTTTCCATAGGCCTGGGTGAAGGGCATTAGGTCTACTGGAAGTCCTGTGTTCAGGGCGGAAAAAGCTGCCAGTTCCCGTGCTGCTTTGTCCTGTGGATCCACCCCATCGTGAGGGGTAATGTCCCCTACGCGAAGCTCAGCAAGGTCGTGCACAATGGCAATGCACAGGGCCTGCTCGCGGTTGATGTGCTTCGGGCACAGGACCAGGACCAACCAAGCCACACCCCAGGAGTGGGCCGCTACCGACTCAGGTTGCTGCACGCCCTCGCGCACCCAGCCGGCCCTTGGCAGCTCTTTGAGGGTCAAGGCTTCGAGCAGACGGGCGCGCAGTAGATCGGTTCTCAAACCACCAAAGCCCGCTGCTCGGCACGTGCCATGGAGATGACCAGGGGCCGTTCTCCCCTCTGGGCTTCGGCAAAGTCCGCCTTGTCGCGCAGACCGCGCCATCCAATCTCAATCAGTGCCTGGGCCACGCTGGCGCCCAAGGTGTCTCCCGGGCCAGGCAGCACAATCGCGTCGGCTGCGAACTGACTCATGCCGGCCTGGACAGTGGCCGAGAAATCATAGGTGTGGTCGACTTGAGCGCCAAGAGTCCAGTCGAAGATCTCTTCGGGGGAAGCCCAAGGGTGGAACACAGCCCCACGTCCATCCACCATCGGCACGGTCGGACTGCGAAGGTCCAGGTCCGCCAGCTCACCGCGCGCCCTGTTGGCGGTGGCCGACATGAGGGGTGTGTGGAAGGCGGAGTGCAGTGGAAGCTGCACGGGGTAGCTGCGCTTCCCACGCACCAGCTTGGGCAAGCTGTTCAGCAGACCCTTGGTGGCAGCTCGGCTGCCAGCGAGTACAGCGGTTCCCCCCAATCGGATGCTCAGGTGCACGTCCTCGGTATCCAGGGCCGTGTCCACTGCTGCGGAGAGCTGTGCATCGTGGCGCCAGTCCGTATCGACAGTGGGGTAGAGAACCTGTCCGCCGATGATGTTCTTGGCCTGGTACTGGCCCATGGTCTCGATCAGCCGGGCTGCCTCGGACAGCTCCAGGGCACCGGCCGCGTAGAGCGCGGAGTACCAGCCCATGGAGTTTCCTCCCACAGTCACGACGTGGCCCTTGTCGGGGTTCAAGGCTTCGATGTCGAAGGCTGTCGCGCCAAAGGTCAGGATAGATGCGTTCTCGCCGGCCACGTGAAAGCGCGCACCGTGGCGTTCAGCGGCGTCCATCTCTCGCAAGGTGGGACGACCTAAAGCATCCCGGAAGGCATCGAGTTGGTCGAGTACTACGCTGGCCCCTTGGTAGGTGCCAAGCTGGTCTTTGCCGTAGGAGCCCCGTCCGGGGCAGAGCAGAAAGAGACGCATCTCTCAGCCCTCCTTCTGGTTGTGGCGGTCCGTCTGCTTGGGAGGCACTGTGTGGTGGTGAAGCTCTACGACGGCCTTCTCAATGTCGTCTTCTTGGACCAGAACCAAATTGGCTGCTGCACCCAGTGGGATGAAGGTGTCCCAGCCCGTGACCCGGCGCAGCTCGCCCTTGAATCCGCCTTCGATGAGCAAGGTGTAGATGGCCTCGCTCACGCCGCCGGTCTTGCGGGTCTCGTCGACCACCAGCACCTTGCCCGTAGCCATCGCTTCTCGCAGAATGTCTTGCTCTGGCATTGGAGCCAGCCAGCGAAGGTCCACGACCCGGGCGTCGATGCCCTGGCTGCGAAGGCGCTCGGCCACACGCAAGCTCATCCACAGGCCGTTGGCCCAGGACACGATGGTCAGGTCCGTGCCGCTCCCGTAGGTCTTGGCGGTGCCCATGGGCAGGGCTTCGGCGGCAGGGTCATAGGTACTGGTCCACAGTCCGTCTCCGGGCTCGTGTAGGTCCTTGGTCATATACAGTGCGATGGGCTCGAGAAAAGCGACGACCGCGCCTTCCATCTTGGCCGCGGCAATACAGGTCTTCAGCATGGCCACAGCATCGGACCCGTTCGACGGCGAGGCCAATACAAGCCCGGGAATGTCTCGCAAGCTGGTCACGCTATTGTCGTTGTGGAAGTGGCCGCCAAAGCCCTTCTGGTAAGCGTAGCTGGCCATGCGCATGACCATGGGGTTTTTGAATTGCCGCTGGCTGAAGTACTGCAGGGTGGCCGCCTCGCCGCGTAACTGGTCCACGGCGTTGTGCAGGTAGGCCAGGTACTGGATCTCAGGAACCGGAAGCAGGCCCATTTGGCCGGCACCCAAGGCGGTGCCGAGGATGCTCTGTTCGTCCAGCAGAGTGTTAAAAACGCGGCCGACGCTGGCCTTTTCCGCCAACTTGGCGGTCACGTGGTAGACACCGCCCTTTTTGGAGACGTCTTCGCCAAAAATGAGCATCTCTGGGTACTTTACGAGTGCATCGCCCAGGGCTCGGTTGAGCTGCATAGCCAGGTGTCGGGGACGGTCGGTTTCCGGTAGGCGGGCACCCCAGAAGGCGTCCCGTGCGGCGGGGTCCCCCTGACGCATGGCCTCGGTGTGGATGACGGCGGCGTCCATTGGAGCCAGGGGCTCAATGACCTCCTCGGCGGTGGTGATCTTGGGCCGTGAGACGGCCTCTTGTCCCAGGGCGTGTACCCGAATGCGCAGGTCTTCGTACAGGCTCAGAATCTCAGCCGGGCTGCGCCAGCCGTTCTCGATGAGCAGGCGAGCGGTGGCCAGAAGTGGATCGCGGGCCTCCTTGGCCTCGATCTGCCCCAGGGTCTGGTAGAGCTGCTCTACATCGGAGCCGGCGTGTCCAAGCAGGCGCACCACGGAGAGGTGCAGGAAGGCTGGCTTGCGGTGCTCGCGTACCCAGTCGGCGGCCTCGCGGGCAGCGCGGACAGCATCCACGATGTCCAGGCCGTCTCCGTGAACGTACTTGAGCCCAGGACGGTGGCCGTAGGCGGCGTTCACCCAGCCGCTGGGGGTGTTCACGCTGATGCCCATGCCGTTGTCTTCGCAGACGAAGAGCACTGGAATGGGCACGTTCTGCCAGGCGCCCCAGATGGCGGCGTTGATGGCTCCGGTGGCGGTGCTGTGGTTGGAGCTCGCGTCGCCGAAGGTGCAGATGGAGATGCTGTCGTTGGGCACCGAGCTGGCCACGCCCAGGCGCTTGGCACGGTCGATCGCAAAGGCCGCACCCATGGCCTTGGGAAGGTGGCTGGCGATGGTGCTGGTCTGGGGAGGGATGTTCAGACTCAGGGACCCAAAGACTTTGTGCCGGCCGCCAGCGATGGGCTCATCAGCGCTGCCAACCATGCCCAGCAGTACGTCGAAGAGAGGAGACTCTCCGGGGACCTGGCTGGCACGGTGCTGAAAAAAACCGCCGCTGCGGTAATGCAGGAAAGCTGGATCGGTGTGCCGGGTGGCGTGGGCCACGGCCGCATTACACTCGTGGCCGGAGCCTCCGATCGTGTAGAAGCTCTGGCCTTTGGCCTTGAGCACCCGTGCCTCAATGTCAAGGATCCGACTGGAGACCATGGAGTGGAACAACGCCAGGGTCTCCCGTGCCGTCAGCGCCGCTCCGGGCCGAACAGGGCTCTCCAAGTCACTCCGTAGAGCTGGGGTGGGCATCGCCCCCACAGCGTCCAGGAAGTTTTGATCCACGACCGACGCGCGATTGACCGCCATGAATAGCCTCCGCTACAGCTACGTTGAGGGCCTATCCGACTGGGATCGGGTTGCCAGTTGCGTTTGGTTGTACGGGGTCAGGGCCCGCTCAGCGCTTACGGCCCCAAACCCCCACATACCGCAGCGGTCCGCCGGCTCCAGCCTTGGCCAGACTCCGGTAGCTGCGTGCAATCAGCTGAGCGCTGGCCCGCTGTCCCAACCCGCGACTAGCGGCCACCAGTGCGTCCGCCCAGAGGTTCAAGCCCTTGGCCATGCCGGCCGTCAGGTCCACCACCTGGATTTCTTGCATGCCCATGTGCTGCATGTGACCTTGCCAGCGCTCCACCGGCTGCAGGCGCAGACCGCCTAAGCTTCCAGCAATCCAGCGCATCTTGGTGCGGTCGACCAACTGGTTGTGCCGTGGCTGTGTGGCAAAGTCGGCCAGGGCCATCCAACCTCCGGGCTTGAGCACGGTCCATGCCTGGTGTAGTGCGTGCTCCAAGTCTCTGGCATGGGACAGGCCCTGGATGCTGAGCAGGTTGTCAAAGCTGCATGCTGCAAAAGGCAAGCGCTCGGTGTCGCTGACCACAAAGCGAGGCCGGGGATGGGTCCTGCGGGCTTGGTCAATCTGAGATGGGTCTGGGTCGGTCCCGGTGAGCTGCTCGGCTCTCTCCAGGATGACTGGGCTGGCGCCTCCGGTACCGCAGCTCAGCTGCAGCCAGTGGCCGCTCCCCAAAGGCTGGCACAAGCGCTGCAAGAGAGCCTGTTGTGCTGCCCCAATGTCCCGGCTCGTTGAGAAGTCGCCGTGTCCAACACTGGGCCCAGCCGCATTGAATAGGGGGTTTAGGTTTTTGCTCCAAGCTGAGCTCTGCGCAACCGAGGCTGGGCTTAGGAGGCTGGGCACAGGACCCTCTGCAAGGCTCGAGCGACCAAACCCTCGCGCATCGCGGAGCGAGAGAGCAGGAAGGAGTCGGTGATCAGGCCTTCTACCGCACATCCCAGTGCCAGGGCTCCTGCATGGAGGGTGTCGATGCGCCGGTCATCGATGCCGGGTAGCCCGCTCAGGTTCTCACTGCGCAGGATCTGCGCCAACGTGAACTCCATTGCGGAGCGCGGCACACAGAGACCATGAACGGGAGACCTTGATTGCTCTCGTGGAATAGCTCCGTCGGCTATCAGCGCCATCCTCCCGACAGTCAGGCTCGTCC